>Ga0115566_10003210_pt1 | contig 13252 bp, 14 predicted proteins | sample COGITO_mtgs_1204_3_FD_87173 | JGI IMG/M metagenome (GOLD analysis project Ga0115566, IMG submission 87173) | Pelagic marine microbial communities from North Sea - COGITO_mtgs_120405 | ecosystem: Environmental > Aquatic > Marine > Epipelagic | place: Germany:Helgoland, sampling site Kabeltonne...
GTGAGTCGGGGCGAGGTTGGATTTGATCCCACCGCGGTGTTCGCGCGTGGTTCGTTGAGCGACGAAGACGCCTGGTTCGGGTGGAGTTTGGCGCTGGCGAACAAGGGGGAGGTGAGGGTGTACGGAGCGGTGCGCGAGGGCGGCGGATCGGCGGGGCGATGAAGGTCACGACGAAGATCACGATGAAGGTTACGATGAAGGTTACGCGCGAAAAGGTGCTTCGGAAATGGGTCGTTAGCTCGAGTCCTTCTAGCTAGATGATACATCAGATTCGAATGAAACACGCCGGCCGCTACCGCCGGAGCATTCGCCACACCGCCAGCAGCAAAATAACCACCGCCGACGCTCCGACCGCCAAATCCCCGTCCACCACGCCAACCGACGATCCTTTTCTACCGTTTTCCACCCCGCCTGTAAACAAAACACACACGACGTCGTCAGTCAAATTGCCCATACACGAATTAAAAATAAACGTACCAAGCCCGGGTGAAAACGAGAACCAATAGGCATTTGGGTCACCCGGCGCGTTATCCTCCGGCCTGTTCGGCGACGTCACCCAGTGCACCACCGGCGTCCCGGGCGGCATCTCGTCGCTTTCCATACCCCAATTAGCGTCCCCGCCCGACACCGCTTCGCCGTACGCGTCCTCGACGGCGGCGTCGCATTTACGCAACTCGCGCGTGGAGAACCAACGCGAGCGCTCGTTGACCATCCGCTCGATCTTTGACACGTCTTCGTACGCGTATCCAGTCACGATGACGGGCGCGCCGGATACGTCGTCGAACCTGCCCACGGTCCTCGACCCGTCAATCAGATCCAACCTCGGCGACAACAGGTTAAGCATCGTCCTGTTAAAACAAAACACGACGTCAATCAAATTGCCCATATGAGAATTATAAAATACACTCACCTTCGCCATTGGCATCCCCACGCGTCTGCGTTGAATAGGATGACCATGTCCGGTAAGCGCTCGCGCGGATCGTCCAACCCTCGTTCGAGGTTCGCGGGTACGTACGCGCCGCGGACGAACCGCGTGTCGCATCCGTCGACGTGATCTTTCGGCGGATCTTCGTCCGGCATCTCCCTGCCGACCAGGACCATCGTCGTTTTATCTGTAAATGTTAAACAAAACACGTCGTCAGTCCGATTGCCCGTACGGAGACAAAAATAATATTCTGTAATGTAAAATAAATACAAATAAACATACCGCACGCGTGATGGCCTGCGTATGGCCACGCGACTCTGCCCTCGATCTTCGGCACGGACCCGACGACGTGGACGATGAACCGGCCGTCGCCCGCGAGCGAACGGCGGTGGACCCTGACCGCGGACTGCAGGGTCGTGAGGAAGGACCGCGACGGGGCCGCGAGGTCTTTCTGCCTGCGGTGGGCAGAGTCATCACCGCTGGCGAGGAGGACGGCGCCGTCGGTGCGCGCCCAGTCTGATTGACCATACGAGTCGGGACGCGGCGCGAGGAGGAGCGTGAGAAGGAGGATGGGGATGGCCGACGCGCGGGTCATCGTCGCTGGCTCTCGAAGACAGTGCGCGCCCCTCGGAGTGATGTGGGGGCTGAGAGAAGCCTCTTGAAATGAGAATACAAAGTAACTGACTCTCTTTGTTTCCTCCGAGAAGGCACCGGCGCGCGAAAGTTCCGTTCGTCAACGCCGCCCCGCCACACACCCGCGCGCGTCACCACGGGCGAGCGCATCGCCGAATAACCCACCGAGCCGCGCGCGCATGCGTCGCGATAGCCCATCCCCCCGCCGATAACGACACGCTCCGACCCGCGGTAGCCCGAGTGCCGGCGCAGGCCGCCGAGGGGGTGCAACCAAGTCAAATCAAAAGGCGCTCTTTTTCTAATAAGCGACTCACGGACCCCACCCATGTCTCCGTCGGAAGGCGGCGGCATCGGGCGACGCACGAGCGGGGGCTCGCACCTCGAGCGGATGGCGTCCCTCGTGGACTACAGCAGCAGCGACGAATCGGAAGGCGACGCGTGGCATCCAAACCCCGGCGACCCCCATCATCATCACACGAACGCCGGCGACGACCGCTTCGATGAAGTCCCGCGCACGTCCGCGTCCGCTTCGCCAAACCCGCCCCGTTCCCACCCGTTCCCGCCTTTCGCCGCGCGGATGGAACGATCGGGGTCACCGATGGACGTCGGATCCCCGCCGCGATCTCCGGCCCAAACGCACGCGCACGCGTCCAACGAAGGCATCCCACCCGTCGGCACCATGAGGTACGAGTTTATTTTAATCATCACCCACCACACGGGCAATTTCACTGACGACGTGTTTTGTTTACTTGTATACATACAGCTTCAACCTGGGATCTCATTCGTCCACCTCGCCGCTGGGCCCTTCACCGTCGGGATCCGGGTCACATCGACGCCGGCCCACCGCGACGAGCGCCGCGCGCTCACCCACCGGGTCACTCGGCGCGTCGTCGGCGTCCAGGCTGGCGTCCAGGCGCGCCGCGAACAGACGCGCAGCCACCGGCGGAGCCGCCAACCCATCATCTTCAACTTCGTTTTCGACCGTTCCATCCTTCGGGACTCCGTCGATGGACACGCCGGATTCGCCCCCGCCCTTCGACTTCTTCTCCCCGAACGGCGTGGAAACGACGACGACGGGTGGGGGGTCGGGTGGTCGTCGACGACGCGGGTCAGCGGCCGTTGGGTTCCCACCGGCTTCACCAAGTCCAATTCCATCGCCAAACACAAATCCATTGCCAAATCCAATGCCATCGCCAAACACAAATCCATCGCCAAATCCAATGCCAAGGCCAAACACAAATCCAATGCCAATGCCATCGCCGAACGCAAACGCAAACGCGTCGTTCGCGTCGGACGTCTCGAGCGGAACACCGCTGGGCGGCACGTTCGCGATGGGCGCGTCGACCCCATCGTCCAATCGACGCACTTCCCGTCCCGCGGGGACCAAAAGCGCCAAAAGCGCACCCGCGGAGAGGACGTTTGAGGTGCGTATCTTTCAATTCTCGTAACTCTTATATATATATGGGAAATTGCAAATTGCAATTAGGTGATTGATGTTTTGTTTTGTGTACAGTTTACGCCGCCGCCGCCGCCGCCGTTCGCGGCTGCGACGCCCGTGCCCGGGTCGGCGCCGCCGGTGCGTTTCTTTTCATCTTCGCACGGGCAATTAGAGCGACTGACGGGAAAGTGTTTTTTTATTCACAGCCGGTGACGATGCCGGACATTCCGAGCTTCGCCGGATTCAACCTCGGCTCGTCGCGTAGCCCGGCCAAGGGGGGCGGGGGCAAGTTCAGGTCATCATCCAGGTCAAACTCCAATCGTCAAACTGCATCCAACCGAAGGTACTTTCTTTCTAATTCACGTAGATATGAGCAATTAGTATGACGTCGTGTTTTTGTTTACAGATCCAACGCCGGCGATTCGAGTCGGTCGCCGAAGACGAAGCCCGCGCCGGTCGTCGACGCGTCACCGCCGTCGTTCCCGGACGTAGGGTCCGCGTCGCCAAACCCGGCGGACTACGGCGCCGATCGCGGCCCCATCAGACGAGCGCAGCGGCCGCGCAACAACAACAGCCCCGCCGGATCTAACAACGACGCCGATAATCGTAACGACTCAAGGCCGAGGGTTAACGTTCGATGGGAATCGACTTTACCGCGACATACCACGGATCCGGCGATGGACGTGCTTCGCGAACGAACCGCGGCGATGAACCTCGGTGGATCGCGTGGTGAGTTTCATTTTTTTATCTTTGTATGGGCGATTAGACTGACGGCGGCGTATTATTTTAACAGGACGCCGCGATAACAAAAACGCGACTCCGACGAATCCGGCTTCGAGGGCCAAAGAGGTGAGCTCGTCCCTAAGGTCCCATACGTTCGCGTCGATTCAGTCCCACTCTTTTATTTTTCCGAACAGTCACCCTCCCACTGTGGCACGTACCCAAACACCCGATTAATTACAAATACCCAATCACCACCCAATTACTGAACCGAGGCTTAACCAATTGTGCACAGGAGGGCAACGAACATTTCCGATCGGGTCGGTACGCCGCCGCCATGGCCAGTTACACCCGCGCGATCGAATCCATGCGTCTGTCCAGCGGGTGCGACGTGGACACGGTATCCGGGACGGTCATGGGCGGGCGAGACGCGGCGGTGTGCTACGCGAACAGGGCGGCGACGCGGCTGATGGCGGCCGGGGACGCGACTGGCGCGAAGAATAATGAAAAAAAGACGGTCGACACGAGTTGGGAGGAGACCCGGGCGGCGCTGGCGGACTGCCGCGCGGCGCTTCGCGCGGACGCCGGCTTCGACCGCGCGAGGCTTCGCGCGGGGACGTGCCTCGTGCGCCTCGGCGCGTTCGCAGCCGCGGAGGCTGAGTTCAACGCACTCTTGAGCGGCGGGGGTGGTAACGATAACGGTAATAAATCGGCTGAGGCTCGTGAGCTGGCGTCTGAGACCGCGAGGGCTCGGCGGACGATCCGGTCCTTAAGGCTCGATACCCTCCCTGTGCTCCGCGCGAACGCGACGCGCGGTGCCGCGGAGGGTGCGGCGTCCGCGCGTCGCTTCGAAAGCGTTACAAAAAGCGTTACGAATGACGGCGGACAAACGAAGGATTCGCAAACCGACGTCCGAAGGCTGGCGGAGAGAACCGCAAAGGTGGGTTCATTTCCAACAAATCGTCCCACAAATCGCCGAGCACATACGCACGAGTACCCTCCCTCTCACTCAAATACCCAATTACAACCCAATTATAACCCAATTAACACCCAATCGCTGACCAAACTCGCACCCGTCTCACGATACGTCAGGTTGTATCTCCGCTTCGAACTCTTTCGCCGCACTGCGCCGTGGTCGCCGAGGCGTACGCGCGCGCACAGCTGTGCGTCGGGGCGTTCACGGAGGCGATCCGCGCGGCGAACGAGGACGGACTCGGGGGCGTCGGCGACCAAGCCGAAGCCGACGCCGATTCAAATATTGGCGGTGAAACTAATAATTCATTCGTCGAAGGAGGTGGGTCGTTGGAGTCGGGTTGGAGAATCGCGGTTCGAGCGCTGGCGCACTTCGCGCGCGGTGACCCCGCGCGCTGCGTCGAGACGCTCACGTCATCGTCGTCGTCGTTCGCCCTCGACGGGGATCGATCCGGTGACCTCGCGGACGTGGAGTTGGCGACTCTCGCCGCTCTGCGACGCGTCGCGGCGGCGCAGGATTCGGCCAAGAAGAGAGGCAACCAATCGTTCAAGGCGGGTCGATTCGACGATGCCGAGAAGCACTACACCGCGGCGATCGACGCGGGGTTCGAACCAAGGACCGCCGGGTTGTCATCGGAGGACGATGTTCACTCGATCGCCCCCGCGTCCGTGCACTTCGCGGCGGTGTGCCTGTGCAACAGGGCGGCGGCGGCGCAAGGCGGCGGTGCGTTTCAGTTTCGTCGACTCCTCGCCCCTACCGCCCATACGGCGTACTACTCGTATCCCCTTCTATTTAGCTAATTCAACTCGCGCTGACACCGGCTGTCCACACCCGTGCAGGTAAGTTGCTGGACGCGCTCGCCGACTGCGGCCGAGCGCTGGCGTTGAACCCGGCGCACGGCAAATCGCTTCTTCGAAGGGCGCAGGTACGAACGGTTACCCTCGCGTACATATACAAATACCCAATTACCACCCAATTACCACCCAATTACTGACCAATCTTTCGTCTTCCATCAGGTACACGCGTCGCTCCGGCTGGTGGACGACGCCGCCGACGACCTCCGCGCGCTCGTGCGTCTACTCACGGCGCGTGGCGACTCTGGTGACAACCCCAGTGGTGGTGGGTCTAATTCCGGTAGTATCGTCAAGGCCCATTCCGCCAGGCTGGCGGACGCTGGTGCGTTTTTTTTGTATTTTCGTATGGGCAATTTAACTGACACGTGTTTTTTTCACAGGCGCCGGAGTGGACGTCGACGCGCACCTCGCCGACGCGCGTGCCAGGCTGGCGCAAAACGGCGCACACGGGAATCGAACCCCCGACCCTCCGGATCACTACGCGGCGCTCGGGTTGATCCGACCCGACGCGCCCGACCACGGCCAGCGCGTGTCTGCGATTGAAGCGGGTGCGTATATTTTACTTGTAATTCTCGTATCGGCAATTGGACTGATGACGTCGTGTTTTGTTCAACTCTTATTACAGGCGACGTTCGCAGGGCGTACCGGTCTTTGGCGCTCCGTCACCACCCCGACAAGTCGGTCAACGCGCTGTCCTTTGTCAATTCTTCACTGGCGTTTCAGAGCGTGTTGAACTCGGCGGGCGGGGATGGTCTAATTGCCCGTACGAGCGAAGCGTTGCGGTCGGATGCGGATCGAATCTTTAAACTGTTGGGCGAAGCGAACGCGTGTTTGTCGGATCCGGTGCGTTTATTTTAATTCCCGTACGGGCAATTGGTTATTTTTGGTTATTTTGGTTATTTTTGGTTATTTTGGTTATTTTTAGTTATTTTGGTTATTTTGGTTATTTTGGTATTTTGGTTATCGTATGCGCATGGGCAATTGGACTGACGTCATGTTTTATTCACAGCGTTTGCGCGGCGGATACGACGCGGATGAGCGGACGCGGCGGATGCGTCGAGCGGTTAACGCGCACGGCGGGGGAAGTGGAGGTCGTGGGTTCGAGACCGGGTCGGGTCGTCGATCGTCGTCGTCGTCGTCCGCGGGCGGCGGGCACTACCACTACCAGAGCAGGGGAACCGGCGGAGGCAGGGGCCATTCCAGCCGGGGTGGCGGGAATAATTCCAATAATTCTAATAATTCCAACAGGGGCGGCGGCCGCGGCTCTGGCTCGAGGGCAGGCGGAGGCAGCCGACGGTGGGACGGGTTCGGCGCATCCTACGGCTTCTGAGCATAAAACGGACAGGATCAGACCGCCGTTCTTGAGTCGCTCTCAGGACCTCTCAGCCATTCATTCATTCACGCAGTCTCGACGACGCGAGTAGATTTAACAAAATACGAGATTTCAACGACAAATACGCCGTCGGCGCGATACCTGTTACTCATACGACTACTCATATAGATTAGGCGCGATACCTGTACTCATACGACACCACCACTCCTCCGTTCGTGTACTCACCTCCAGTCTGCGTTTCTGAAGTAGATGTACTTCTTGCCGTTGCACCGGACGCACTGAATCTGCCCTGGTTTCTTCGCCGGGTTGTTCCTGTGAACAAAACACGACGTCATACTAGTTACCCATACAGAAGATTAAAAGAAACTTACCAGCACGTTCCGCACTTCTCCTCGCCGTCGGTTCCGCCTGTACACAAAACACGCGTCGTCATTCACGTTGCCCATACACGTACGGAAATAAAAATAAACTCACCGATGCCCATGAACCCTCCGATTTTGATTGGTACGTACCCGGATCGTTCGCACTTGGACGTGCTGAAGTTCTGAGCCCTCCATCCGTCTGCGACGTGGCAGTTGTAGCACTTGCGCAGGCCGGTGCCGAGGCAGAGGTCGCATCGCTTCTTCTCCAGGTTTCCCTGCGACGTCCCCGCCAGGTTTCCCTCGTCGTTATACCCAGTCGACGACGAGCCGTTCTTATCGGAAGATCCAGATTTCTTATTTTTGCCAAAGCCGAACGCGCGCGCGACGGTGGCTGACCTCGCGGCGTGCGCTTCGGACGGCGCGGCGGCGGCGGGGGACGCGGCGATGCGACGACGGGGCGGCACGGGGATGACGGACGCGCCGGTGGCGAGCGTCGTCGCGACGAGGACCATGTCGCGCGCGACTGAGTGTGGAGCCGATGACACCTGCTGACCTGGCATTTCGCAATAAATAAACTTTTACTTGTACGTTTGATGAGCGTGACTGGCTGCCGTCGTCAGTCAGTCGGGCGGGCGGGCTCCGGATGGTCGTATCCTCGCGGGCGTGGTGCGAGGACGGGCTCCGTCGCGCGCTCGATGAGCTCGACGCCCTCCGCGCCATGTACGCCGCCGATGAAGACGCGGGATCAGCGACGTCGACGCGTCACCCGTCTTCATCATCAGATCCCACGTCCACCTCCGCGGAGACCAACGACGTCGCGGTGACGATCGCGCGCGACGCCCTGCGCGCCGTGGACGTCCCGAACCTCTCGCACGTCCCGGCGCTGCACGCGACGGTCCGGTTCGGCGGCGGCGGCGCGACCATCCGCGTCGCGCTTCCCCCCGGGTACCCCGCGCGAACTCGCCCGATGGTCGTCGCCGAGTGCGCGTCGCGGCATCGCGGCTCGGACGCGTCGTGGCGCATGCAGCTCGCGGCGGACGATGCCGTCGAAGCCGCGGGATGGGGAACCGACATCCGCGCCGACATCGAACGAGTCAGTGTCGGAAGGAACGACCCGCCGGCGTCGGCATCATCCAGCGACGACGACGATGGAGATGGAGATGAAAATGGAGATGAAGTTGAACTCGGCCGCGGCGAGGAATGCGCGCTGTCCGCGGTGGAGGCGGCGAGGCAAGCCTTCCTCGACTACATCGCATCAATCCCACCGGACGAAGACGACGATTCGTCTTCCCACGCGGCGCGGGAACCGACCAAGCGAAGACGAGGCCGCCGGCTGGTGTGGTTCCATCACGTCAAGAGCGGTGAGTTTATTTTAATCTTTCTCGTATGTAGCACTACAATTGCACTGATAGAACTGATACAAGTAGAACTGACGTAATGTTGTTTTGTTTTTACAGGGAAGAAGCGAAAGAAGATGCGGGAGTGGTCCGCCGAGTTGGCCGTGGACGGCGTCGTTAAGTGCGGGTACCCCGGCGTGGTCGTGGTGCAGGGAGAGGCACGCGCGTGCGATGAGTTCGTGCGTCGGTTGAGGGGTCTGGGGTGGTCGGCGATGTCCGTGCGTTTGGCGGAGGACGACGAGGATGAAGTTTACGAAGAATTTGTTTTAAACGGGAGCGACAAATTCTCGGCTTCCGCGGGGCTGCGACGCGGGTGGAGCGAGATTGGAGAGGACGGGGGGATGAGCGCGCTGGCGACAGTGCTGAGGGATGCGGATCTGGAACGGTTCATGAGCGCGGCCCTTCGGCAGAACGTGTGATGATTGTTACACGTACAACCGCCCTACATTGGTTTTAACGTTACGAGCTTTTTTGAGGAAAAAATGCAAAATACTTGTCTACACCATCTGCAAAACTGATGTCTGAGAAAAACTCGAAAAGTTTCAGTGGATTTTGGGGCAAATCCGCTGAAATTTAATTTCTGGGCAGTGGTCGTAACTGTTTGCTCTATGAAAAAGTCCGAAAAAGTCCAGCGGATATCCGCTTTTCAAAATCCCCGAAAAAAAACTCGGGCTGGGCCACGACATCAGTTTTGCAAATGGTGACATCAAGTTTGATTTCCCAAAAAAAGTCGAATTCTCTCCCAACACCCTCTTAACTGTCACGATATTTTAGACGACAAAAATCGCGCGCTCGATTTTGCGCCAAGGCAGAACAAGGTATTTATTAGACGACAAAAATCTTTTGCGCTATGACGGCCAGTCAGAACGGACCCAGAAGAAAGGTGTTACAGTTATGATGACTGCGAAAGATCCGAAACGCAGATTCCGGAAGTCCGCGGCCCCCCTCCGTGAGTTGTATAATTCGAGTTCCACGTCGCAGAGTACCCCGCGCACAGCCCGTGGAGACTCGTATCGGACACCCGTTCATCGGCCAAAGCCCACGCGCTAAGCCGTCAACCACCCCACCCCGGGTTCCCGTCCGCATCCAGCATCCGCCTCGCGCGCACGCCCGTGACGATACATCTAAGCATCCATCGATCCGAGAAATCCCACATGCCGATGAGAATGTACTCCGCGAACATGGCCGACGAGACGTCGCAACCGCTCCTGGACGAGCGCGCGCCGCTGTACAAGGGCCAGCGCGGCGGAACTATACTCGGAACGGTGACCCGCTACGCGGGAGCCGCCGTCGTCGGCGGCCTCCTCGTCACCGCCGGCTTCCTCGGGTCCGGCGGGTCGCAAATTAAGGTCCGCGCCCTCACGCCACTGGGCGCTGGACAGCACGCGGCCGCGGCGCCCCATCGGTCGGCGTACCGCCGCGCGGCGGCCACACTCACGCGCACAAAGCACCACCAAATGGGTTCAGCAAACTCCGATGCACACGTCGGCCGCCTCGGAATGGACGACATCGAACAGATCGACGCCCTCAACGATCAGGTGAGTTTATTTTAACGTATGTACGGGCAATTGGACTGACGTCATGTTTTGTTTACATAGGTTGTCCGCCTCACCCAACAGCTCGCCACGTCCCGTACCAACGAGGAGACACTCGAGAAGGCGGTGCAACGGTCGGAGCAGTCCATCGTCGACACCCGCGAGGAGTTCAGCAAGGGTGCCAAGGGCACCAAGAAAGATACCATCATCGCTGACCTGGAGAACCAGCTGCGGGACAAGACTGAGGAGCTCGTGAAGACGCGCGAGGTGAGTTTATTCTTTTTATGTTCGTATGGGCAATTAAACTGACGTCGTGGTTTGTGTACAGGCCAAGTACGCATTGTACGCTCAGAACAGCGAAGCCAACGCCCGAGCCTCGGAACTCGACAAGCGGCTCGCGACATCCAAGAAGAACGAGATCGAGTACGCCGAGCGCGCCGATGCGCTCGCGGACGTGGAGCAGTCCCAGGCGGCCATGCAGTCGGCTCTCGATCGGCTCGACACGTGCGGCGAGAAACTCGAGGATGGTGAGTTCATCTTTAATTTTCGTATGGGAAATTCGACTGACGTCGTGTTTTGTTTACAGCCATGACCGACCTTCGGGCGGCTCGCGGCTCCGACCACGACGAGAACAAGCGCATCGCCGCGCTCGAAGACAGGCTCAACGCCAACCAGGATGAACGCGACCGTATGTCCGCAGACATCGAGGCTTTCAAGATCAACGCCGCCGACTACAAGAAAGAAGCCGCGCACGCCAAGGCTCTCGTCGACGAGCTCACCGCCAAAGCCGGCGCCTCGGACGAACTCGCCGATCGGCTCAAGGCCGAGATCGCCACGCTCGTCAACGATATCCAGGAGTGTGAGCTCAACGGCAAGAAGTCCTTCGACTTCTTCTGCGCGGGCGAGGGCGAGAACTGCGATTGCCCCGACGGCGACATCGTGTGGGGCCCCAGGTTCCACGCGGCAAACCCGGAGGCGGAGAATTCCTTCGCCGACGTCATCGCCGGCAAGAAATTCATCGTCAAGGATGGCAAAAACGGTTTCGAGTGCGCCAACAAGAACGTGGGAGGCGATCCCGATTCCGGCGAGGTCAAAGCCTGCTACTGCGTGCCCAAGGGCCTGACCTACAACATCCAACAACACGAGGAGCAGCGCAAGCGAGCCGAGCCCGCCGAGGAACCCGCCGCGGCGCCCGCGCCGGAGGTTGTGGAAGACCCCGTCGTCGCCGCCGAGGACATGGAATCCTACGAGGACTCGTTAGCCAACGCTCCCGGCCACGTCGAGCCCGAGGCTACGCCCCTGGACGTCGCCGAGGAGCTCTCGAAGCAGTTTGAACGCAACGTCGGCGACGAAACCATCCGCGAGGTGAGTTTATTTTAATCCTCGTACGGGCAATTAGAATGACGTGTTTTGTTTACTCAGGTTGAGAATGACGCGGGGATTCGCGAGGACCGATCCGACGCCCCCGCGCCCGATACGAACGCCAAAATCAAGGATGACCACGGGCGCATCTCCTTCAAGGGCGAGGACTGGAAGAAGTACGAGTCGGAGGAACTCGATGACCTCTTCGAGGATACGCACAAGCGCCTCGACGCCGACAAGGCTGACGACACCCCCGAGGACGTTAAAGACCGGGAGGAAAACACCGCCACGGCCGTCAGGGTCAACTACCAGAACGCCGCCATAAAAAAAGCCATGGCTGAGATCGTGGCGAAGAAGGCTGCGGCGGCTCAGGCCCAGGCTCCTTCCAAGGCTCCCTCCATGGCCTCCGCCAAGGGCCGTGCTTAAAATGGTTAAATGAAAGCCATTCGACCACTTGACCTCACCTTGTTACCTGTTGAATATTCATTACTTATTACGCAAGCAATATTAATAATATTTATTACTCATTATTAAATATTCGTTCGTTTTGGAACTTCGTTCTCACCAAGGCGTGATTTTTTGTACCTCCTATGATAGGTCTATTAACTCATGATAGGACTACATGATAGGTCTATTAACTCAACCCGTGTAAAAAACTTCGCGGGAAAAAAGTGTCGTCTGATAATGAGACTCGCCTGTATTTGCCATTCGCGTACACATGTTACGAGATCACAACGTTGAGCGCTCGCGTCGGCGCGCAACATGAGGTCCATCCGGACCGTCTTCATCCTCGCGACTCTTCTCCTGGTCAATTTGGTACAGGTCGATGCCGCCCGCCCCGCTCCTCGCGGCCTCCTGTCGGTCTGGCCCGAGTCCGAGCGAGATGCCGTCGTCGTTTCACATCACGCATCGGTAACACCATGGCGAGGTTCCGCACCAGGCCGACTCTCGCGAGCGGGACACGGGAAACTCGGCTCCCCACACGCGTCGTCCGACGACATCGCAGAGATGCACGCGCCCGGCAACCTCGCGGCGCTCGCGTCACAGCCGACCCTCGGCGGATACGTCCCACAGAGCGGCGACGCTCCCGCATCTCTCGAGGCTGCGCGATACGCGATCCTCAAGTTGAACTGCGCCCGTGTCATCGCGGGCTGCGCTCCCTTGAACCGCGCACACGTCCTCGGCGCAGTATCTCATGTCACCGCGGTCGACTACTGGTTCCTGGACATCGCCGTGGGCGCCAACGGGCGCACCGTCCACGCCACCGTCGCCATCGATGAGGTGGCCAAGGCTCAGTCCGAGGATCTGGACTGCCCAGACCTCAACGAAGAGTGGGTCGCCTTTAATCTGCTTAAGATAACCGAGAACGACGAGGACATGCTGGACGTGTGCTCAATCACGCCGGAGACGACGGCCGGAGCATGGTCGACGCTCGGTGGCGCTGGAAAGACGCTCGAGGTAACGGGACAAAGGAGGGTGTTCGCGGCATCGCGGCCGTGGGATTTGGCCGCAGCTTCGGAACCCGCGTCAATTGGAAGCAACGGAGCCAACTCCGAAGGCTGTGCATGCGCTGAACGAGGTGCGTCTCTCGGCTCCGAGATTGAGTTCAAGCTCATCGACGAGGGCTCGTGCGAGTCTGCCGGGATGTACACAATCATGAACGAGGACACCTGCAGGAAAGCGGGCGAAATCGTCGACAACTCTCCCGGCAAGCCCGTCA
>Ga0115566_10003211_pt1 | contig 13247 bp, 11 predicted proteins | sample COGITO_mtgs_1204_3_FD_87173 | JGI IMG/M metagenome (GOLD analysis project Ga0115566, IMG submission 87173) | Pelagic marine microbial communities from North Sea - COGITO_mtgs_120405 | ecosystem: Environmental > Aquatic > Marine > Epipelagic | place: Germany:Helgoland, sampling site Kabeltonne...
CCTTACGCGCCCCTACTTTCTGAGCCACCAACGCGCCCATAATGCCGATTGGACCTGCACCAGTGACCAGCACGTCTTCACCAACGAGATCGAAGGAAAGCGCCGTGTGCACCGCATTGCCGAACGGATCAAAAATTGCGGCAATTTCGTCAGAGATATTATCTGGAATCGGCACAACGTTGGCTTCTGGGATGCAGACATATTCAGCAAAAGAGCCGGGGCAGTTGACGCCAACACCCATGGTATTTCGACACAGATGGCCCCTGCCTGCGCGACAGTTACGGCAGGTCCCGCAAACCACATGGCCCTCCCCTGAAACCCGCTCTCCAATGTGGAATTTTGTGACAGCTTTTCCACAGTCGACAATCTCACCACAGAATTCATGGCCAACAACCATGGGTACCGGCACAGTTTTAGCTGACCAATCATCCCACTTCCAGATATGCACGTCGGTGCCGCAAATTGCTGATTTTTTTACCTTAATTAACACATCGTTTGGGCCAGGTTCTGGTACGGGGACATATTGCATCCACAAACCAGCTTCGGGCTTGGCTTTTACCAGTGCTTTCATTTCATTGGTCATTGTATGATCTCCATTTTGTCTGTGCCGCCTGCCTTAACAACTTAGAGAAGACAGTTCTGTCATAAAGTTTCAATCGGCTTCAGTGTCACTTTGAATCTGTCATATGTTTGCCAAAAAAGCCACAGGCAGGACACACCAAATATGAGCATAGATTTCAAAGGTAGCTATTATCCAAAAGACGTGATCCTGAAGGACATGTTTTCCACGTTCGCTGAAATAAAGAATTAGAGGTGATCCCCGCATAACCTTAATTACTATGGTTGGAATGATGGGGATGTCTTGCCCAATAAACAATATACGCTTTGCTATTAATTAAGAAATTTCTTTGTTTGTTTTAATGTCCAGACTATATATGTCTGATATTTTTTTAAGGACAAATCCCTCCCCCAATGAATCCACCTCTCCAGTACTAAAGGCCCGATGTCCGAGGCGCCCGGCACTTGGTTCGGGGTCCCTGGGTGAGTGGCCTTACGTCCTTCATTGATATGGATTGGGCGCAGTAACCCCTGGTTCTTGGTCCTTGGTCTTTGCACCTTGCGCCTTGCTCACATCTTCTGACAATTGTAGATGCCACAGATGCGTGTAACGGCCATCTTGGCCGAGCAGCTCGTCGTGACTGCCTTCTTCCACTATCCGACCTTGTTCCAACACCACAATGCGATCAGCATGCACGACGGTCGAAAGGCGGTGCGCAATGATCATAACCGTACGCCCTTGCCCCATTTGGATCAGGCTTTCTTGGATTTCATATTCGGTTTCCGTATCCAGCGCTGAGGTTGCTTCATCCAGAAGCAAGATAGGTGGATTTTTCAGCAGGGCGCGCGCAATGCCCACCCTTTGCTTTTCGCCACCCGACAATTTCAAACCGCGTTCGCCCACGGTGGTCTCATACCCTTGCGGCAGGCTTTGCACAAAATCATGGATTTGAGCGGCCTTGGCGGCTTGCTCAATCTGAGCGCGGGTCGCGTCAGCGCGGCCATAGGCGATGTTGTAATAGATGGTGTCGTTGAACAGAACAGTGTCCTGCGGCACGACGCCAATCGCCTCGTGCAGGCTCAACTGCGTGACATCTCGAATGTCTTGCCCGTCTACTAGCAAGGCCCCCTGCGTCACATCATAAAAGCGAAAAAGCAACCGGCCTATGGTTGACTTTCCAGAGCCAGAAGGCCCTACAATCGCTAAAGTTTGTCCAGGTTCCACCTTGAGGCTGACCCCCTTGAGAATGGCGCGCTCAGGGTCATATGCAAAATGTACGTCCCTTAGCTCAATGCTGCCACCCTGCACTTGTAATGCAGGTGCATCAAGCTTGTCTTGCACCTCAGGGGGTTTCTCCAAAAGTCCAAACATATCAGACATATCGACCAAGGCTTGGCGAATTTCGCGGTAGACAAACCCAAGGAAATTCAGAGGCATCATCACCTGCATGATATAAGCGTTCACCGTCACAAAGCCACCAACGGTTACCGTGCCAGCAGCCACGCCCTGCACCGACATCAACATCACGACCACCATCGCCAAGTTAATGATCAAAGCCTGACCGATGTTGATCACCCCTAAGGAATAGGAAGTCTTTAGCGCTGCGGCCTCATATCCCTCCATTGCAGAATCGTAGCGTCCTGCCTCGCGCGCCGCTGCTCCAAAATATTTCACCGTTTCAAAGTTCAGCAGTGAGTCGATGGCCTTTTGATTAGCGTCATTGTCTTGGTCATTCATCTGTTTGCGAATTTTCACCCGCCATTCTGTGACAACCGCTGTGAACCAAACATAGGCGACCACTGCCACAGCAATCACCACCAGATAGCGCACATCAAAGAAGGTGGCCAAAGCTGCAGAAATCAGCATCAATTGCAGAACCAAAGGTCCAATCGAGAAGAGCAAAAACCGCAATAAAAATGACACGCCCTTCACACCGCGTTCCATGACCCGGCTCAACCCGCCTGTTTTACGGCTCAGGTGATAGCGCAGGGACATATTGTGAATGTGTTGGAAGGTCTCCAAACCCACCTGCCGTAAAGCCCTTTGCCCCACCTTGGCGAAAACTACGTCACGCAATTGCTGAAATCCACTGTCGAGGATCCGCGACAGGCCATAAGCGATGGTGAGACCCACCACCCCCAGCATCAAAAGCCGGCTGCCGTCATCCACGCCCGACAGGCTGTCAACCGCAGCGCCAAGGATCATCGGAGTGGCCACCGCCACAAGTTTAGCCAAAATCAAACTGGCTACCGCGAGCACAACGCGCCATTTGACCCAGGCCTGACCCTTGGGCCAAAGATATGGCATAACTCGCGCAATAACGCGGATTTCGACCTTACGGTCATGTGGAGTGTCGGTGGTGCCAAGGCTTTTCATAACAGCTCACAAGAGTTAAATTTTTTACTCGGTGTGATCTTGAGATTTCCGAAATTGAACAGCCATTCTTTTCCACACACCATACTCATCATTGCGAACATATCGGTGGTATAAACCTGCTGAGATATGCAGCAGCGTTAGCGTTAGCAGTGTCAAAGAAGTTATGTAATGAAAATCAACGAATGTTGGATACATTTCTTTGTTAACAGCTACTAAAGCAGGAACCTTAACTAAACCGACTAGGTATACATCATATCCTCCAGCCCAAGTCATCAGGGCACCTTGGAAGGGTAGCCAAATACATAAAACATACAAAATAAACTGTACAATTTTAGAGCTTATTTTATGTATCTTTGGTAGTGTATCTTCAAATTTCGGCCTGTTGTAGAAACGCCAAATGAGACGCAATGCGATCAAACAAAATATCAGTGTTCCAGAAATTTGGTGAAACCATATGAATTGTCCCTTTTCAGGCGAAAACTCCATGCTGTGAAGACTTAAGCCAGTAAACAGTTGCCAAAAAATAACGACTGCAAACACCCAATGAAATGCTTTTGCAATCACACCGTAATCATTATTGGAAGCTTTTAGCATTTTGACCCGCCTATAATAGCTGAACCGGCGAGCTTTGCGCCGCCTGCGCCCAAAAAGGCAATTGAAAGTAAAATTCGAAGGGTAACTGAGATATAAGTCATTATTTTCCTACCTTAAGTTTCTATCTTGATCCGTTAAAAGCTTCATATAATTGTTTTCTAACTCTTACAGGTCGAAACTAGTCGAAGCATTGGCTGGGCGGTTGGCAGTTCGCAGCCACCCAGCCAATATTCATTTTCAAGATTTTCGAGCCTAGTGTGTTTTATATGCAGTTTTCTTTTCTTGATACTCTTCCTCAGAGAGAGCATGCCACCCGATACAGTTGCCAGTTGGGGAACGGCCACATCCACATTTTGGTGCCTCAGTCATTTTTATAACTCCTATTGTTAGTTGTGATTTTTTATGCATTGTAACATAGATGTACGCAAGGAGCGCATATACGCATATAGTGCGCGTAAAAAAGGCATAGAGAGTATGGACAAATGGGCTGAGCTTCGAACGGCATACCAAGTAGCAAGACTAGGCACAGTAAGTGCAGCGGCTAATGCGCTTGGCTTTCACCGTGCAACTGTGAACCGTCACATTGACGTGCTTGAGGCCGAGATTGGTGCACGGATCTTTATCCGACACGCACGGGGCTATACGCTAACTGAGTTAGGCGAGGATGTACTTCAGGTAGCGCGAAAGACAGAAGAACTGATCGATGATCTTGCAGGTCGCGTACAGGGTAGAAAAGCTACGCTCGAAGGTGAGCTAAAGCTGACAATTCTAGCAGGTTTCGCTGAGCTACTGATGAAACCAATCTCAGACTTTAGAGCCGAAAATCCGAATTGTATTGTAAATATTGACACCAGCGAAAACCTTGCGAAACTTGAATACGGTGAGGCGCATATTGCACTGCGTGCAGGACCAAAGCCGGACCATCCTGATTACGTTGTTAGTAACTTTGCGCAGATCAGCTTTAACCTTTACGCCCACGACAGCTATATCCAAAGGTTTGGGATGCCAAAAGACACTGGTGATTTTGGCACCCATCAGTTTGTCCTTCCACCAAGTTTTGGAGGACATCTCTCAGTCCGCCAATGGGTAAAAAACATTGTACGCCCCGATATGATCGCGCTGTCGTCCCAACACGTAAATGTCAACTTTAAGGCGGTTTTCTCCGGAATAGGTATGGGTTTTATAGAAGATTATAAAGCCAAAATATATGGTGGATTTCACCCCGTTCTCCCTCCAAATCCGGAGTGGTCAGTTCCAATATGGTTGGTCACACATGTGGACCTCCACCGCACAGAGAAAGTTCAAACGATGCTAAGGTGCATAAAGGCCGCTCGTCAAAAAGAGTGATTTGGAGATAGCCGTCATACATAGGTGTATAAGCATCAGATTGCTTGCACAGCATGTTTGTAGAAGTAGTAATTAGCTGGTAAATCTGTCCACGGTTACTGGCCCAACGCTATACCTTCGCGTCGTGGATCGGCCCCCCCAGTAAGACCACCTTTTGCAATGGAAATCGCATGGAGACCAGAGTTTAGGCCGCGCAAGTTGACCTTGTAACCAAGTGCTTCCAGCGGCTCCACCATGTTTTCGAGCGAAGTACCCTTTTCTAGGTCGAAGGTTCCGAAACGGTTAACTGCATGAGGGATGGATACGGCAGCTTGCACATCCATTCCCCAGTCTATATGCGCAACGATTGCTTGTGCCACATAACCGATTATTCGCGATCCGCCCGGCGAACCAATAACCAAATTTGGCAGTCCATCTTTAAGGACAATTGTTGGAGACATTGAAGACCGGGGGCGCTTCCCTGGCTCCACCCGATTAGCAATGGGCACACCGTCGCGGTGGGAGCTGAAGGAGAAGTCCGTCAACTCATTGTTCAGCAAAAAGCCATTGGTCATCAGACGGGATCCAAACCCATTTTCAATTGTAGTAGTCATCGACAAAGCGTTTCCATAGCTGTCGACAATTGAAATGTGCGAAGTTGAGGGCAATTCTAAGCTCACGTCATCCGCCCAAAGCGACGCATGCGAATATTCGGGATTACCAGGTAAGACTTCGGTCAAAGCTTTAGGACCAGTGAGCAATTTAGCACGATCAGATAAATAATCATCCGAAACCAGGCCTTTTGTGGGCACAGGCACAAAATCGCTGTCCGCCATGTAGCGTCCACGATCAGCAAAGGCTAGACGCGAAGCATCACCCATAAGTCTCAGAGTTTGCGGATTGTCTTTAGAACCCACAGGAAACTGGTCTAATAAACCTAAAATTTGGCCAACGGTTAGAGCTCCTGACGATGGTGGCCCCATACCACAGACTTGATACCCTCGAAATGGGGCACAAACAGCAGGGCGTTCTTTTACCTTGTAGATGTCTAGATCCGTGAGGCTGATCACACCCGGATTACTTTCTGCACCTCGAACAGTATCAACAATCGACTGGGCGATATCACCTGAGTAGATCACCTCAGCACCCTCGTTGGCCATTCGGCGCATGACCTCGGCATATTCCTCATTAGTCAGCCGACTTCCTTCAACCAGAGGTTTGCCGTCCCTAAAAAAATAAGCTGCTGTGTCAGAAAACTGCGCCAATCGTTCGGTATCACCAGCTACTAACGCGGCAAGGCGCTGAGAAACCGCAAAGCCGCTCTCCGCCAACTGAATAGCCTCAGCGAATAAACCGCTCCACGCGTTTTGCCCCCATTTTTTATGCGCAACTTCCATTAGGGCAGGTGTGCCTGGCACTCCAACTGAGCGACCACCAACGACCGCATCCCAAAATTTAAGTCGTTCGCCACCTGCATTTTGAAACAGTCGCGGTGTGGCAGCCATGGGAGCGGTTTCACGTCCATCTAACGTTGTTAGTTCTCCGCTGGTGGCGTCAAACCACACGAGGAAAGCCCCACCACCCATACCAGAACTCTGTGGCTCAACCAAACCGAGAACTGTCTGCACAGCCACCATTGCATCAGCTGCCGTACCCCCCTCTTTCAGAACGCGCGCACCTGCGGTTGCAGCGTGGGGATTAGCTACGGCAACCATCCAATCTTTTGCCAAAATCGGTTCACCCTTGGCCTTCGCTGCAAGCGAAGTTGCCACTTCCGGCGAAAGAGCTTCAAACTTTTTTGCCAAGGCTGTTTCTGCTTCAGGCGCCACTCCATCTGAGGCCTGCTGCGCTTGCAAAGACATTGTTAGAAAGGTTAAGGCCACCATTATTGCGGTAAAAAAGATCTTCACTTCAATCCCTTTATAAACTTAGTTTAACTCTTAAATAACATATCTTTAGTTAACTTAATGTGCACAAAAAAGTTTATGCAAGACTGCTAGAACCTGTGCCACTTCGTTACCCTTTAGAGAATAGTAAATTGTTTGACCTTCGCGCCGAGTTTTTACTAAATCTGCATCACGCAGTTTTTTTAGATGATGTGACATGGCAGGCTGTGATAGATTTGCACTGTCAGCAAGATGAAGGACGCTTTGTTCTCCGTCTAGCAATATACACATTAAACGCAAACGGACTGGTTGCGATAGCATTTCCATTAATTTAGCTGCTTCCAAAATTTTTGGCTCAAGTTCAGTAAAGTCAAGCATAGGATAGTTCCTTTTAAGTATTTTTAATTACTTATATAAGTTAACGTTTATATATTTTAACTTTTAAATTTAATCAACCATATTAAGCGGGCGATATGGTGTTATTTAAGTAAATACTAAATAGAGAGTTTCCTGGAAAGCCGCTAAACCATCTTTTGGATGTAATTAAGCAGTCACCAAGCCAATTTCCATTTGTGCTTGATGTTGGCTCAGAAAAATGCGCCCAGTCAAATTCTGTAAAAAACCTGATCCATTCAACCGATCCATCACTGGTCCTTTGACCTCTGACAGATGGAAAGCTGCTCCCCCAACCTTTAAGCGTTCATTGATGGATTCTAGGGATTCAAGTGCGCTCATGTCGATTGAATTCACGGCAGAACACATCAGAATGACATGTCTCACCTCCGGTTGCTTTGCTACTTCATCATAGATTCGAGTCTCAAGGGAACGTGTGTTGGCAAAGTAGAGGCTTTCATCGACCCTAATGGTCAAAACACTTGCATCAACAACCACTTCATGGCGCATGATATTCCGATAATGCTGAGTACCTGGCACTTGGCCAACGATAGCCATGTGCGGTCGTGATGTTTTAAACAGATGTATCAACACAGAGATCGCAACGCCAGTCATGACCCCAAGTTCAACGCCAACTAGGAGTGTCATTGCCATGGTAATGACCACGGCAGCAAAGTCTGACTTGGAGTATTGCCAGGTCTTCTTGAGAATCGAAAAATCGACCAGTGACAGTACAGCTACGATGATCGTTGCAGCTAACGTAGCTTTGGGGAGATGAAAAATCAGTGGCGTGAGGAATAGTGATGCTACGCCAAGACCAAGCGCAGTAAAAGCTCCTGCTGCAGGTGTAACCGCCCCTGCGTCATAATTGACGATCGATCGTGAAAACCCACCTGTCACTGGAAAGCCGCCTGTAAATGCGGCTCCGAAGTTAGCTGCACCCAACCCAATAAGTTCTTGATTTGGTTCAATGCGTTGCCGGTTTTTTGCAGCCAGAGTCTGGGCAATAGAAACCGATTCCACAAATCCAATGATCGAAATCACCACGGCGGAAACAATTAAACTGCTCCACAAGTCTATTGAGAACGAAGGAAGTGAAAACAGGGGCAACCCAGTTGGTACGTCGCCAACTATTTGTACACCACGTTCGGCAAGGTCAAAACTCCAAACAATCAGCGTAGTTATAAAGATCGCCGCAACAGATCCTGCCTTGGCAACAATGTCGGCTGTGCGAATATTGACCCCAAGCGTTGTCAGAAGTGGTAATAAACCTTTGCGTACCCAGAACAAAAACGCCATAGTTGCAACGCCAATGATAACAGTGATCCAGTTTACTTTATCTAAATGCTCAATCAACGAGACGACGATCTCGGACAAGTTGTGACCACTTGAATCAATACCAAGTATATTTTTCAGTTGGCTAACTGCTATGATGATGCCGGACGCAGTAATAAACCCAGCAATTACGGGGTGAGACAAGAAATTGGCAAGAAAACCCAAACGCAGGAATCCGAGAACCAGCAAGATGCCTCCAGACAGAAATGCCAACGTGATTGCAGCCGCAATATATTCTGACGTTCCAGGTGTCGCGACCTTGCTGACAGCTGCTGCGGTCAATAACGATACGACTGCGACAGGACCAACAGCCAGCACGCGACTTGTACCAAATATCGCATAAAGAAAAATTGGTAGCATTGAAGCGTAAAGGCCCATTTCAGGTGGCAGACCTGCCAGCAAAGCATAAGCTAGCGATTGCGGGATTAGCATGATCGTAACGATGACTGCAGCGATAAGATCATTGGTCAGCGTTAATCGATCATATGCGGGACCCCATTCAAGGATCGGTAGATACTGTGATAGTTTGGTCATCGGTATCGCACCCAATCAGACAATTATTGCGGCTTGGGCGTCAAGGCGTGAGGTCATTGGCGAGAGGTCATAACCCACGCTATGTGCGGTGCGAAGAATGTTATCAGTGGAATGACCATTCTTGGACTGAGTGAGTGCCCAAAGAGATGTTGCACGGATTCCACTTCTGCAATACGCAAAGATTGGACCGGTAGTTTGTGCAACAAACGTACCAAATTCTTTGACAGCCTCGTCAGTGATATGGCCAGGCACGACAGGTATCTGATGAACCACAATACCAGCGGCGTTCGCCGCGTAAGTTATATCAGATATCGTGGGCTGGTCATCTGTTTCACCTTCTGGACGCACAACGATGATTTTTTTAACACCTCGACGCTTCAGTTCAGTTACGTCTGATAGCGATATCTGCGGACCGACATAGGTCAAGACATCCAGTTGCATAATTTTCATAATAGATCTTTCTCCGGTTCTTTGGTTTGGTTAATATTATTAAAATAAGTTCTTATAGCCTGTTTATTGGTACTTTAAGGCTAGGGTTACCTGCTTTATCTGTGGGAACTTCGCCTGCACGCATGTTTACCTGAAGAGCTGGAATAATTAGCTTTGGCATCGCCAACGTTGCATCGCGTTCTGTACGCAACTTAACAAAGGTCTCGCGGCTGGCACCTGCACCAACGTGGATGTTGTGTGCCTTCTCGTTACCGACGGTGGTTTCCCACTCGATGTCGCGCTCATTCGGGCCGTAGTCGTGACACATGAACAACCGCATATCCTCAGGTAAACGCAGAACTTTCTGAATTGAATCGAACAACTCACCAGCATCACCGCCAGGGAAATCGGCACGGGCTGATCCGGCATCTGGCATAAATAATGTATCGCCCACAAAGGCCACATCACCAACCACATGGACCATGCAAGCTGGGGTATGTCCGGGGGTTGCTATAACAGACACTGAGAGCGTGCCTATACTGTACGTGTCACCATCATTGAACAATGCGTCGAACTGTGATCCATCTCGTTGGAATTCGGTGCCTTCGTTGAAGATCTTTCCAAAGGTATCTTGAACATCCATAATTTTTGCACTTATACCGATCTTCCCACCCAACTTTTTCTGTAAGTAAGGTGCCGCAGACAAGTGATCAGCGTGAACGTGGGTTTCGATAATCCATTCAAGTGTCAAATTTCTTGATATAATGTAATCGACAATCCGATCAGCGTGATCATGGGTAATTCGACCTGCGGCATAGTCAATATCCATCACTGAATCCACAACAGCGCAGATGCTGCTATCCGGGTCTGCAACAACATAGCTGATGGTGTTGGTAATTGTATCAAAAAACGCCTGCACGTTCGGTTTAATTGACAAATCATGGTTCTGTGCGGTCATGAGTTTTCCTTTCAGGCGTTTACAATTTTGCGGGATGGTAAAGCTATAAACTTAGCAAGTATCATCCCCACAAGCATTGCGGGCACGAATATGAGGACGCCAGGTGTGAAAAATAACAGTGACGTCACAGCCGGTCCTGGGCACAAACCACCCAAGCCCCAACCAACACCAAAAATTGCAGCACCCGTAACAAGGCGTGCATCAATATCATTTCGAGCTGGAAGTTGGAACACGTCGTGAAAAAATGGTGAGGTACGTTTTTGTACTAACCAAAAACCAGGCGCCGTCACAAGGATTGCACCACCCATGACAAATGCCAAACTGGGGTCCCAACTACCAAATATATCCAAGAAGTTTTGAACCTTTTTGGGATTGGCCATACCAGACAAAATCAAACCTGTTCCGAACAGAAGGCCCGCAAATAATGTGGTTAAAAAACGCATTGTCTTAGCCCCCCACTAAATGGCGAAGGATAAAAACAGTTACAACACCAAAAACCATAAACGTCACTGTTGCAATCATTGAGCGCCCTGACAGCCGTGAGATACCGCATACACCGTGGCCGCTTGTACAGCCATTCCCAAGGACCGAACCGAATCCAACAAGAATACCCGCTACGCCGAGCAACATTATGTTGCTTGATATCGCGGTAACTGGTGCTTGGCCGAATACAGCAAACCATAATGGTGGTACCAGCAGTAGACCGGAAATAAAGGTGAGGCCTTGTGGCATTCCTTTAGTGTCGACGACAGGTGGAAGAATCCTTGAGACAATTCCACTGATTCCAGCAACCTTTCCGTGGCTTGCCATAAGAATGACTGCTGACAGTCCGATAAGTGCGCCGCCTAATAGTGACGCAATTGGTGTAAATTCAGTTTCCAACATAAAACTCCTGATAGTGTTTACTAAGATAGTAACGTACTAGTACATAACGTTATATCTGTAATCATTTATATTTGTAATTACTTATATAAATAATATTGGATATACAAGAGAAAAGTTTTTGAATGTTGAACCATAACGAACTGGATCTCAAAATCACTAATTCCATTGGCGAACACAACGGATCAAGCGCGTAAAGCTTACCCCCTGAGAGTGTGGATCACGGGCCGCCAACACTAAAGGCCCGATACCCGAGGTCCGAAGCGCGCGGCACTTGATCCAGGGTCCCTGGGGTGAGCCTTGCGCGTTTCAAATGTTTAGATTGAGCGCAGTATTAATTATGACTTTCTTCTTTTGGTGTCTGGGCCATTAATCATAGCGGTTGATGTTACGGAATATCTCAATTCAAAGGTCCCAAGTGTTTCAAGAACCGTCGGATGCATGCTGTGCCGAAATCAGTCGCTAGCAATGAGGGTTCTCGGCTGCCGCCAAGCTCAATTCCCAAACGCGCTGCGGCCAGCATCTTTCCATAGGTCAGGAAATGTGGAATTCCCTGCATGATAAAGCAGAGAACCGGCAATAGATCGGCATATAGCTTATCGGCCCACTCTTCGTTCCCTGTAGTGAATTCAGCAAAAATTTCACTGGTCTTGTCTACCGTATCAATCGCCGGGATTAACCCACAGGCACCCGCGCGCAGGTTGTCAGGTAATTCCAGTCCGCAGCGGCCATTGAAAAGCATCACACTATCCCCGAGGTCTGACGCAACAGACTGAAGATTGACGGCGTTGCACTCCAGTTTCGCAATGGTGAAATTTTCGTGGTCATTTGCAAGTGCGATCAAGCTCTCGTTGCTTAGTCCGAAGCCAAGGAACTCCGGCGCATTCTGAATCCCAACTGGGCAATCGACCGCCGAGATAATCTCGGAGAAGAAGTCCACCAACTTTGCATCGTCCATTTTCTGCGAGGGCGGCTGGAGCATCAGTGCTGACGTGCCGCTTTGAATTGCTTGCTTTGAAAACTCAATCTGCTCAGTGATCGTATCGCCATAAACGGTCGCCAAGAGCGGTTTGCGTCCATCAATGCGTTTCGCCACGACTTCAAGGACGTCGATGCGCTCATCGAATGTCAGCTTCGAGACCTCCGTACCCAGCCCCAGAATCGCAACTCCGGCAGCCTGGGTGCCCAAAGCCACATCCACCTGAAGCCGAAACGGATCCTGGCGCAATACACCGCGATCGTCAAAGAACGCATAGAGCATTGGGTAAATGCCGGGCCCTACGACCGCAGGTGAATTGTCGCGCAATGCTATCATGTTACCTCCAAACCATTCTTCTTGTCGTAGGCTTCTGCGGCCCGACCAACGGCGTCCTCAAAATAGTTCGCCAATAGTGTGATAATTTATTTTTTTTAGTCATATCATTCCTAAATCCAACAAAAGCGAAACTCATTTAGAAAGTTTATCCACTTTTGTAATATCTTGTTATTAGACTGTACATTAAAATGGTCAAAATAATTTTAAATGCAGATTTTTAAAAAGTAGTCTCTTATTTTATCTAAAGAATACCCCTTTCCATACCCTCCCCCAATGAATCCACCACTCTAGCACTAAGTGCCCGAGGTCCGAGGCGCGGGGTGCTTGGTTCGGGGCCCCAGGGGTCAGCTGTGCGCGTTTCAACTGTTTGGATTGGGCTCAGTAACCCACGAGTTAGGGTCCGAGATACAGCTGAGTATATCAAATCGTACCATCAGCTAGGATAACACCCAGTTAGACTGACACCGCTGTTATCTATTTTGATCTGATGTTTCGTTGTGGGTAGCGTTGTGGGTAGAGAGTTATGAGTTCATTTTTTCGTAATAAAATCAATACTTTAATAACATTTAATGGCGGAGGAGCAGGGATTCGAACCCTGGGAAGACTTTCACCTTCGTCGGTTTTCAAGACCGGTGCATTCAACCACTCTGCCACTCCTCC
>Ga0115566_10003212_pt1 | contig 13247 bp, 11 predicted proteins | sample COGITO_mtgs_1204_3_FD_87173 | JGI IMG/M metagenome (GOLD analysis project Ga0115566, IMG submission 87173) | Pelagic marine microbial communities from North Sea - COGITO_mtgs_120405 | ecosystem: Environmental > Aquatic > Marine > Epipelagic | place: Germany:Helgoland, sampling site Kabeltonne...
AGGTCTGCCAAGCCATCAGGTGTAACTTCTTTTAAATAAAACCGCTCTACTGCAGGAATATTATTTGCCCCCAGGCGCAAGGGACCAAATTCTGATTCCACCTGCTCCTGTGTTGAATAATGCATTGACAGTAGGCCTTCCAAGCCGACTAATTCCTCAAGCATATTTTCCGGGAAGCTCTGAGTCTGTATATCAGTTGTTATGGCACTAAGCTGTAAATCACCGGGTAAGGACTGCTCAAGCCATAAAATAACTGTTCCTCGAAAACTGCCCACCATAACGCCAACACCAACTGTAACAGACACAGCAACACATAAAGCCGCAACGGCAAGGCCGGTACGGTTGATTGCCGAGCGGGCATTTCGCAAGGCCATAACACCCGGCAACCCAGCCCAAGTTCCAGCAAGTATTAGCAGCGCCGTTAACATCCAGTACAAAAAAATAGGCACCAGCAAACAGAAACCAAATACCATCAGTGTCAGAGCTATAAAGCCTGTAAGCAGTGAACCATATTCCGGGAGTAATAGTGCCCATCCTGCAACTAACAATATGATCCCAGGGAAGGCTAATAAATGAATTTTATTTTGCCACTCACTATTTTTAGCAGCCTGGTGCTGCAAGGTAACCGGTATACTTCGCGCAGCATGTATTGCTGGCAAAACTCCTGATACCAGACTCAGCAGCATGCCCAATACCAGCCCCTTGAGAAGTAAAGCCGGGTCAACAAAAAACTTTGTCACCGCCAGATTCAGATAAAGATTGTCCACCGTGGCTGTGACCATGGTCACCAGATAAGACCCCAGAACAAAACCTGCGCTCACTCCAAGAATGCTGGCAAGTAAGCCAACAGCTGAATTTTCAAGCATGACAAGGGAAAATATCTGTCTCCGGGATACACTAAGAGCACGAAATATTCCCAGGGTTTGCTGACGCTGGATCACTGACAAGGTAACGGTGTTGTAGATCAGCAGCCCCGCAACCAACAAAGACAGCAAGCTCATAGCCAGTAAATTAATATGAAAGGCTTCACTCATCTGGCGTAAATTATCATTGCGGGTATCAGCCTCTACCAGCATCAGACCAGGCGGTAACCAGGACTGTATCTGACTGATATTTTCTTCGTCCAGAACAAGATCAATTGCATCCAGGTTTCCGGCACGCTGGAGTAAATATTGCGCAGCCGCTATATCAGCCAAGATCAATTCACCAGTAAGCTCGGCATTCGGACTTCTAAATACCGCAGCAAGAGTTGCCTGCCGTGAACTACCCTGTATGTTGCGGAAGGTGCTGATGCTAAATACATCTCCCACAGCAAGACCAAGGGATTGGGCAAGATTTGTTTCCATCACCACACTGTCAGTGCTGCCAATAGCCGCAATGAAATTGCCGGTCACAGAAAAGGCCTGATCGGGAAGCCCCGGCCTGCTGCGCTGCATTGCCCCTTCGCTGATAGCATCGATGCCAAGCAGAGTCAGTTCGCGATTATTAACGCGTACCTGCCCGCTCAGTGAAGGCGCCGCTCTTTGCAAGCCCAGCTCAGTTTTCAAACGCCTGAAGATATTGTCGGAAATGCCACTGGAGCCAGCGTATATCTGATGAGTAATTTGACCGTTTAATAGCTGCAGTGAAGAGTCAAAGGCCTGACGCGCACTATTATTGGCAAGATCTACTGCCACTACCATCATCACGCCAACCATGATGCCGAGAATATTCAGAATAGTTTGCCAGCGACGTTTCACCGCATAGCGCAGCGCACTAAGCAATAAAAGCCTGAAGCCAGGGCTTACACTGGCCGCTTTCTTGGCAGTCACATCAGTCATTACATTGTCACCAGGCAAAGTCACCCTCGCGCTCCGAAATTGCCCCATCTTCCAGGGTAACAATCCTGTTTGCTGATCTGGCAACGGCGAGGCTATGAGTAACAAGCAATAACGAACTCTTGCTCTCATCCAGTATGTCGTGAAGGACTTCTAGCACAGCGGCACCAGTTTGCGCATCAAGGTTTCCGGTGGGCTCATCTGCCAGAACTACTTCTGGCGAATGGACTAATGCTCTGGCAATGGCTATGCGTTGCTGTTCTCCGCCAGAGAGACGAGATGGGAAACTCGCAGACTTGTCAGCCACTCCAAGTCTGGATAAAAGTGCCATACTGCGCTCTCTGGCCTGCGTCGCTGATACGCCTTTTAGTTCCAGGGTTAGCGCTACGTTTTCAAGCGCTGTCAGACTGGGAATCAGATTGAAAAATTGATAAATGAAGCCTATGTGGTTACGCCTGAACAAAGTACGCCGGGTTTCCGTCAGGGTACATATATTTGCTCCGTCAATAATGATTTCACCCTGCTCCGGAAGATCAATGCCACTGATCAGATTTAACAGCGTGGATTTACCACAGCCACTGCGGCCAAGCAGCGCCACTTTCTCGCTTTGCTGAATATCAAGGCTGACATTATCAAGTACCTTAAGGGGAGCGCCGCCCTCAAGATAGCTGTGAGAGACATTCGCAAGAGATATAAGCGGTGAGGTGGTCGGTGGCGTGTTTTGTTCGTCAGCTGGTGACTGGTGCTTGGTGACTGGAGATTTATCGTGATGATTCATTAATTAAAGGCGCCGGTTTTGCAATTCCATAACCTTGCACATAATCCACGCCTAAATCAACGAGCTTTTGTAATATTTCCTTGTCCTCTACAAACTCGGCAATAGTCAGCTTACCCATGGCATGGGCCATATCATTAATTGCCTTCACCATGGCAAGGTCTACCGGGTCTCTCACAACATCTTTGACAAAGAAACCGTCGATCTTGACAAAATCAATGGGCAGGCTTTTCAGATAGGCAAATGACGAAAGGCCACTACCAAAATCATCTAGAGCAAAGCTGCATCCCAGACGCTTCAGTGTTTTTATAAACTGACTGGCTTTTGCCAGATTCTGAATGGCAGCAGTTTCAGTTATCTCAAAACAGATTTTTTCTGCCGGGATTCCGGGGTTACTTAAATGACCAGTGATCTCCTGAAGAAATTTTTCATCACTCAACGACTGACCGGAAAGGTTTACCGCACACATTTCAAGCCCTTCAAGCTGATCTGGATATTTCCCAAACCAGTTAAACATCGCATCAAGTACCCAGCGGTCTATTCTTGTAGCCAGATCATAACGTTCAGCGGAGGGCAAAAAGGCTTCCGGGCCCATGAGGTTGCCTTCCTTATCGCGCATGCGCAACAACAATTCAAAATGGACATTACCGCTATCCAGTTTTTTATTGATCTTATCTACATGTGTAATTGACTGCTGCCAGAGTTCCATCCTGTTTTCATCCAGGGCCGAATTAATAGTGGACACCAGTTTCATTTCCCAATGGCGATCTTCAAGTTCCTGATCATCAAAATGAAAAACATGGATACGATTCCTGCCCGCATCTTTAGCGACGAAACAAGCTGTATCAGCTCGACGTAATACTTCCGAGATGGATTCGTCTATAGATGAAATAGGGGTAAGCCCTATGCTTACGCCAATATTAAAGGTGCTGTTTTCCCAGATAAATCGAAATTCCTGAACTACCTGGCGATAATTTTCAGCAGCAATCAGGGCATCTTTTAGTTGGCAGTTTTCCAGCAGAATCCCGAATTCGTCACCGCCAAGTCTGGCCAGAGTATCATTTCTTCGAATACAGCGATGTAATACCTGGGATAGCTGGCGTAGCATTTCATCACCTGCCATATGGCCACAGGTATCATTGATTACCTTGAACTGATCGAGATCAAGATAGCAAAGTACGTTTTCCGTTTTCTTTTCATTGGCAGAATCAATTGTTTCCTGCAGACGGTCTTCAAATTCACGCCTGTTTACCAGTCCTGTCAAGTCGTCGTAGGTCGCCTGATAACTTAACTGACTTGAAAGCTCATGGACTTCTGTAACATCAAGCAAGGTACTACAAATTACTTTTTCCCGATCCAGCATTAACGGTTTGGTACTCAGGGAAAGCCACATGGCCGGCTCATTTTTTTCCTGAAAATAGATCTCTTTGTTTTGCACATTATGGCCAGCCCCTAATACAGATATCACACTCTGGTCACTGGTATAACGTTTAAAAAGATCAAGAATGCTTACGCCGGTCAACTCAAGTATGTTTTGTTTAAACATGACCAGGGCCTGACGGTTGGCATATTGAATTTGCCCATCGGTGACACGGCTAATAATCAAGGCAAGCGGTGACGTATCTGTAATCATTCGAAAGCTTTCTTCACCGAGCCCCATGGATTCTTCTGCTTCTAACAGCATGGATATGTCCCGGACAAAAAAAGCAGTATAAAGTTTGTTTTGGTATTCAAGTGCCACCAATGAAATTTCAACCAGATATAAATGCCCGATACTGTGCTTGTGTTGTGCTCTAAAAGATATTTTTTCACCGTTAACTTTTGGAGAATGAGAAGGCCTGATGGGCGACATTTCATTGCATCCTTTCTCTCAAAAGTCAGCGGTCTCCTTCTTTCGAAGACTCTTTCAGTGCTTCACGCAATTGAATTTACTTAATATGAAAGGTAATTAATTTGACTCACGTCTCAGCTTTGTTCTTTTTCTTGTAAATCGGGAATTCAGGAAAACACCGCTTTTGTCTGATCGGGTTAGCAGGAATCAGTAATTACACCAAATATCAGCAAGTTAGATAATTTTGAGGGTCTTCCTGATATCGGATTGGCATAATGAAAGGGAATGTCATAAACCGTGGGTAACATGGAAAACTCAAAGCGGGTGGGGCTATTAAAGTCCCTCGGAAACATGGGGTGGCCCCTGAAATCTACGGCCATATGGATTTCCGCCTTTGTAGAGTCTACAGAAGCCGTTATTTATCTCGCTACCTGAAACCTGTGTTAATTGTATATTCCGGTTTACTTATCTTTATTGGTGAAGTCGTTCTGCAACAAAACTGCTGATATCTACCAACTGCTGCTCCGTAAATACATCAAAACCCGGCATAGTATTCCTGCCATCGTTTATGACTAACATGATCTCGCTCAAGCTTAAGTTATTTGTCAGTGCGGGTCCGCCATCCTGACCGCCCTGCCCTGTTTCACCATGGCAGGCAACGCAAGCGTTATCGTATATGGTACTACCGTTATCAAAATCTGCCTGCAGGACCAGGTCAGGAGAAATTGCCGGCGTTCCTGGACCCGGCCGCGCTGCCTGCTGCTCTGCCTGCTCAATAGTTCCTTGCAATGATTGCAGCTCTTCACCGGTAAAGGCATGAGAAGGCACTATTTCCTGAGCCTGCAGACTGAATCCTGGCATGAAAAAAAATGATAAAGCGCCAGGGCCTTCAAAATTCGTAAAAGCATAGAAGCATCTACCCCAAGAGTGTTTACGCCTGCTTATTTTTATTAAGACGGCAGGCCTAATTGTTCACGATACAGCGTGAGTATAATTCCTCAAACGTGAACCTCCGAGCTTATGGTTAATAACACCGCGTGTAAAAGTCTGTCAGGATTAGTTCCACCCTGGCTTTTACCTGGCTTTTATTGATATAACACAAGCGATTAACCGGTTAATATAAGTAGTCTGAAGTCAGATTCTTGTTAAATAACAGAGGCAAAACACCATGGCGACCAGTAAAAAACCACATGTAGTGGAAGTGTTGGAAAAGGACTTCCATATTATTCAAAACAAGATTGTGAAAGCCAAAGACAAATATCTCGCAACTCACCAGAAAGAACATGCGCAAGCAAAAAGAGCTGTAGCAGCCGCTCAAAGGAAGCTCGCTAGCGCAAAAAAACAAACGGCGAAGGCTGCCGTGGCTGCAAAAAAATCCAGCTCCAAGGCCGCACAAAATCAGCTTAAAAAAGCCAGGGCTGCAGCAACCATCATTTCTGCCTCATTGGGCGAAGCCAGAGATTTAATGAAAGATAAAGAATCTAATCTCAAGGCTGCTAAACCTTTTCAAAGGAAACTTACTGCCAGAGCAAAAGCGCTTGAAGCATTTGAAAGGGAATGGGCCAGGAAAATGAAGGCCGAAGAGACCGCAAGGAAAAAACGCGCAACAGCTGCACGAAAAAAACGCGCCGCCCAGAAAAAAGCTGGTAAAACAGCCTAAGTAATTATCGCAAGCCTGGTGATCTTGCAACTATAAAAGGATGCTTTTTAGCCAGGCTGAAATATCTGCAATTTCTTCATGGCATACACTGTGAGGCATGGGATAGCTTTTATACGCTGGATGGTAACCCAGCTTCTTCAGATGCTTGACAGTATTTTCAGCCATCCATTCAGGCAGCATTGGATCTTGCGAACCATGAAAAATCTGGATAGGCAGTCCCGCATTAGCAGGATGGGGTGAAACAGCTTCTGCTGAGGGGAAAAATGTTGAAAGCCCAAGAATGCCACCAAGGGGCTGGTCATAAGTAAGCCCTGCTTGCAGGCAAACCGCGCCACCCTGCGAGAACCCTACCAGTATTATCTTATCGCTCGCTATACCGTTTTCTATTTCTCTATCTATTAATTTATGAATGGCCGCGGAGGATGCCAGCAGCTGACCGGAATCAATATGGCGCTCGCCATGCTCGAGAATATCAAACCATGCCGACATGATCATGCCACCATTAATTGTTATTGGTATCGAAGGCGCATGGGGTAAGACAAAGCGTACGCCTTGCTTATGCTGCAATTGCAACTGGGGGATGATTGGCTCAAAGTCGTGACCGTCAGATCCAAGACCATGCAACCAAATCACTGATGCACACACCTGAGGGCCAGTTTCAATTTCTACTGTAGCTAATAATTCCATTGTCTCATTGTATGTCGCATACTAAGTATTCACCAAATCTCTCAAGGAAAAAGCTATTTCAGGACAAGCCCTATGACAAATATTTCCTTCCCGACCCGCTGGCTTCCAGAAACCCCTGACGTCATTCAGCTCTATTCCATGGCAACACCCAATGGCCAGAAAATCAGTGTCGCCCTTGAAGAAATGGAGCTGGCCTATGAGCCTCACCTTATTAATATTATGAGCGGTGACCAGCATGACCAGGAATTTTCACAGATAAGCCCCAATGAAAAAATACCCGCCATAATTGATCCTAACGGACCTGAAGGGAAGATGGTGGCTCTGAGCGAAAGCGCTGCCATATTGATTTATCTGGCGGATAAAACCGGTCAATTACTGCCACAAAACTATCTAAGCCGAATGGAACATATGCAATGGTTAATATTCCAGATGGCCCATATAGGCCCGATGATTGGACAATTTGGTCACTTCTATAAATTCATGCGAGACAAAATAAAAGATGACTATCCCCTTGAACGCTATAGCAATGAAACCAGACGACTGTTAGGCGTTCTCGACAAACGTCTGGAAGGCCGCAAATTCATAGTTGATGAATACAGCATAGTAGATATATCCATAGTGCCATGGGTGAATTGTTGTGCCGAATTTTACGAGGCCGGGGAATATCTGGAGATGGAGAAGTTTGCCAATGTTGAAGCCTGGCGTCGGAGAATCAATGACCGCCCCGCCTATATAAAAGGCAAAGATGTGTGCAGCTTATAAAGCTAACCATGAAGGCTGGAATTTGATATGGGACTTTGAATAAAGGCTGACGATCAAAAGGATTCCGGCTGTACCAAAAAATAAAAAATACATTGAGAATAATGGCTGGGCAGTACCGAGCCAAAGATAACAGCAATAAGCGCCAAGGGGGGTCGCAGTAACAAAACTGAATGTTCCCATAACCAGCTTTATTTTTGACATTGATTTTTTTGTGGTAATGATCGAGCTTGAACATGATGGACATTCATATTTTTTCAATTCAGCCGCATAGACAAATTTCAATGGCAGTTCTTTATGGCAAACTGGACAGTTCATCAATATTGGCCCTTTAATAAATTCTTGTTTAATCCTGCCAGATAAATTTTAGCTTATCTGTGCTTAAAAAAATCAGACCGGGCTTTCATTGACCTCACCCTCAAGGTAAAGCCAGACTCCTTTGTCCCGATGAAAAGCCGAGGTCTCATGATGCACCTGATCAGGACCATCATCCACTGAGTAGAGCGCCTCGAATTCAACGCGCCCAAGATCTCCCTTCTGCCTTGAATCAATGATCTTTAAGCTTTTCCACACATGTCCTCCGGCAATTAAATCAGCCATTCGAATGTTCTTTGCAGTCGCCGGGTGCCAGGTCCGAACCAGATATTCCCTGTGTTTGTGTTCTCCAAGGGCATAGGCAGCATACCGTGAACGTACCAGTTGCTTGACGGTTTTTGGTTTTGCCGTGTAATTGAGATAGGGCTCGCAGCACTTCCCGAAGGGTTTATTACTGCCACAGATACAAAGGTCACTTGATTTCATACGCTTGATTGTATGCAGAGGGGAAAGTAGTCACAAGTGGTATAAAAAAAGCATCATGGCACGCTAGTCTCAAAACTTTAACATTCGGAAGAACGGCCGCTTACTGTGGCGGGTAATTCTTTCCGATTGACATGCCGCAGATGCGAGACAAATCTGTATAGGACAAACCACTTTCCTCATGCCAGGTATTAAAAGCTTCCTGGCATTGTTTCAAATCTTTCATGCTAGCAGGCTGATCTTTAATTTCCAGACCTGCCGCCTTAAGCCTGCCGACCACATCCCTGCTCAGAATAAATCCATCTTTTCCAATAAAGCGAATAAAATACATCCCGGTATTTCCGCCCAGTCTCGAGCCGTTTTTTTTCAGATATGCCATCAGACCTATCTGATCCTGCACAGGCCAATCAGCAAAGCGCTTTGAAAAAGACCCATGCTGTCGTGCTTCTTCCATTAAAAAAAGAGCATTGTCCTGCACAGACTTTATCTTGATCCAGTAACGTACGATACGGGTATCGTCCTGATAGGCTTCCCATTTTTCAGGTGACATATGGGAAAGCCCTTTAGGATTAAAGCCATGAAATGCTTCTTCAAAACCTTCCCATTTATTTTTGATCACTTTCCAATTGAAACCCGCATTGAACACACAGCGAGTCATCATTGCCAGATAACGGTCATCACCCAGAGCAGTGAGTTGCTTGCCTGTTAAGGGCTTGTGACTTGCCAACAGCTCTTGTAGTGCTATCTTGCCGCCTTTTCTTTCTTCAGCAAGCGCACGAATTTCTTTGAATGGTATGAGAGTCATAACAGCCTGGTTAAGGAATTAGGATAAAAGATAAAAGTGACAAGTCACATAAATTCGCAGTGCTCGATAATTTAAGCCCTTTATCTTCCATCTCCAATTTATTAAAACAAAGCCTGAATGAAGTGAACTATTCAGGGTTGGAAATGCAGGGACAGGGGATCAGGCAGGGCTGCAAGCTGTAAAAAATATGTGAATTGTTTGCGTATCTATATTAGTGAAAACTGGTCCACACAAAGCTACTGCATTAATTGCTCCAGCAGGGCTGCTGTATCAAGATGCTGATCTCCGCCAGCCCCTCTACCGAAGCGTCCGGCCTGCCCCATGGCGGCATCAATTATGGTACTGCCATTATTATCTTCGACACTCAGATCTGCGCCATTATCAGCAAGCAGCTGTACGATACTATTCCAGCCATTTGTGGCGGCTCCAAAAATTGCTGTCTGTCCGTTTTCTTCCCGGGCATTCACATCAGCACCATTTTCCAGCAGAAGTGTAGTGGCCTCAAAGGCCTGTTCTTCAGTTCTGAACCGCCCTCTGGTATCAATAGCACTGCCCCGGTAGCCCGCGGCCACAATCAAAGGAGTAACATCATTTTCCTGAGGTAAATCTACCAGAGCACCATGTTCCAGCAAGAGAGTCATAGCAGCAATGTCTGCCCCCCGAGCGGCCCGGAACAGGGCTGTGACACCTGTTCGTAATAATCCATCTGCGCCACGGTCTGCGCCAAGATTTCGATAGGGAGGGAATAATTTTAACTGCAGGTTTGGATTTCCACCTTTCTGGAGAATCATCGCGATAATTTCCAATGGCGTTGTTATGTCACTGGACAGCCTGTCTGGACGGCCGCCATGAGGGATAGTGTTGAAATCAACCGCTCCATATAAAGGGAAGCGCCCGTAATAATCCCACTTGTCCAACCAGGCACCAGCTTCAATTAATAATTTTGCAGAATCCCACTTTGCATTAATAGTGGCCATGGATAATGGTGTAACCGCTTCCGGATCTGCCTTGTTTAGATCAGCACCACTTTCTATTAAAAAACGAACACATTCAGTACAACCTTCTCTGGCGGCATACAGCAGAGGAGTCATTCCACCAGCAGGTAAAACTTTCATGCGAGGCTCTGCAGTCACCTGTCTTTCCCAATTATTCGGTAAAGATTGAGCATCAGGATCAGCACCATGCTCCAGCAGTAAGGCCAACATCTCGGGTTGTCTCTGCGCGGCTGACCACATCAGCGCTGTCTGTCCACGCCATTGCTCAACAGAATTTACGTCTGCACCCGCATCAAGTAAAACCCGGGCAGCATCAATATTATCTGTGCGGGCAATAATCATAATTGCCGTCTGCTCATCTGCCCCTGCTTCATTTGGATTCGCACCGGCATCCAGAACTCGTTCAATGATATCGGGGTTACCAATAATCGTTGCCTGGGATAAAGGCGTTGCACCAAATTCATTTCTGGCAGTGACATCAGCGCCACGCCTAATCAATTGACGAACCAGATCTTCGTCATCATAGTAAATCGCCCAATGCAGCGCTGTAGTGCCATCTGACTGGGCCTGATTAACATCAGTTCTTCGACTTATTAATTCCAGTGCCGCCTCTGTTTCGCCAGCACTTGCCAGTTGCAGAAGCTTTGCTTCATTGCCATCCTGTGCAAGGACGGAGGCAAGGGGCAAGAGACAAGAGGCAAGCAGCGAAGCTTTTACCATGTGTGAAAATGTTTTATTCAATGAGTTAAGTCGACGCACAATAATTTAATCTTCTCTAAACTGTTTTATCGAAGGCTTCCTTGCCTCTTGTATCTTGTATCCTGTCTCTTTTTATACCTCTTCGAACCTGCCCGTGCTGTCCCCAAAGGATTCTTCATGGACACCAATTCGATCAAGTATTGTCAGCATCAGGTTGGAAACAGGCGTTCTTTCTTCTGCCCTTATGTGCTGACCGCCCTTAATGGTTCCACCGCCCTTACCAACAATTACAGAAGGCAGTGGATAATGATCATGAGCATTACTGTTACTCATATTACTTCCATATAGCATGATTGAATTATCCAGCATTGAGCCATTATCACCGTCCGGCATTTCCGCGAGTCTATCGACGAAACGTGCAAATACACGGCTATGGTATTCCTGAATTCTTAACAGGCGGGCAATTTTATTCGAATCATTCTGATGATGTGACAATGGATGGAAAGCATCCGACACGCCGACGTGATTATAAGTCTGATTACTCACTTCAGCGGCCAACATCATGCTGGCAACTCGCGTAATATTTCCCTGATAAGCAAGCAGGATCAAATCCATCTGTAAATTGATATGATCATCAAAAGAACCGGGTATGCCTAAAGGCGCATCAGGCAATTCGACAGTGGACATGTCATGCTCCGCAGTCTTTTGTACCCGGCGCTCAATTTCCCTGACTGTTTCCAGGTAATCACTAAGCACAACCCGGTCAGTAGAGCCTAGTTTTTTCGCAAGCTGATTGGATTCTTCCATCATCAAGTCAAGAATACTGCTGGTCTGTTTTGCCAGACGCTCGCGTTCTTCGGCATTATCACCAACACCAAACATGGTCTGGAAAAGTTTGCGTGGATTATTTTCCATTGGCAGTGGTGTGGTCGGCGTTCTGAAAGAGATGGTTCCAGAATAGCTGCAACCGTAAGCACGATCACAAGCACCTGCAGCCCCGCTGGTTTCGGTTGCCACCTCTATGGACGGTAAAGGTGTGTCCTGTCCAATATGCTGCGCAGCAATCTGATCAACAGTGGTTCCACCAAATGGCTCATGACTGATTCTTGGGGCAGCCCCGGTTAACCAGGTGCCTGGTGTAATTGCATGTACAGGACCATATGCCCGCTTGTTTTCCAGGTTGGAAACAATGGTTAAATAATCTTTGTGATTTTCCAGCGGTTGCATGATGGACTTGAGTTCAAACTCGCTACCAACAGTTTCCGGAGTCCAGTTTTGCATTACTGCACCATGCGGAAAATAGAAGAAGCCCATTCTGGGAGCTGTGCTCGCAGCCGTCTGGGCCAACGCCGTGCCGGCAGGTATCATCGCTTCCAATAACGGAAGAGATACACCTGCAGCAGCACTCTTCAGGAAAGTCCTTCTAGGCAGGTGCTTTTTTGTGATGAACATGGTCTTCTCCTTAACTTTTTTGCTTACGCTTTAAACTATTTTAAAGCCCGCCAACTTGCATATTCTCTTCTGGTACAGTGATCTTGCGAAATTGATCACTGCTAATTATTCCCATCACCAGGGATTTGAAACTATAGTCATCGCGTGCAGCATTTTTCACAATGCTTCTCACTGCCGGCATATCGTGATACTCCACCGTTCGCCCAAGCGAATAGGTCAGCAATTTTTCCGTAAAGGTCTGCACAAACTGTTCAGGTCTTGCAACCAAGGCCACTCTTAAATCATTAATACCATTCAAAGGCGTACCATCCGCCAGCTGGCCTGAAGCGTCAATGGGAATATTTCCTGCGTCACTGTCCCGGTCGCGCCACTGACCTATGGCATTAAAGTTTTCCAGTGCCAGCCCCAAAGGGTCCATGACATCATGGCAACCTGCACAGGCAGGGTTATCACGGTGAACCTCAAGACGCTCACGCACTGTCTGTGAAACAGTGGCACCCTCTGGAGTTTCAGGGAAAGCTTCAACATTCGGCGGCGGGCTCGCAGGTGGCACACCCTGGAAATTTTCCATGATGTAGGCCCCACGAATAACAGGGGTGGTTCTATTTGCGTAGGAAGTAACCATTAGCACGCCCCCTGTACCCAGTAAGCCAAAACGCTCATCATCATCGAGCTGTACTTTTCTGAAATGGCCGCCTTTTATATCACTGATCCCATAATGCAAAGCCAGGTCTTCATTGAGGTAGGTATAATCTGCCGTTAGCAAGTTTAGTATGCTGGCATTTTCGCTAAAAATATTGCCTGCAAACAAGCGGATTTCTTTACGAAAAGCCTCGAGCAAACCAGGATTGTAAGCCGGGTAAATTTCCTGATCAGGATCAATATTTTCAAGTTCTCGCAAACGCAGCCACTGGAAAACAAAGTTTTCCACCATTGCTTCAGCGCGAGGATCCTGCAGCATTCTATCCA
>Ga0115566_10003215_pt1 | contig 13243 bp, 8 predicted proteins | sample COGITO_mtgs_1204_3_FD_87173 | JGI IMG/M metagenome (GOLD analysis project Ga0115566, IMG submission 87173) | Pelagic marine microbial communities from North Sea - COGITO_mtgs_120405 | ecosystem: Environmental > Aquatic > Marine > Epipelagic | place: Germany:Helgoland, sampling site Kabeltonne...
ATAAACGACAGTGTTTCTCATCTAAATGTTGCGACGCTTTACCGACGCTTGCTCTCACCAAACCAATCAGTGCTCGAAAAGTTTGACCAGCAGAATGACGCAAAAAAGAAATCGGGAATAGCCCCGTGGAATAGCCTAAATCGGTTTAGACAATCGCTGAAGTGATCGATTGAAACTCTGCACTACTTCGGACCAAATCAAAATCGGATTCAGCATCGATCAATTCTCGCAATCCACCTTCTAATTCCAGAGCATAATGAAGGTGCTCACAACAATTTAAGACGTTGCCCGCCAACGCCCAATAGCAGGCCAAGTTGTAAAGAACGATCGCATTTTCGGGCTCGATTTCATTCGCATGATTCAAAGAACCGATCGCCGAGTCGATCTCGTTCATGCGTTTGTAACACCAGGCCATACCGAGGTGTGTGTGAATGTTCTCGTAGTCGTTCTCCAAAGATTCCTCAAACGCCACAACTGCATTTTGGTAATCACGGCGAACGCGAAATGCTTGCCCTCTTAAAAACGCGACATGACTGCGTCGACCCGAGGTTTCATCCAATTCATTAAGAACCTTCAGCGCTTTACCGGTAATGACCTGAATGATCGGCTCATCCAATCGCCATTGGTCCTCAAGGCACATGATCAAATCCAAGTACCCCTCGGCTTGCCGAATGATTTTTTCTCTTCGAATTTTTTCTATTTGAGCCACGGTATTTCGATTGAACGGAAAAGCAATTGAAAAAGATTTTGTGGCAGAGATGTAAACGGTGGACAAGGACAAAACAATCGACTGACTCCAGACCTGGCGATGAACCCAAATCCGAGCTCGGATGGACGCTTATTTACAGTCTAGCTGCCCACTCACGCCACCCCGATTTCTTCTCAAAATATTCCTCAAAAGCAACAGTTGTATTGCGTGTCGCAGTTGTTTGAGAAAATAATCAGCAAACACCGGCTGGATAGAATAAACCGCATTTCCTGCCTGCAGACAATAAACATGATGCTTTTTACCAACATGGTTATTCAGACCATTGACTCGAAAATGAAACGTTTTGTCAACACGCCGAATCACCAAATCTACGCAAACCCTTTCCACCAAACACCTTAGGTCGCAAAAGCCGAAATCCATCCTGCGTTGGCACCCGTTTCGCAACTCAATCATTCACCAACAACCCATTGCTTTACTTATCTCGTCGCAAAGTGAAATGGCTGGGAATCTACGTCTTTTGGTGATTCATATGATTTTCCGATATGTCGCTGTTTTGGCACTACTTTCATTGCCCATTCAAGTTTGCACCGCTGATGGAAAGTCGAATCTTCGTTTTAGCGAAATAGAGCACTTTCCATCAAATGAAGTTCACAACTCAAACGCCCTTCCCTTCCATTTCGCATTCCAAGCGATTCAAACCATACACCCGATCATCATTGCCGGACTCATGCTGTTCCTCGTCTTGGGTGCCTGTTTTTTAATGACAGACGAAAAAGAGATCGAACTTTATCTCAAGATCGATTACCGACCGCCAAAAACCGACATCCTGAATTAGCAAGGGCAAAACTCATTCGTTTTTCCACTCCGTCGGCCATTTACAACGTCCTCTACCAAACTGTCGTACATTGCTTAGCCAGCACTCAATTCAGCATTTCCCAGCCTTATTCGATCGAAAATTCCGATCTCCCCATTTCCACTTTCTCGATCAGGGAGTCAAACTGCTTGAACACGCTCGCATAACGTCGATTGTTCCGATCAAAAGAAGAACGGTCCGGGCCAAGAGGATTCGAGTCGAAAGCCTGTTGGATGATTTCAACGGCCAAATCATCGCGATCCGTCAAAACAAGGGTCAACGCCAATTCAAGCCTAGCGCGTTCGATCAATTGAAAAAGGCTCTTTGGTATCCCGGGCTTATCGTTGGTCGCTAAAAACAGCGAATACTTTTCGATGGCGCCCAAATACTTTCCTTCTTGCAAATCCAACCACGCGTGCAATTGAGAAACGGAAGCGGTAGATGCCTGCAATTTAGCTGCGAAAAGTATTTCACGCCGGGCTTTGTCAAATTCGCCAAGAAAAGTGTGACTAACGATCAAACCCAAGATGTTTTCGAGTTGACGACGGACGTCAATCACTTGATCGTCTTGGTCACGATTAAACTGTCGGCATTTCTGAATCCCGATGACTGCCAGGCGATAACGCTTGTTTGCAAAAGCCTCCAACGCAAAACAACTTGCGGCCTTACGTTTTTTTTGCGAGGAACCCAGTTCTTGCAAATACTGCTCAAGAACCTCCTGATTCAGCGTTCGATCACCTGAAGGGGCATACATGAAAAACAGCTCGGTCGCGAATCCACCTGCGGTCGTCAGTTTCGACTCTCCAAGGAACTGCTGGAAACGTTCATAAAACCCTTTGTCATCCGCTGCATCTCGCAAAGATCGCCGGATGGCCAACAGATTTTCATGCTCATCCACCTCGATCATCAGGCATTCGAGAAAACGCGCAGCATCCTTTTCTTGAATCGCTAGATCCAATAGCTTTCGATTCGCGACGTCGCGGTAAATCGTGCCATTTCGTTGATCGAGCAAAATCTCCGTTGCCGATGATGCTTGTCGCAAATCGGTATACAGTTCGACCAACTGCTCATCCAACACCTTTCCCGTATTGAAACGCTTTCGAATTAAGGCCAACTGTTCAACCATCGCTTGCTTTGCAGCCGATTCGTCCTGAAACTTTGCCTTCAGAATCTTTTGCAGCAAATTGTAAGATTCCGAATTATTATTTTCTTTCGAAATCGACTGGATGATTTTCTGTTCTGCCGTCTTCCAATCAGATTTTGCAAAGGCAACTGAGGCTTCGTCTTGCAATCGAATGGCAAGACTGGCATCGACATTGGCACGACGAAAAAGTTGCTCCGCGCGTTCGATTGAGCCTCGCCCCAAGAAGGCCCGGCCCATCATACGGTAGGTCGTCGAGGAATTCCGCAACAGTTGTTGCCGCTGGTCAGGTGACACCAAGTCCAATTGATTGAGAACTTGATCAAAGTCTCGAGCGGCCAATTCGATTTGGTTTGTTAGATATCGTAATCGCCCCACCTCAATTTGAATCAAGAGTCGTAAATAAAGATTGGTGGGCGGCATCACTCCGACATCCAGCCATCGTTGATAAAACGAAATCGCCGATTCATATTTACGTTCGTCCGTCAAAGCCAACGCAGCATTCAGAATGAGCTTCTGATCAACCAAGCCATTGCCGCCAGCGAATTCAGCATATCGAACGAATTCATTTTTCAAACGCAAACGATTGGTTAGCAGCAAAATCTCTCTCAAAATCGCCGGATTAGCCTGGGCACGGTACGCCCGTTGTAATGTCCGCAATGCGTCGACATTCTTTCGATTCACCCGCTGTAAAACACTTGCGGAATAGAGTGACTCGGACAGGATGTCGCGCTTCAAGTTTTCGCGATCCGAGCTCTTGTCTGATTTCTCACCCAATGGTGTCGCCAGATCGTTTCTCATCGGCGATACATCCGACGATGTAACCTGAGCGTAAATCAGTGGCAGATGAAAAATCAACGTCCAACCAAAAACCATCACTCCCATTAGAAACTTGATCGCTGGTTTCCGTCGAATGCGAGTGAACATGTTGCTCCAATGAAACTTAGCGAAGACCGCTGCTTACCTTGGCTTCTTTTTCGACAACTTTTTATTTGGCGTTTTCTTCGCCGTTGCGGCTGTCTTACCCGGTGCCGATTTCGTCACCGATTTTTTCTTCACCGCTTTTTTGGCCGGTGCAGCTGCCTTAGCTGACGTGGCAGGTTTTGCCGTTTTCTTTTCCGGTATTTTCTTTTCCGGTGCTTTCTTGGCTGAAGCTTTTTTGGCCGGCTTCTTGTCCGCCACTGTTTTTTTGGTTGCCGATTTCGCCGGCACCGATGCTGCTTTCACACTCTCCGTTTCAGGTGCGACTTCTGTTTCTTTCTTTTTCGATTGTCGCTTCGGGAATCGATCCTTGGCGATTGGATCAATTGAGGTGATCAGCGTTCGCAAATTTGTCGAAAACGGCGTGGCTCGGAAGTCAGCAGCCAGCTGATGGAGTATGGATCCAAAATCGACACCCGCAGTTTTTGAAATCGCACGCTCCAATCCAGGAACCGTTCCTTGTGCGGCCTCCTTTTCCGTGACGACATCAAGCATCAACATCAGATCCATTGTGGACCCATCGAGAGGAATAGAATGACCGCCCAACGCACTTTGAACGACATACGAGGACACGAATGGCGTAACCGATTTGTAAGACATCAGTTTTTGGGTCGCCTTACCAAGATTCTCCTTGCGCAAGTACTCCAAATCCCAGCTATATTGCGATTCAAAAACGTTATAAAGCGTTTTTTTGACACGTGTCGCAGCAGCGGTCGGATCAAACAAATCCGATATTTCCTCTGCGAGTTCACTTACAGTCGTGACACGAATCTCATTCCAACCGGTGTATATCTCCTGCAACCGGGCAAAAGCATCATTCGCAGGATCGTACTTGGAATCTTCGAGACAACAAGCAAAAACCAAATGCTCCAAAACAGACCGATTGGTCGGGGGCTTGATCGGCTGATAATTTTTCTTGAGAACCGTTTGAAGTTTCGCGATTTTCTTCGCGCGATTAGTGGCTGACATTCAGATTCCAATACTCTTGTTTTTCAATTAACTTCTATGACTCCATCTTCATTGACATTTTTTGTCGCACAATCCTTGATCGGCCGAAATTTATCGAATTGAAAATGGTACCGGTATTTGACCGGCGGTGACCAACCAAGGTTGCTCCCTGATTCAGATCGTTTTCATTTGCCTTTAATTATGAATCCATAAAAACCGAATTCGTCTATTTAAACAGCTTTTGGTTTAAGTTTTGTCGCTTGGGTTTGGCTCTTCCGGAACTTCGTTTGAAGCCTCACCTAATTTTGCATCCGCAATTTCAACCTGCCCGTCTGGGTCGATGTCACTTGATTCAGCCAAATCCAAATCATTATCCACCGACTCTCCAATCACCGTTTCTTTTGGCAAAACCTCGTCCAAAATCCGCGTGACTTCGATCGAATTCTTGACACCCTGGTCGAGCACAAACTTGATCTTTGGCACATACCGCGTGTCGATTCGCTCGTTGATTTTCTGCTGCACATACCCAGCCGAATTTTGCAAACCGTTGATGCAAAGTTTTTGCTTTGACTCGTCGCCCATCACACTAACGTGAACTTTTGCATTTCGCATGTCTCCCGAAACCTCGACAAATGTTACCGTGACATTTTCGATTCGAGGATCTTTTAGCTCGACCAAAATCGCCATGCTGACAACCTGTCGTATGGATTCAGCAGCCTTTAGTACACGACGAGAACTCATAATGAATGAACTTGGGGATTTGATTTGGAGTTTGCGAAAAATTCACGCTGCGGAAACTGTCATGGCCAACGTCACCATGACAAATTTCACAACGCCTAGCGTCAAAGTGTCCGAGCAATTTCTTCCACTTTGTAGGCCTCAAAAGTGTCAGCCTCTTTCACATCGTTAAAGCCCTGCAGCTTAATACCGCACTCCATTCCCTGGCGAACTTCTTTTGAATCGTCTTTCTCACGTCGCAAAGTGTCAATTGCGTAATCACCAATAATCCGATTGTCTCGAATGACACGAATTCGACTGTCACGATCAATTGTACCCCGCATCACTCGACAACCAGCGATTGTCCCAATCCGGCTAATGGTAAACGTTCGCAGAATCATCGCCGATCCAGTTTCGACATCTCGTTTCTCTGGTTTCAAACGACCTTCCAGCGTCGCACGAATGTCTTCTGAGACCTTGTAAATGATGTCATAACGGCGAATTTCAACGTTCGCTTCATCTGCCAAGATGCGAGCTGCTTCATCAGGAACGACATTAAATCCAATCACAACCGCTTGAGAAGCCTGAGCCAATGTCACATCGCCTCGCGTAATTCCACCGACCGAGGCCTGCAGAATATTGATCTCAACTTCCGGGTGATCTAGTTTCCCAAGCTCTTTTGTAATCGCCTCAATCGACCCGCGAACATCCGCTCGAATGATCAAGTTTAGCTTGACCAGCTCATCTCTCTCATCGGAAAGTGACCCCGACTCCAGCCGAGCCTGAAACTCTTCGAGTGAAACCATGGTCGTATTGCCGGATAACGATTCCGATCGAGTTCGATCTGTTCGACTCTCCGCGATTTCGCGAGCTTTTGATATATCGTCCAGAACATACATCATGTCACCAGCTTCTGGAGCGATGTCTAATCCAAACACATTGACGGTCATCGACGGACCTGCAGTCTTGATCTTGCGATTGGTTAACGTGTCCGCCATCGCTCGAATCTTACCATGAGCAGCACCGCATACGACGGCATCGCCAACTTTTAACGTTCCGTTTTTCACGATGGTTTTCGCAATCACACCCCGGCCCGATTCCTGTTCGGTTTCCAAACAGGTTGCAATCGCGGCGCGATCGGGATTTGCCTTGTACTCATGAAGCTCAGCGGTCACCAAAATCGTTTCCAACAATGAGTCCATTCCTTCACCAGTAGTAGCGCTGGTTCGAACCACTTCGATTTCACCACCCCATTCACTGGGCAGCAACTCATGTTGAGCGAGATCTTGAAGAACCTTCTCCGGGTTCGCTGATGGCAAATCAATTTTGTTGAGTGCCACGATGATCGGCACACCAGCCGCTTTGGCGTGGCTGATCGCCTCTTCCGTTTGTGGCATTACGCCATCGTCGGCAGCGACAACCAAAACCGCGATGTCGGTCACATTTGCACCGCGAGCACGCATCGCTGTAAAAGCTTCGTGACCTGGCGTGTCGACAAATGAGATCCGCTGGCCGTCATCTCGGACAATTGAATAGGCACGAATATGCTGCGTGATCCCGCCTGCCTCGCCGGAAACCACATTGATTCCGATAATCGAATCCAAAAGCGACGTTTTCCCGTGGTCAACGTGACCAAGGAACGTAATCACAGGAGGCCGCGATTGCAATTGACTATCATCGTCAACCACGTCCTCGAACGTGTCGATTAACGACTCTTCCAATGATTCTTTATGCCGGACTTCGACCTCGACACCCAACTGGGTGATCAACAATTCAGCAACTTCATCCTCCAGCACTGAGTTAATCGTGATGCCGCCAATTTGCATGTCAATCATCAACGTCTTCAAAATCTGACCGGAAGCTACACCAGCTGCCTCAGAAAGCGAACGAACCGTACACGGAAGCTCGAGAACGACATTGTCTTTTCGGGGTGCAGCTGTGCTAACGACATTTTTCTTGTCGCGGCGATATCGTGAATAACGGCGACGTGAACCATCGTCATCCGAACGATTAAATCCACGTCCACGACTCTTGGAGCGGTTCTGGCGAATATTCCCCATTCCAGAATCCACTTTGTCTTTGGCGCCCGCAGCGGCTCGTCCTTTTTTGCCTTTTCCTTTGGCAGCCTGCTGCAGTTCAACCTCGCCAACCACGCGAGCGATGTCATCACTCCTTTGATCAACGGCGGACTTTGGAAGCCCTTTTCGATTGCCCTTTTTGGTTTTGTTGCTATCGGTGAACTGCCCAAGCGGTGCGTTTGCACCGTACTTTACCTGTTTGATTGCATCCTGAGGCAATGCGATATCAGGCTTCTGAATCTTCTCACCGGTTTCTTTCCTCTTTTTCGGCTGCTGAATTTCAGGCATGGCTGCCGTATTAATTACAGGGCCTTTGCGTTTGCTCTCACGCTTCGGGTCGTCCTTGCCACCATTTTTCTCATCCACCTTTTTCGATTGGCCCAGCTGCCGAATCGGTCGGCGCTGAGGAAGCAGCCCAGCGTTACGATTTCTCGTCACACGCTCTGGTTGACGAACCGGAGCATCAGATGAAGAGCCAGTCGGCGAAGAACTAGCCGACGGAGACGCGTCTTTATTTGACTGAGTTGACCTTGGAGGTGGCGCTACTGGCGGAGGAGTGACTGGCGGAGAAGTGACAGCGGGCGCAGAAGCCCCTACCGAATCAATCGGTGCGGTCTTTGGCGGCGTCGCCTCCTCAACCACTGTTGAATTCTCAACCGGTTCATCGGGTTTTGGAGCGGGCTCCCTGTTTGCCTTTTTTCGAAGCAAGTCACGCGCCGAGAGATTACGGACCGGCGCCTTCCCCCTAGTCGGTTTTTCCAACCGCACCGCCTCGAGACTCTTTTCCTCTGCGCTTTTTCTGGGCTTGGGGTCGCCCTTTTCGCTGAGAAACTTTTTTACCTTTTCAACCTCATCGTCTTCAAGACTTGCTAGCGCAGAACCCTTCCCACGCAAACCTGCTTTTTCACAGATGCTGACAAGCTCTTTGTTGTCGATGCTTAACTCTTTTGCTAACGAATAGATCCGTATTGCCAAAGTGTTTATTCTTCCCTTCGATAAACCGAAAAAACGCAGTTCGAATTGCAAACACGCTGCCTGCAACCGCTTGAGTTTCCACGACTATTTCATACAGTTGCCTTGATATTGCTACATATAAATTCTCCCAGTTCGATGCTTGTCTCTCTTGGCAACCAAAAAAAGACGCCTGCATCAAACCAGTTACAAGTTTTGTTTTATTCGTGGCCATGGTTAACTGGCACTCGAATCCGAGCTTTCAGAATCTGAAGGTTCATCAATCACTGATGATTCCGGTTTCTGGACTTGGGAATCCGTGTTTCCTGAAGCAAGTTCGTCTGGACTTGCAGCAGGAGTTTCTGCCTTAGGTGGAGCCGCGGCTAACTGTTCAGCTTCAAGCTTCTGAGCTTCAAGCTTCTGAGCTTCAAGCTTCTGAGCTTCAAGCTTTTCTGCCACTTGCTTTTGAGCCTCAACTCGCTTTCGACGCTTTTCTTCATCCGCCCGAGACTCAGCCTCTAAAGCCCGCTCTTCGGCCTGAACGACAATTGCGTCAACCTGCTCTTCCGTAAGACCACCCATTTCCATAAGGACATCGGGCTCTATTACCTCTAAATCATCGTATGACAAATATCCTTCGCCTACCAGTGCGTTAGCCAAATCTTCCTCAATTCCTTTAATTTCGCTAAACCCGACAACCGCTCTTTCGATCTGAGACTCCAGTTCCTCCTGCGTCATGATCTCAATGTCCCAACCGCACAGTTTACTTGCCAGACGGACATTTTGCCCGCGTTTTCCGATAGCAAGCGAAAGCTGGTCCTCTCCGACCAAAACAATTGCTCGGCCAATCTGCTCACACAAAATGACCTCATCGACTTCCGCCGGTTGCAACGCATTAGGGATCATTACTTGAGGATCTTCATCATATCGAACGATGTCGATACGTTCTCTCGACAATTCGTCGACTATGTTTTTAATTCGGCTACCACGGACGCCAACACAAGCACCAACGCAGTCAACTTTCGAATCGGAACTGGAAACAGCGACTTTACTACGAAACCCTGGCTCGCGTGAAACGCCTTTAAACTCAATTACACCGTCAATAATTTCAGGAATTTCCTGTTCAAAAAGCCGCTGCACCAAAACGGGGCGGGTTCGACTCAAGATGATCCGCACCCGACTTCCCTGCGTTTTCACCTCTGAAATCACAGCACGGACGCGTTCTTTTACATGATGCGTCTCGCCCGGAATTTGCTCGCCGCGAGGCAAAATCGCTTCGAGTGACCCAAGGTTGACGGTGACCGTGCCACCATCGGTTCGCTCGATGACGCCGCTCACCAATTCATTAATTTGGTCTTCGTATTCGATTAGCAATGCATCACGCTCTGCCTCACGAACTTTCTGAATAATCACCTGTTTGGCGGTCTGGGCGCCGATCCGGCCAACAATATCTTCGTAATCGACGATCTCACCATTGACTGCGCCGTCAATTCCGCCAGTCGAGCGATCAATTACAAAATCAATTTCCGCTTCTTCGCCATAATGTTTTCGCGCAGCGGAAATCAACGCCGATTCAATCGCATGGAACACAAGTTCCTTTTCAATGCTTTTCTCTCGGTGCAATGAATCTACAATTCGAAGTACTTCGCCAGCGTTCATTTTTTCTCTTTCAATATCCACTCAGTAGCGGAATCAACAATTTGGAATCTTCAACTTCTCGCCTATCAAACAAAAAACCGCCGGTTCACGCTGCAACCATTGGCGACCTTGTATCGCAAATATCAGCGTTCCCCGCCGGACAATAGACTTCAAAGAAGCAATTCTGATAATGTCCGAGCGATCGATTAGCATCGACACTCTACTCCAAGATCAATGAAGAACCGAGAAACTCAACCTTCATCAAATCCGAAGCTTTTTCTAGGCTAAAAATGAATGGCCTAAACAGATTAGACTACAGCTATGCGAAAAAAGTGTCAATCACAAGGGGTGTCAATAACGCCAAATCAGACCAATTCGTAGGTTTTATCGGACGAATTGATGCCTACCTTTGAATCGACGTGCAATTTCCTCCAGCACCGGTGCCGCCAGCGGATTTCCAAACGCTATCGTGTGGATTTTCGGTGATCGATCAGAGCGTGCGGCAACCTCCATCAGAAACTCATACGTCCCGTCGTCAAATTCGCCATCCGTCAGAAAAAAGATAGCGTCCGGGTTTAATGACAGTCCGTAATCAAACGAAACACGAGGTTGGGTTTGCTGGCCCAACTTGATTCGTGCAAACCAGCGTTTCGCTTTCTCTAAATTCGCTTCATTCGCGTTGAGCATCCGCAATTTTTTCGTTTTTCGAAACCCTCTTACCTGTCCCTGAAACATCAAATGCGTCGTAACATCAAAGAAAATGACATAAAACCGCTGGTTTTCTTTTAGTGCTCCCAGCGAGTCACCCAATTCCCGAACCGCATTTCTCCATCGACGCCCGCTCATGCTCCCGGAACTATCAACGATAAAAACAAAATCTCTGCCGGTTGCCTGAATCCCAAAGAACTCCGCATCGTTACCATTGCCGACTCGTCGATCCTCATCCGACATCAGCGCCGAAGCAGCATCCTCCGACGCATCGTCAAAACCAGTTTCATCAATCAGCGACACGCTAGGCACAAAATCTTCGGACTCCGCATTGAAATCCAACTCTGCGGACTGATCATTTGCAGCGAGCAACTGCTCTATTTCAGCATCCAAATCGCTACCATCACTCGATTCCTGCGAATCGAAGCTCTCCAATGTCAACGCGGGCTGATCATCTCCCATCTGCGCCAACTCAATCTCAAGGTCAGCCCCCTGGTGGATCGAGTAAGACACCAACGAGAGCAGGATAAAAACAAGCAAATGAAGAACTAAACTGACAAACCAACTATTCGCCAAAAGTAACCGCGAGAAAAAACTTGTTTTCGTCTCTTCAGGTAATACCGATGTAGCAACTGGTGGGCTAGCGGACCGACCTTCAAGATCGCCGGACCGAACAGATTCTGATTCTGGTGAACCTAAACTCGGAGACGGTCCGTCACTTTTCGATTTGGTTGAATCTTGCCTGGCTTGAGTTGGCGCCGAGGGTTTTAACGCCGAGGACGAGCCGTCAACTGGCACGGCTGCCCGATCGGATCCCGTTATTTCGTCCGATCCAGTTCCTTCATCGGATCCAGTTCCTTGAAAGACGGCGTTCGAGCCGGCTTCTTGACCAATGACGACAACGCCGCCGGGGTCCACTCCTATTTCCCCACCTAATAACGGAGCGTTTTGTCCGGGCGAAACAGGAGGGATTACGCTCCGCCAGCGGTCTTTGTGCTCCTTTGTCATTGATGCCCGATTTGCCAAAACCACTTTTTAGAAACTCTAACCGCTACCTCGATTCTGAAAAACTATTGTTTTGCCGTCAAGTAATTTCGAGAAAATCTCGACCTTCAAGGACCGTTACAACGCGAAAACAGCCGAAATACTCCCATTTTTTGGCATTGGGACGAAACAGACGGTTTCTTATACTCGCACCCCGGAAGGCCCGACTTTAACGAAATTTAGAAAAATGACAAAAATCATCAAAGCAAATTTCTATGTGGCTTTGGCATCTTCTCTCATCTCCATGTCACCCGATTTGATTCAGGCTGTTCAAGATCCACCACAATTCCGGGATCCGGTCGTCCAACCCTCCAAATCAATTGATCTTTCGCCCAACAATACGGGTGAATCCAGCAATTTGACGGAATCGTCGAACAATCCAGTCGATGTCACCAACACGGCGAGCCAGTCTTGGAAGACTTACGACATCAGTCCCTACACGACGACGGTAAAATCGACTCAAAACCCTGAGCAAAACATACTGGATTGGATCCTTCGTGAAACGGGAACCGACGTTTGGTTTGGCGAACCCATGGGCGTCCTTTCGGTTGGAAGGCATTCCATCCGTTGCTACCACACGCCGGAAATCCAGCAAAAAGTTAGCGGTATTGTGGACCGATTTATTAAGACAAAAGACATGGACGAAGTCTTTGGGCTGCAAGTGATCACCGTCGACAACCCGAACTGGCGGGCGAAATCACTTCGACTTCTCACGCGATTCGAGACAAAATCGCCGGGAGTTGAAGGCTGGCTAACCACCAAAGAGAACGCCGCACAGCTGTTCAATGAACTTCGAAAACGTTCGGATTTCAGCATGCCAATTGCTCCGACATTGATCAGCGAAAGTGGCCAGCCGAAACAAGTGATACAGTTACAACCGCTCAATTACTTTCGATCCATCATTTTTGACAACCGCTCCTACCCCGCTTTTCGTGTCGAAACAGCCCGAATTGATGAAGGTTTCTCAATCAAACTCAGTGCTTTGCGATCGAAAGATGGCAAGCTCATGGATGCAGAACTCGTTTGCTCAGTCGACCAAGTTGAACAATTTCGCAATGTTAATGTGGACGTGCCGGGTCCAAACGGGTCCGCCCAAACCCACCCAATTAGCGTTCCGCAACTTTCAAGCTGGAGGCTGAAAGAAAGGTTCCGCTGGCCAACCGATCGCGTGCTGATCCTGAGCGTAGGCGTCGTCGCCGCTCCGAATCGAAAAATGCAACCAAGCCTCAATCTGACGAATGTTTTTGAGCCCAATCGACGCCGAGCCGACGCCTTGCTGTTTTTGGACAGCAAAGGAATCTACAAACGTGGTCAAACCCCCAGATCCGCCAACGGATTGACGCCGGTCCCGCAGCGAAGATAAGCTTTCTCGCCCCAAAAACATGTTATTCGTTCGAATCTGACGCTCCGATCCAAATTCGTAATTGGTGGTCGACGATTCTCGCGGATCAGATAAAATGGGGATTTAATTTTTC
>Ga0115566_10003226_pt1 | contig 13224 bp, 17 predicted proteins | sample COGITO_mtgs_1204_3_FD_87173 | JGI IMG/M metagenome (GOLD analysis project Ga0115566, IMG submission 87173) | Pelagic marine microbial communities from North Sea - COGITO_mtgs_120405 | ecosystem: Environmental > Aquatic > Marine > Epipelagic | place: Germany:Helgoland, sampling site Kabeltonne...
AGCCACATATCATTACTGAAATTCATAATCAGTTCCTGGAAGCTGGAGCCGATATTATTGAAACAAATAGTTTTAATAGCACGGCAGTTTCTATGGCGGATTATCACATGGAATTTTTGGTAGATGAGTTGAATTTGGCGTCAGCGAAACTAGCTAGAAATGCAGCAGATGCTTATACCGCTAAAAATCCTAATAAACCGCGTTTCGTAGCGGGTAGCATTGGGCCAACCAATAAGACTGCGAGTCTATCTCCTGATGTCAATAATCCGGGGTACAGAGCGGTAAGTTTTGATGATTTAGTGGCTACCTACAGACAGCAAACCATAGCATTAGCTCAAGGTGGTGTAGATATTTTTTTAATTGAAACGGTCTTTGATACTTTAAACTGTAAAGCGGCCATCTTCGCTATTTTAGAAGTTAAAGAAGAAATGAGCTTAGATACTCCAATTATGATTAGCGGTACTATAACAGATGCTAGCGGAAGAACCTTAAGCGGTCAAACAGTGGAAGCGTTTTGGTATAGTGTGAGCCATGCTAAGCCATTAAGCATAGGACTTAACTGCGCCTTAGGGGCAGATCAAATGAGACCGTTTATTAAAGAGCTAAGTGATAAAGCATGGTGCAGAGTATCTGCGCATCCTAATGCTGGGTTGCCTAATGAATTTGGAGAATACGATGAAACCCCTGAAAGTATGAGTAAGGTAGTTGGGGAATTTGCAAGCAGCGGATTTTTAAATATAGTTGGCGGATGTTGCGGAACAACTCCAGAACATCTCAAGGCGATCATCGATCGTGTTCAAATCGAAAAGCCTAGAGAGATTCCCGTACTTAGTTTGTAGATGCCTATATTAAATCTTGATTGCACCATAAATAAAATTTGTATTTTTGCTTTATGAAAGCAAGTAATTATGGTATTTTAACCCTTTTTATTTTAGTAGGAGCTTGTACCCAAAAAAAAGGTAAAAGTCATTCCAAAACACATGAGGTACGACTGGAATTTACAGTAGGTTCAGGGGCTAATATTCAATCATTCAATGTGTATAGAGATGACAAAATTGTAGGCTAAATCAGCGCCTCTGGCGAGGATAATACTACCTACACGTATTCGGAAAGTAATCCAGTAACAGAGCACCCATTTAAACTATCGTATATTGTAGAGCCCATGTTTATGGATTCTGCCAATGCTAGGACAGCTGTCACTCTACAGATTTTTGTTGACGATGTTGAAAAGGCAAAAACTACCCGCCCCGCCCTTGTGTATGGAGGTTTAGCAAAGCTTAATTATCAAGGCCAACAAAAGAAATTGGATGAACTAAAAAAAGGCCTTCCATACGGAAGGCCTTTTTTTAGTTAAATATGTGATGGTTGGATTAAAAAAACTCCGCCATTTTAGCGCCTATGCCTGCTGGAGAATCCACAACGTGTATTCCACAGTCTCGCATAATCGCTTTTTTAGCAGAAGCAGTGTCGTCATCGCCTCCAACGATAGCACCTGCGTGGCCCATTGTGCGGCCTGCTGGTGCAGTTTCACCTGCAATAAAGCCAACTACTGGCTTGGTGCCAAATTCTTTTATATAACGGGCAGCTTCAGCTTCCATGCCACCGCCTATTTCACCTATCATTACGATGCCTTCCGTTTCGGGGTCGTTCATAAGTAATTCAACTGCCTGCTTCATAGAAGTGCCAATTATAGGATCTCCACCTATTCCAATAGCAGTAGTGCAGCCCATACCTGCTTTTACTACTTGGTCTACTGCCTCGTAGGTTAATGTGCCTGATTTAGAAACAATACCAATTTTACCTTTTTTAAAGATAAAGCCGGGCATGATTCCCACTTTGGCTTCATCTGCCGTAATGATACCTGGACAATTAGGGCCAATTAATCGGCATGCCTTGTCTGATAAATACGCTTTAACTTTCACCATATCTGCCACAGGAATACCTTCAGTGATACAAACAATAACTTGTATGCCCGCATCCGCTGCTTCCATAATAGCATCTGCTGCAAATGGAGGTGGTACAAATATTATACTTGTATCAGCACCTGTGCTGGTTACCGCATCTGCTACAGTATTAAAAACAGGTTTGTCAAGATGAGAATGTCCACCCTTCCCTGGTGTAACACCCCCAACTACTTGCGTACCATATTCTATCATTTGACCTGCGTGAAAAGTTCCTTCGCTACCTGTAAAGCCTTGAACGATAATTTTAGAATCCTTATTTACTAATACTGACATTGTTTTTTTTGAGTGCTGCAAAATTACTTTTTTTAGCAACATCTAAAAGCGTAAAAGCAGTTGATGATTCTTTTAGTGCAATGGCTCAATAACTGCTGTTTATCGTACAAATAAGTCATCTAGTAGAAAGCATAGTACTTTGTATTGCATAGTACTATTTATAATATAAGTTTGTGTTATCAAATGAACATAGAAAATACGCAATCGCAAATGCGCAAGGGAGTTCTTGAGTACTGTATCTTAACTCTTGCAAGCGATGGAGAGGTTTATGCTTCTGACATTATTGCTAACTTAAAGGAAGCTAAATTAATAGTGGTAGAAGGCACTTTGTACCCACTGCTAACGCGATTAAAAAATGCAGGTCTACTTAAATATGAATGGAAAGAAAGCGATCAAGGACCGCCGCGCAAGTATTATTCTCTTACAGAGGCAGGTGTTCTTTTTAACAATCAACTTGCTGAAACATGGTCTGAATTAAATCAATCTGTAAACCAACTAACCAAAAAGATATGAATAAAATAATAAAAATAAACTTAGCAGGTCAAGCTGTTTCTATAGACGAACAGGCTTATGATAGTTTAAGCCAATATATGAGAAGCTTGGAAAAACACTTTGTTAATACGGAAAGTGGCAAGGAAATTCTGGAAGATATAGAGGCGCGAATCGCAGAGTTGTTTTTTGCAACGCTTAGAAACAATGACTTTATAAGCGAAATGCATGTTCAAGAAGCAATTACCCTTATGGGCACGGCTCAAGACATGGGAGCGGAAGAAGGAGAAGAAAGTGAAACTACTCATGTTTTTAGCGAACCGAAACGCAAAAAATTATTCAGAGACAAGAATGATACTGTCTTTGGGGGGGTATGTTCTGGTATTGGTGCATACTACGGACTGGATACGAGCGCAGTTAGGGTCATTTTTGTTTTGCTTGTATTGCTTGCCGGAGCACCAATTGTGGCCTACATCGTACTTTGGGCAGTTATCCCAGCGGCAAACCTCAAGATAGGTATCGTATGCATGGTGATGCGAGCACCATTTCAGATATCGCAAACAATATTCGAGAAGAGGCAACTAACGTTTCCAGTAACTTGCGTAATGAAGCATCTAAATGGTCTAAGAACATAAAAAAAAATAGTAATTTTAAACGTAGTACTCAGACCTTAACCAATGGAATAGCTGAAATACTAACGGTAGTGGCCAAGTTATTTGCCGTTTTTTTAATCATTATGTTAGTAATGCTTAGTATTTATTTTCCTTTAGTGATCATGTCTAATGTTTCCGGAATTATAAGTGGCTTCATAACTGATAGTGGATTTAACGCACCTCTGTTTTTTGACACACCCGTCCTGAATTGGGGTTTTTGTACTTCGCTACTTAGTTTATGTCTTATACCATTGGGTACTGCCATCTATACCTTGTTGAAGTTTGTTTTTAATTGGACAGCTAGGGTAAATCTAAAAGGATTTTTTATGGCTTGGCTTCTAAGCTTGGCTGTATTAATTGGAGTATCCATTTATGCTATTCGGGATAAACAGCTAAAATTTAAGGGCTTTATACAGCAAATAGATGCCGAGCATAATGAAGCTGCTCTTGAAAATCATGCAGAAACTTCTACTTGGCAAGCAAGTTTTTAGATGAAATCTGAATTCCATGTAATTTCGTAGTATGCAAGGAAAATTTAAGCCATTTGTGCATCCTGTTGATCTTTACAACAATGAAGATATAGTGGCAGCTAGTGCAGAGTTAAACGCGCTCATGCAAGGTCGCCGAAGTGTGCGTACGTTTTCAGATAAACCAATTCCTGTAGAAGTAATCCATAATTTGGTTAGCATAGCTGCTTCTGCGCCCAGCGGAGCACATAAACAGCCTTGGACGTTTTGTGTAATTACTAACGATGATATTAAAGCAAAAATTAGAGAAGCTGCTGAAAAAGAAGAATTTATAAATTACCACGGGAGAATGGGCGATGAATGGCTGGAAGACTTGAAGAAGTTTGATACAGATTGGCATAAATCATTCGTAACAACAGCTCCATATATTATTGTGGTATTTAAAAAGACCTATGATCTCGAAGTTGACGGAAGCAAAGGGAAAAATTACTATGTTAATGAGAGTGTTGGGATAGCTTGTGGTTTTTTACTAAGTGCAATTCACCAATTGGGTTTAGTAAGCCTCACCCATACACCTAGTCCTATGAATTTTCTCGCTGAATTACTAAACCGGCCATCCAACGAGAAAGCATTTTTGCTTATTCCAGTGGGCTACGCAGCCAATGATGCCATGGTTCCTGATATTGAAAGAAAACCAATTGAAGAGGTAATGCTCAAGTATTAGTAATATTGCACTTCGATTTATGGCCAAAATAGAAATAAAAAACACCACGTTTGACGTTCATATGGATGAGGAAAATGTACTTCTAAATGGTGAAATAGCTGCATATAATTTAATAAAATTACCCAACAATGAGTATCATTTAATACTAGACGGTAAATCCTACAACATTGCATTAACTGATAAAAATTCGAGCAAAGGGGAGCTTCATTTTACGATAAATGGAAGGTCTATGAGCACTAGATTAGACAATAAGTTAGCTGAACTACTGAAATCAATGGGGATGGAAACGGGTAAAAAGAAACTAAAAGAACTAAAAGCTCCAATGCCAGGCCTCGTGTTAAATGTGCTTGTAAAATCAGGCGATGAAGTTGCCGAAGGACAAGAGCTTATCGTGTTAGAAGCCATGAAAATGGAAAACGCCATTAAATGCCCACAGGCTGGGATTATCGACCAGGTTTTGGTGGTAAATCATGACAAACTAGAGAAGAACCAGCTTATTTTATCATTTGTTTAAAGCGGTCTTTTCAATAAGCCTCTAGCGTTTTTACCGATTATATCTTTATTAGTTTACGTCTCAGTACGTCTCCGTTTTGTGCTACAAAATGTGCGGAATAGGTTCCCGCTTCCCAAGCTGAAACATCATGAGTAACCCAATCTGTATCTGCTTTAACATTGTACGATAGCACTTCTTTACCTTGTATATCGGTAATGGTAAGTGTGCCGGATTGAGGTATTTGCATTTTCCAAAAAAGCTGATTTGACACAGGATTATTCAGAATAAGATAATTGTCTATGTGCTTTTCTGCCACGGCAAGTGTGGTACGTGTAATACCCATTTTTAAGATCACAGGTAGGTGATCACTCATACCATAAAGCGCGGCTAATACATTGCTTGGTACAGTTGAATTTGATCCTGCATTAATGTCTGCATTAAAGTGATTCCCATCGTTGCCCACCGCTTTATAACTTCCATTTACATAACCCAAGCCTCTGGTATTAGAGAGTAACTCTTGTCCGCAGAGTATAAAGTCAAATCGGTCATCTAATCCACCGCCACTGTGGCAACTGCCCGTTACACGGGTACTTTGTGTATGGAGAGAAGCATATGCGCCGGTGTTATTCCATACACCTGGCTTATTAATAGGATCTTTGAATCGTATAGCGGTATTTGCATCTCCTACTAAATTAATAAAAGCTTGCTCATTGCTCGTGTATACATTAAAATCGCCACTCATGATATACGTATGATTTGCGTTATAATGGTCATTATGATATTTCATTAATGCAGTGGTCATCGTTGCTCGTTCGGTGGCATCCGAAGTGGTATTGCCTGCTTTTAAGTGAGCTACATAAACGGTAAGAAAGGTAGTGTCTTCTTTTTCTAACTCAGATTGATCTCGATAGTAAAGCGTATAAACATCCATTTGCCTTACCAAAAAAGTGCCATTGCTCGCACGGTCTATTTTATCTTGCTTGTGCAACGACAGCTTATTCTCATTGTAATATAGCATGTTGCAGAGGTTAGAATTAGCAGAATAAGCGCATTGTTTATAAAACTTTCTGCCACCTTGGTTTATCCCGTTATCCAACAATCGAGTCGGAGATATGCCATCTCCTGCCATTTCATTTACCGTAATAATATCTGGCAAAAGGTAACCTACAATGGTGTTCATGTAGCTTTCCTTGCTTGCGTGATTGTTATTAGAGATTGTACAGTAGGTCGAATAATTGCGGTAGTTTAGAACATTGTAATGCATAAAGGTAAGGGTGTCTGTCAAGGTTTGAGCAGATGCCGAAATCGTTATTAGCATCGAGAGAAAGAGTGTTTTGCGCATAAAGGTCCAAAGGTATGTTATATTCTTTTATCCTTTCGCTAAATGGTGCTTATTCATCAAGAAGAGGAGAAGTTCATCGGTGCATCTATCTATGGTTTGATAGCACTCTTCAAATCCATCTTCATCTCCAAACCAAGGGTCAATAACGTCAGATCCTTCATCTTGTGTGTCAAAATCTCTCAGCTTAAAAAAAGCGGATACCGCATGGGTCGGTTTGATTCTGACGACGTTTTTACGGTTACTGTCGTCCATCACTACAATATAATCAAACGTGGTAAAGTGAACGTTGTTAAGCTGTTGTGCTTTGTGTGAAATGGGAACTTGATGCTTTTGAGCAACTATAGTGGTCCGTGGATCTGGATTCTCACCTATATGATAGGCAGCGGTTCCACTGCTTTCTATATAAATGGAGTCTTTAAGATTCGCTCGAAGCACCTTGTTTTTGAGTACAGCTTCTGCAAGGGGCGATCGGCAAATGTTGCCGAGACATACAAACATTAGTTTTATCATGGTATAGTTATGTTTCAAAGTACGACAACTTAATTTAGATTACGTATAGAAGTGTTCTTAATTAATTGATTAACAAAGGGATAGAGTCTTTCTTAAAGTGCAATACGTAGGTGTGCATTAAACTTGTCTAAAAATAGTTCAATTGCTACTTGCCATATTCGCCGAATGTTTGATTTTTGCAGCATATAAAAAAAACAACAAAAGCATCACATGGAAAATATACTTATCGTTTTAGGCATTCTTATTTTAGGTTCAGCAATGGGAGGTACTCAGTTACCTAAACTCCCTGGAGCTATCTTGTCTTTAGGAGCTTTGTTTATCGCATTATTTAACAAGCATGCATTTGAAAATATGGCAAGTGTATTTTTTAGCATACCGCTAATATTAGTAGTTGTAGGTGTGATGAGTTTCTTAGCAGAGCGAAAAGTAGCTTCAGAAGGGGATAGTGTAAGCAGTCAAACTAAGATGCTTGCTAGCTCTATTTTTCAAGTTATTTTTATACTTGTGGTTACGTTTTACTTCGTTTCTACATTCTTCTTCCCACACTTTAGTTAAGCTAAGGTTATTCCTAGCAGTGCCTATTTATAGCTGCTGTCATTTTGCGTTTCTCCTTAGTTAAAGAGGATAAAGATCGTCTGATTATATATTAACAGAATAGGATGTATAGAAATAGTCCTTTGGAAAATAGAATTTATTGCGGTGTGAGATATTATCCCAATTCAACCATCTCGGAGATCGTTTTTCCTATGCTCAAACTGGATGTAGCCGCTGGACTAGGCGCATTAATAACATGTATAGCTCTTTTTTCATGAACAATTTTAAAGTCATCTAATAATCCGCCAGTTCTATCGCAAGCTTGTGCGCGAACACCAGCCGATGCGGGCACCAAGTGATCTTCTTGAACTTCCGGAATTAAGCGTTGTAGTGCTTTAGTAAATGCTTTTTTACTGAAGGAACGGTACATTTCACCTAAGCCTGTTTTCCAGTACTTGAACATTACTTTTTGAAAACCAGGCCATAATAAGCTTCCGAAAAACTCTTTGAAATCAAAATCAGTACGGTGGTATCCTTCTTTTTTAAAGGCAAAAACAGCATTAGGGCCTGCTTCTATACCTCCGCCTATCATGCGTGTAAAGTGAACTCCTAAAAAGGGGAAAGCAGGATCTGGAACTGGGTATATAAGGTGCTTTACTAAATGTTCTGCCTCTGCAGTTAGTTCAAAATATTCTCCTCTAAATGGAATGATGCGAGTGTCTAATTTGCCCAAGTGCATTTTAGCTACTTTGTCAGAGTATAAACCTGCGCAGTTTATTATCAATTGGCATTCTACTGAAACAGTGCTGGTGGTAATTTGTACGCTATTATCGGTTTCTTTCATGGATTGCACGAGCGTATTTAGGTGAATTTCGCCACCCCGTTCTGTGATAATCTCAGCTAGTTTTTGGCAAACTTGCTTATAGTTTACTATACCGGTTTGCGGTACCCGTATGCCTTGTATCCCGGCTAAATGAGGTTCAATTTCTTTTAGGCGAGCTTGATCTAACATCTCAAGTCCTTCCAAACCATTTTCTCTGCCTCTGTCAAATAAATCGCGAAGCCTGCCTAATTCAGACTTATCCGTAGCTACGACTACTTTACCACACAAGTCATAGGGTATATGGTGTTCGTCACAAAACTGAATCATCATGTGGTAACCATCAATACAATTTTTAGCTTTCAAACTTCCTGGTTTGTAGTACAAACCGGAGTGAATCACACCACTATTATTACCCGTCTGATGATGCGCTACTTCGTCTTCTTTTTCTAAAACAAGTATCTTTTTATCAGGGTATTTTTCGGTAAGATGATAGGCGGTTGCCAACCCTACTACACCTCCTCCAACTATGACTATGTCTGCATTCATTTTGTAGTGCGAAAGTAAGAAAATCGAAAACAGGTCAAATGGTCTAGATGAACTATTTCGGGGTAAGTGGAAAACAATCTAACATCGAAGGATAGAAAATCGAAAACCGTCTAACTTTGAGCGATCAAAATTGTCTTTCTTAAAAGTATATAACGAGCACAAAGATTTGATTTACAATCTTGCCTTGCAATACACGCAAAATACAGCGGATGCAGAGGAGATAACTCAAGATGTATTTGTGAAGGTACATCAAAAAATACATACATTCGGGGAACGCTCAGAGCTTAAAACCTGGATTTATCGTATTACTATTAATCAATCGTTAGATTTCTTAAGGTCCAAAAAAAGAGCTAAACGAAGTTTCTTTTTTGAAGCGGTCAGATTAGATGATTCATTGAGTAACGTAACCGTATCCGACTATAATCATCCGGGGGTATTATTAGAAGACAAAGAAGGGATGGCAGCTATATTTCGGGGAATCAATAAATTGTCAGCCAAACAGAAAACAGCTATAATTCTTCTTAAAATAGAACAAAAAACCCAAGCTGAAACAGCTGTAATAATGAACACAAGTGTGAAAGCGATTGAATCTCTTTATCAAAGAGCCAAAAATAATTTAGGAATAATTTTAAAAATGAACGAAGGAAAATGAACGATAAAGAGTCTATAAAGCTAGTGCCTTCTACGCTAAACATACTCAGTAAAATAAAGCCTGTTGAGGCTCCAGCTTCACTGTACGTAAACGTAATTCAAAAAATAGAGGAAGTAAACACCAAAACGGTCCCTATGCTTTGGATTAAGGCTATGGCGGCGACAGTTCTTTTGCTTTTGGTTGCTGATGCTGCAGTTATTAGCATGAATGATAATATAGATGCTGAATCAACGACTATAGGTCTTATAGAAATAGAAAATTATCAATTGTATTATGAATAGAAGTAAATTTTACATAGGTGCAATCGTTGTATTGCTGCTTTCTAACATTGCCTTAATTAGTTTTATACTAAGTCATAATGGAAGACGGGGACATGAGCCTAAAGAAAAGATTATTGAAATTTTGCACTTGGATGCCAATCAAAGAAGCGACTATGAAGAACTGATTACAGCCCATCAAGTTTCGATGAGAGCAAAAAGAGATGCTATGTTTAGCTTAAAAAATGAGTTGTACAGCCAATTGGGTAAACCAACAGAGGATCAGCAATCTGATTCTTTATTGACGGCTATTTCTATGCTACAAAAAGAAGTGGAGATGACAAATTATGCTCATTTCAATGATATTCGAGCAATTTGTCGTCCTGATCAAATGAACGAGTTTAATACATTAAGTAAAGAGTTAGCCCAGCTCTTTAAACCAGAGAAACACGGCCCTCCAAGAAAGTAATTAACCTTATGCAGGGAAGAATATTTTCCATTATACTTGCCTTTTGCGTTATGCTTCCCTTGTCTGGAGTTGCACAACGTACACTATCTATTCTTCCTGTTTACCATTCCAAAATTTTAAGCCTAGACTCCGTCTATACCAATTCTAAAGGGGATGCGATTCGAATAGAAACCTGTAAATTCTATATTTCCAATGCAATGCTAACTGAATCTTTGAGCACTAAGGGGACGCATCTTGACGATTATTTTTTGATAGATGCATTCGAACCCCGAACTTGGCTTTTAGGAACTATTGATACGGCAACGTACTATACCGAGTTATCGTTTAACTTGGGTGTAGATAGTGTCACGAGTAATAGTGGTGCGCTGGATGGTGCGCTAGATCCCAGCTTGGGCATGTATTGGACGTGGCAAAGCGGTTACATTAATGCAAAATTAGAAGGAAGTAGTACCGCCAGCAACGCTCGAAACAATCAGTTCCAATTTCACTTAGGAGGTTATTTATCACCTTATAATGCCTTGCAAAAAGTCAAGTTGAATCTCTCTAACAAGGCAGATATTGTCCTCTTATGGGATATCGCACCGTTTTTCGATAAGGTAGATATTCACAACAATAACCATACGATGAGCCCCAGTGCAAATGCGGTTGAACTGTCAAAATTACTCGCTTCTTTTTTTAGTATCCAATGAGTAGAAGTAAGACGCTGATAATGCTAATACTTTCCTTTTTCTGTTTTGCAGGAAACCTTCTGGTTACACAAAAGTTCCCGAGTTACTTTCCAAAACCTGTCTATGCTCTCGATTCTGCTTCAGATGATCAAATTTTACTGGGACGAGCGCTGTTTTATGATCCTATTTTATCCTATGATAATACTATTTCGTGCGCTTCTTGCCACTCGCCGTATAATGCCTTTGCGCATACAGACCACGATTTAAGTCATGGTATAAATGACGAAATAGGTACACGAAATGCCCCAGCACTTTTCAACTTAGCTTGGCAAAAAAACTTAATGTGGGACGGCGCAAGTAATCATTTGGATGTGCAAGCCTTAGCACCTATCACGCATCCTGGAGAAATGAATGAAAGCATCGGAAATATTATCGAAAAGCTTCGTTTAAAGTATGGGTACGCTACGTTATTTTCAAATGCATATGGCGATAATGAGATTACGAGTAAGCGTATACTAAAGGCCTTAACGGCTTTTCAGCTTACCCTTATTTCCGCAAATGCAAAGTACGATCGTGTGCAAAAAGGCGAAGAACAATTTACTGCGCAAGAATTTTCAGGGTATAGTTTATTTAAAACACATTGTAATACCTGCCATTCCGAGCCTTTATTTACCAATCATTCCTTTGCAAATATCGGTTTAGCTATTGATGCAACATTGCGTGATTATGGGAGATGGAAGGTTACGCAAAGACCACAAGACAGCTTGCTTTTTAAAGTTCCTTCGCTCCGTAATTTGTCTTATACCTTTCCGTATATGCATGATGGTAGATTCAAAAAGTTGAATGATGTTTTAGCCCACTATGCCGCAGGGATAATAAGAAGTGAAACCCTTGCACCAGAATTGCAACAAGGAATAAAACTTAGTTCCAACGAAAAAGCGGATATCATTGCTTTTCTACTTACGCTTAATGACCAAGAATTTATTTTTAACCCTGATACTAAATATCCTCTAGGAATAGGGCAATCCAAGAAGGAATAACATTTTAAATACGTCTATCTTAAAAACCTTAACTACATGAAAAAAATAATTTTATCACAATTCTGCTTTCTGCTTTTGGCTTCATCTGCTTTAGCTCAACTAAGTCCAGCCATTGGCTCGTGGATGCAAAATACCACAGGAACAGGCACCTATTATCCTAAAGGAAATCCAACCTCAACCCAAAACAATATTTTGTATAACTGCCAAAAAGTAGAGTACTCTGCTGATTTTGTGTATGTCACCGCAACGGGAATTACTTCGTATCCAACAGGGCCGTTTAACGATGGCAATCCAAGCAATGCAACTAACCAAAATGGGATTTACAAGTTCCCATTAAATCCAGCGGCCAATAGCGGAACACCTATGGTCACCACAGGAGGGAATATCGGTCCTTTTATAAATGGTGTTGCACTATTTGATTACCGAGACGGCGTGGCATGGAACCCCAATACGCAATCACTTTGTGGTGGTCCGGGTAACTCGCCTTGCCCTGGAGGACCTAATGCAACCCAAGACTGGAACAGAGATGCCATACCTGCCGAAAAAGCCGGATTTGATTGCGCTAAAGGCCATCCGGCCATGGGTAATTATCACCACCACCAAAATCCATCTGCTTTCAAACTGGACAAAACGGTAATATCAGACATTTGTAATCTTTACGATGCTGATGGATTGTATGTAATAGACGATACCAAACACGCCCCATTGATAGGTTTTGCCTATGATGGATTTCCGATTTACGGAGCGTATGGCTATACCAAAAAAGACGGAACAGGAGGTATAAGCCGAATGAAATCGGGCTACAGCCTTAGAAATATAACTACACGAACTACCAAGCCAGATGGCAGTGCTTCAGCAACGGGGCCTGCAATTAGTGCCACTTATTTTTTGGGTTATTTTAGAGAAGATTATGTATTTACAACTAACGCTGACGAGACTTACCTAGATGAGCACAATGGTAGATTCTGTATTACTCCTGAGTATCCTAATGGAACGTATGCTTATTTCTGTACGGTAGATGAAAATTGGAACTCTACATATCCTTATGCAGTTGGGCCAACATTTTATGGGACAAGAACCAATGCAAAGGTGACATCTGTAGGCGAGACTACTACGGTTTACACTCTTAGTACAGGAAATGTAAATGATGTTAATCGTCTAGACATCAATGTATTTCCTAGTCCAGCAACGGATTTAATTGCTATACAAATAGGAAACTTAGTGACGGAAGACATGACCATAGAACTCCTAGATGTAACGGGAAAATTAATAAGCAGTACCCGTATAAATAAAGGACAAACGATAGCGTATTTTGATGTG
>Ga0115566_10003228_pt1 | contig 13223 bp, 10 predicted proteins | sample COGITO_mtgs_1204_3_FD_87173 | JGI IMG/M metagenome (GOLD analysis project Ga0115566, IMG submission 87173) | Pelagic marine microbial communities from North Sea - COGITO_mtgs_120405 | ecosystem: Environmental > Aquatic > Marine > Epipelagic | place: Germany:Helgoland, sampling site Kabeltonne...
CGCTCGAAACGCGGCGCTTGCATCACAGACAACGCGCCGCATAATCACAGAAATCAGATGAGCCAGACTCTCTCTTAGTTTAGGCCGTTCTTGGTTCCAAAAACTCTGACGACGCACACTGGGCTTCTAAGCAAACCACTTCCGGGCAATGGGTGTCGAAGCAACCCACTCAATCCAGCAAGCTGACGTTTGGTCGACGAATACCATGCTGAAGCCTGTCCAAGCCAAGTTCGATCTGCACCCTGAACATGTTGTCGCTGACACCGCATACGGCACCGGCCCCGTGCTTGGCTGGCGGGTCGATCGTAAGATTGCACAACATGTCCCCGCATTCGATAAGGCTGGTCGATTGACCGTGCATTGTCCCGCGCAGACTTCGCTTGGTACGCCGGGAGCGATCATTACATCTGTCCTGAAGCCCATCTACTGCTCAAAACCACCGCTTCAGCGCCAGACCCAGACAAGCGCGCGCCGGGCGCCATGAGGGCTTGGTGCTGGGCGAAGTGGCTTACAGTACGGATGTCCGCTCCAAGCCACTAGCATCCAGACAATGCAATCGCCCACACGCCAATCGTGCGGCCCACAGCCTTGACGCCCCCTCCCCCTTCCCGGATACGGAACGTCACTTCTTCAGGACAAACCGGCCGTGCCCGCACAGATCACCGACAGCCATTGCCACCTCGATTTTCCGGACTTCGACGGTGAACGCGACGCCATCCTTGCGCGGGCTGCCGACGCAGGCGTGCACCGCATGGTCACCATTTGCACTCGGCTGAAAAATGAACCCGCCGTTCGCGCCATTGCAGAGGCTCACGCGCCGGTCTTTTACGCCGCTGGAACTCACCCGATGTCCGTCGCCGACGAACCGATGGCCGAACTGGAACAGCTGATCGCCTTGTCCGACCACCCGAAATTCGTCGGGATCGGAGAGTCTGGCCTCGATTACCACTACACGTCAGAAAGCGCCGAAGCGCAGCAAACCTCCTTGCGCATTCACATCGCGGCGGCACGCCACACAGGTCTCCCGCTGATCATCCACGCCCGTGGCGCCGACGACGATATGGCCCGCATCCTGACCGAGGAACACCGCGCCGGAGCCTACACCTGCGTCATGCACTGCTTTTCCTCCAGCGCAGAACTGGCGCAAGCTGCCCTCGATCTTGGGTTCTACCTGTCGATGTCCGGCATCGCCGCCTTCCCGAAGTCGCAGTCTTTGCGCGACATTTTCGCCGCCGCCCCGCTGGAGCGCATCCTGTTGGAAACCGACAGCCCCTACCTCGCCCCGCCGCCGCACCGGGGCCGACGCAACGAGCCCGCCTATACTGCTCACACCGCAGCCGTCGGCGCCGAGACCTTCGGCCTGCCCCTGCCCGACTTCGCTGCGGCGACTGAAGCGAACTTCGACCGACTGTTTACCAAAGCAGCCGCATGGGGTTCCGCCTGATGGCCCAGCTGCGCTTTACGATCTTGGGCTGCGGGTCCAGCGCCGGCGTTCCGCGTATCGGAAACAACTGGGGCGATTGCGATCCCACCAACCCCAAGAACGCCCGCCGCCGCTGTTCCATGCTGGTCGAGCGCATCGAAGATGCGGCAATTACACGCGTGCTTATCGACAGCACCCCAGACGTGCGTATGCAGTTGATCGACGCAGGCGTCGGCGCGCTGGACGGTGTGATTTACACCCACTCCCACGCCGATCACATCCACGGCATAGACGATTTGCGGGTCGTCGTCCTCAATATGAAACGGCGCTTGCCGGTCTGGGCCGATGCAAAGACGCGCGACGAACTGCTCGACCGGTTCACCTATTGTTTCGCGCAACCGAAAGGGTCCAACTATCCACCGATCCTGGACATGAACCTTTTGGAAGGGCCGGTAAGGGTTTCCGGTGCAGGGGGGGACATCACGCTCAAGCCTTTCTCCGCCATCCACGGAAACATCGACGCCCTTGGTTTTCGCATCGGCGATCTAGCCTATCTGCCCGACGTTTCCCAGATGACCGAGCAAGCCTGGGTGGCTTGCAGCAACCTGGATTGCTGGGTTGTAGACGCGCTACGGCGTGAGCCACACCCAAGCCACACCCATCTGGAACGCACTCTGGAATGGATTAAGCAGGCCGCGCCGAAGCGAGCGGTCCTTACCAACATGCACATCGATCTCGACTACGAAACGGTGCGCGCAGAAACCCCCGATCACGTCACCCCGGCTTTCGACGGGATGCAGATCACCTACGAGGTCTGATCGGGTGAGCGCCCTCCTCACCGTAATCCTGCCAGTCTTTCTGGTCGTCGGCGCCGGATACCTTTGCGTTTGGCGACAGTTTTTCACCCCCTCGGTCGTTGATGGGTTGATGAAATTCACTCAGGGTTTCGCGATCCCCTGCCTGCTGTTCCGAGCAATCGCCCGTATCGACCTGTCCACCGGCTTCGACCCGGCCCTGCTCGGCACGTTCTATGTCGGCGCCATCCTTGGCTTCATCGCCGGCCTGACTGGAGCGCGCTATATCTTCAATCGCGACTGGGAGGCCTCGGTCGCGATTGGCTTTGCCTGCCTGTTTTCGAATTCGGTCCTTCTGGGCCTGCCAATTACCGAGCAAGCCTTCGGAGCCGACGCGCTGGTCGGCAATTTCGCCATCGTCGCCCTGCACGCGCCATTCTGTTACGCAGTCGGGGTCACGGTGATGGAGGTTGTGCGAAATCAGGGCCAAAGCGCGGCGATTACCCTGCGACGCGTGATCCGCGCCATGTTCCGCAACGCCCTTATCATTGGCATTTCACTTGGCTTCATCGTCAATTTGACCGGTCTTGGCCTGCCCACAATCCTGTGGGACGCTGTCGACATGGTCGCCCGCGCCGCGCTGCCCGCCGCCCTGTTCGGCCTTGGTGGAGTGCTGGTACGCTATCGCCCCGAAGGCGACATGCGCACGATCCTGTTTGTCTGCGCCGTCTCGCTGATCCTGCATCCGGCCATCGTCTTCGGGCTGGGAATGACAGTAGGACTGGACCGGGATGCCTTCCGCTCTGCCGTGCTGACCGCCGCCATGGCCCCCGGGGTCAACGCCTATGTCTTCGCAGATATGTATGGCGCTGCGCGGCGCGTCGTCGCCTCATCCGTGCTGATCGCGACTGCGCTGACCGTTCTTACTGCCTGGGTCTGGCTGGCGTTGCTGCCGTAAACGACGTCACCTCTACAGCTCAGCTTTTGGAAAGTACTCCCGCTGGAGGCTGCGCAACATCGGCCCAGACACCTCGTCAATTCAGCGGGCTCAGGGCAACAAAAACGCCGGGAAAAGGATGAAGCCGCAGGCTTCGCCGCTGATCTAGCCCGGTGACAACCCACGCAGACGTTCCGAGCGACGACGCAGCAGTTCTACCGTCGTTAGCAGGAATATCGAAAAGATCACCAGCACGGTCGCGACACTCAGGATTGCCGGGCTGATCTGTTCGCGGATGCCGTTCCACATCTGGCGCGGGATGGTCTGCTCGTCAAAACCGCCGATGAAAAGCACGGCGACCACCTCGTCAAACGACGTTACAAAGGCGAATAGAGCGCCGGAAATCACCCCCGGCAGGATCAACGGCATGGTGATCTTGAAGAACGTCGTGCGCGGGTTGGCCCCTAGCGAGGCCGCCGCGCGGGTCAGCGAGTGGTCGAACCCAACCAGCGTTGCCGTCACCGTGATGATTACAAATGGAATGCCAAGGGTCGCATGGGCCAGAATGATCCCGAGGTAAGGAATCTGCCAGCCAAACAGCTCCCATTTGGAAATCGAGATCGACGAATAGAAGAAAAACAGCCCCGTCGCCGTGATGATAATCGGCACAATCATCGGTGAAATCAGCACCGCCATGATCGTGCGCCGGTACGGCATTTCGGGCCGCGACAGTCCCAGCGCTGCTACGGTGCCAAGCGTGGTTGCCAAAATCGTCGCGAAAAACCCGATGATGACCGAATTCCTTGCCGCTTTGATCCAGGCGGCGTTGTTCCAGGCATCCGCCCACCAACTGCCGTCTCGTGCTGCCTCGGGAACCTGCATCCCGAAGGTCAGCAGCAAGTCGTACCACCGCATCGAATACCCCTCAGGGTCCAGCGACAGCATCTTGGGTGTGAATGTGAAATACGGCTCGGCGTTGAACGACAGCGGGATCACAATCAGGATCGGAGCGATCAAAAACAGGAAAATCAGCCCGCAGATTACAAGGTAGACATAGTGCCAGACCCGTTCGAGTGTTGAGGCGTGTTTGGGGAGCGCCATGGTTTATCCCAACTTCAGATTGTCGATGCCGATCAACCGGTCATAAAGCCAGTAGAGCAGCAGGATGCATGCCAGCAGCAACGCCGCCAGCGCGGCGGCAAGCGACCAGTTCAGCGATTTCTGCATATGGAAGGCGATAAAGTTCGAGATCAGCTGTCCGCTGGCCCCCCCGACCAGTGCAGGCGTGATGTAATAGCCAACCGCCAAAATGAACACGAGCAACCCCCCTGCCCCCATACCCGGCACAGTCTGGGGTACATAGATGCGGCGGAAGGCAGTCCAACTGGTCGCGCCCAAGCTGCGAGCGGCGCGCACGTAGCTGGGGTTGATCGGGCGCATCACCGAATAGAGCGGCAGTACCATGAATGGCAGCAGGATATGCACCATAGCCACGATCGTCCCGGTCTGGTTATAGATCATCTGGATACGGCTTTCGTCGGCCACGACTCCGACAGCAACCAGCGTGTCATTCACCACACCCTGACTTTGCAGAAGCACGATCCAGCTGGTGGTCCGAACCAGCAACGAGGTCCAGAACGGCAGCAGCACGAAGATCATCAACAGGTTGGAGTGGCGCAATGGCAACGTCGCCAGCAAATGTGCAATCGGATAGCCCAACACCAGACAGCATCCGGTGATAAGCGCCGACAGCAGCATGGTTTTGATGAAATTGCCGACATAAAGCCTGCGGTTTTCATTAACGCGGACAATATTGCCGTTCTCATCACGGGTCCGGTCAAGAGCCGCGAGATAGAAATTCGCGGTATAAGCGGACGAGGCGGTGCGCATCACTTGCCACAATTGCGGATCGGCCCAATCTTCGTCCGCGTCCAGAACAGCCTCTTTGAAAGGCGGCTCCATCTTCGCGGACTTCCGGGCGGTTGATGTGAAAAGGGACCGGCTACCCGCGAGGTCATAGTTGATGCGCGTTCCGGCCACACCCTGGGTCTTGTTTTCGCGCATGGCGCGCAGGTCCGAGACAAGCGCCTCATAGGCAGCCTCATCAGGCTCGGTTCCTGTCGGGTTCGCTTCGAACCAGACGGCTAGCGCCGGGGCGTTGTCAGAAAATGCTGGATTATGCACAGACCGGTAAAGCATCTGTCCGATGGGCGCGACGAAGGTGATCAGAACAAAGGCGAGCAGCGGTAGCACCAGAAGAAAAGCGCGTCGCCTGGCCTTCGATTGCGCAATCGCCAATGCCGTTTTGAGCGGGATGCCATCCGCAGTCGTTAGCTGGGCTTGGCCGCGCGCAGATGAGATTGGGTCAGCAACTGCGTCAGTCATGCGGCGTGTCCATCCCCGGGTCATCTAAGTGGGGCGCGCCAATTCGGCGCGCCCCGGTTTTGCTAGATTAGCTTGCAAGCCAGGCGTTGAAACGCTCATTCAGCTCCGCATCCCGGTCAGCCCAGAAGTCGAAGTTGTTGACCAGCGCGTTGCTCAGGTTCGCAGCAGCCGTCGGCATGTGCGGCGCCATGTCCGTTATGCCGTCCGAGTATTTTCCGACCAGCGCACCCGAAGACTTGCGTGCCGGGCCATAGCTGATCCAGCTTGCCTGATCCGCCAGACGCTGGGTGTCGGTCGAGAAGCTGATGAACTGCATCGCGGCTTCTTTGTTCGGAGCTCCCTTCGGGACCACGAACAGGTCGAAGTCGAGGATTTGACCGTCCCAGACAATCTCGAACGGCTGGCCTTCGCCAACGGCAGCGTTGAAGATACGGCCGTTGTAGGCTGTCGACATGGCAACTTCGCCATCAGCCAGCAGTTGCGGCGGCTGAGCACCCGCTTCCCACCAGACAATATCGTCCTTGATGGTGTCGAGCTTTGCAAATGCGCGATCGATGCCTTCGTCGGTTTCCATCGCAGCATAGACGTCGCCAGCGGCCACTCCGTCAGCCATCAGCGCCATTTCAAGCGTTGCCTTGGCTGATTTGCGCAGGCCGCGCTTGCCGGGGAATTTCTCCAGGTCGAAGAAATCGGCGATGGTCGTTGGTGTGCCGTCAACGCTTTCGGTATTGTAGGCCATGACGGTCGACCAAACGATGTTGGCAACCGCACAATCGGTGATCGCACCTTCAATGAAGTCATCGGCGGCGGACATTCCGTCCGGGGCAGCAGGCAGCATCGAGGCGTCGATCTCTTCCAGCAGGCCTTCGTCACACAGACGGATGGCGTCGGAATATTCGACGTCCGCCACATCAACGGTCACGTTGCCGGCTTCGACCTGCGCCTTGATCGGCGTTGCCGGGTTGTCGCTGTCAACCGAGTTGATGGTGATGCCGGTCTCGGCCGTGAACGGCTTGTGATAGGCCTCAACCTGGCTTTTGGTATAGGCACCGCCCCAGCTCATCACTGTGACTTCCTGGGCCGAAGCCGCGAAAGACATGCTGGTTAGCGCTGTCGTTAGAATAAGTGTCATTTTCATTTAGGTTCTCCCTGGTTACTGGTTTTTTTCTTGCGGTTAGTCCTCGGAACACATTTCCCGAGTGGTCGTAGGTTTTCGTTCTTAGATCATAGCGGATTTAATGCGCGCGCGTCTTCCACTGCCCATGTCACTTGCGTCTTTTCGCCGACCACAAGATGCTCGTGCCCCGCCGAGTTGGGCACTTTGACGACAAAATCATCGTTTCCATGGACATTCAGGCGGCAGCGGATGTGATCGCCTAGATAAATCAGCTCTTTTACATCCGCAGACGTGCTGTTCGGACCTGATTCTGCCGCCACCGAAATTCGTTCTGGCCGGATCGAGATCAACGTCTCCGAGCCAACGTCGCCGCAGCTGACGGCAAGTGCCTGGCAGGTTTCGCCATCGGTCAGCCGGACAGTCGCGGTATCGCCGGATTTGCTTTCAACCGTGCCGGACAGCTTGTTATTTTCACCAATGAACTGCGCCACAAAGCTGTTTTCGGGGCGTTCATACAGGTCGGCAGGTGCGGCAAGCTGCTGGATGCGACCATCGTCGAATACCGCGACGCGGTCACTCATCGTCAGCGCCTCGGATTGGTCGTGCGTCACATAGACCACCGTGATGCCAAGGCTCTCGTGAAGGTGTTTGATTTCATACTGCATATGCTCGCGCAGCTGTTTGTCGAGCGCGCCCAGCGGTTCATCCATCAGTACCAGTTTGGGATCGAACACCAAGGCGCGCGCCAACGCAATCCGCTGCTGCTGACCACCCGAAAGCTGAGCGGGACGGCGATTTCCGAACGCGCCCATCTGGACCATGTCCAGCGCACGGGCGACTTTGGATTCCCGTTCGTCACGGCCCATGCCGCGCACTTCCAGCGGGAATGACAGGTTCTCGTTGACTGTCATGTGCGGGAACAACGCATAGTTCTGAAACACCATGCCGATGCCACGCTTGTGCGGCGGGATGTTGTTTATCTCTTTTCCGCCAAGGCGAATTTCGCCGTTTGTCGCGGTTTCAAATCCAGCAAGCATCATCAGGCAGGTGGTTTTGCCGGACCCTGAGGGGCCAAGCATCGTCAGAAATTCACCCTTCGGCATCGAAAGATTCAAATCTTTGACGACCAAAACCTCGCCGTCATAGCTTTTCTGAACGCGGTCAAATTCGACAAACGCATCTTCGGTATTGGTGTCTGCCAAACCGGACTCCCTGAACTCGGCAGGTTTTCCTGCACTTCTGGGCGACGGTTAAAGCGAATGGTCAACCAATATGCAACAGTTGAATCTGCCGCCGACCTAACGGAACTTCCTTAAACGACGGGCTTTGTCCAACTGGTAATATCATATTGCCATAGGTTCCTACATCACCGCGCCGATCTGCCAGGGTACGAATTCATAGTCCCCCAAGCCCTGAGCCTCGGACTTCGTGGCCTCGCCCGACGCCACGCGCAGCAGCATCTGGTAGATCTCGCGCCCCTTCTCTTCCAACGTTATTCCCTGCGTCAGCATGTCACCGGCGTTGATGTCCATGTCCTCGGTCATGCGAGCGTACATTTCGGAATTCGTTGCCACCTTGATCGTCGGACTGGGTTTTGAGCCAAAGGCAGACCCGCGCCCGGTGGTAAACACCACCAGAATGCAGCCACCCGCGATCTGCCCCGTCACGCTGGCGGGATCGTACCCGGGGCTGTCCATGAAGGTGAACCCGCGCGCCGTAACCGGCTCGGCGTATTTGTAAACTCCGGTTAGCGGAGACGTTCCCCCCTTCGCCGCCGCCCCCAGCGACTTTTCCAAAATTGTCGTCAGCCCGCCTTTCTTGTTTCCCGGCGAGGGGTTGTTGTCCATCGACCCCTTGTTGCGTGCCGTATAGTCTTTCCACCATTCGATCAGCCCGACCAACCTGTGACCAACCGTCTGATCCACGGCGCGGCGTGTCAGCAAATGCTCTGCCCCGTAAATCTCAGGTGTTTCGGCCAGGACCCCGGTGCCGCCCTGCGCGGTCAGCAGATCGCAGGCGTGGCCCAGCGCGGGGTTTGCCGTAACGCCACTCCAAGCGTCGGACCCCCCGCATTGCAGGGCGACCATCAGGTCGGACGCAGGGCATGGTTCCCGCCGCGCCTCGTTCGCCAGGGGCAACATGGCACGGACCTTTTCGATGCCCAGTTCCACGGTCCGGCGCAGTCCGGCGACGCCCTGAATGTTCATCGTGTGGAACAGTGGTCCCTGCTTCAGACCATAAGCCTCGAGCAACCAGTCGATCTGGTTCATTTCGCACCCCAGTCCCACCATCAGCACGCCTGCATGGTTCGGATGGCGCGCATAACCCCACATAACGCGCTGCAACGCCTCGAACCCGTCGCCGTCACCCGCCATCCCGCAACCCGTGCCGTGAACGAAGGCCACCACGCCATCGACATTGGGATAGGCGGCCATCTCTTCGGGTCCGAAGGCATCGGCAATCCGCCGCGCCGCCGTCGCCGAACAATTTACCGAGGTCACCACCGCGATGTAGTTCCGTGTCCCCACCCGGCCGCTGTCGCGGCGAAACCCCATGAAGGTGTCGCGCTGATCGTCCGGCACCATCGCCACCGGGCGCAGGTCGGTGGAAAACTCATAGTCTGCCTCGGTTGCTCGGAATTCCACGTTTTGCGTGTGAACGTGATCCCCTGGTTCAATGTCCGTCGAGGCCAGCCCGATGAACTGAGCATATTTCGTCACCTGCTGACCGGCAGCAATCGGGGCCGTTGCGATCTTGTGGCCGGACGGGATCAAATCACGGGTCACCACACCTTCAACCGCATAGCCAACGTCCAGAACACGCGTTGCCGTGACAACGTTATCGCTTGCGTCCAGTCGAATGAAATCCGTCATCAGCCTCTCCAATCCTTGCCGCCTGCGCATCCCCGGTCTTGCACTTGCCCGCCACACCTCGTTACGAAGATGACGGTACCAGCCAACAGGATGCGGAACGCACGTGACCGACAAGAAACCGAAACTACGCTCGCAGCAATGGTTCATGAACCCGGACAACCCGGAAATGACGGCGCTGTATCTTGAGCGCTACCTGAACTACGGCCTCACGCGCGAGGAGTTGCAGTCGGGCAAGCCAATTATCGGCATAGCCCAGACTGGCAGCGACCTGTCGCCCTGCAACCGTCACCATATCGAATTGTCCAAGCGGGTCCGCGACGGTGTAATCGCGGCGGGCGGCACGGTAATCGAGGTTCCGGTGCATCCGATCCAAGAGACCGGCAAGCGCCCGACCGCAATGCTCGACCGCAATCTTGCCTACCTCAGTCTGGTCGAAACGCTTTACGGTTACCCGCTGGACGGCGTGGTCCTGAATATCGGCTGCGACAAGACAACACCGGCCTTGTTGATGGCTGCCGCAACCGTGAACATCCCGGCAATCGCCCTGTCCGTCGGTCCGATGCTGAACGGCTGGTTCCGCGGTCAACGCACCGGGTCCGGGACGATCGTCTGGAAAGCGCGCGAAATGCTGGCCGCCGGGGAGATCGACGACGACGGCTTCATGGAGCTTGTCGCAAGCTCGGCCCCCTCAGTCGGCTACTGCAACACCATGGGCACAGCGACGACCATGAACTCAATGGCCGAGGCTCTGGGAATGCAGTTGCCCGGCTCCGCGGCGATCCCGGCCCCATACCGCGAACGCGGGCAGATCAGCTATCAGACCGGCAAGCGGATCGTGGACATGGTGCGCGAGGATTTGAAGCCCACCCAGATCATGACGCGCGAGGCGTTCGAGAATGCCATCGTCATCAACTCGGCCATCGGAGGGTCAACCAACGCGCCGATCCATCTGAACGGGATCGCCCGCCATTTGGGTATCGAGCTCAACAACGACGACTGGCAACGTATCGGTCACGAGGTTCCCCTTCTGGTGAACCTGCAACCGGCTGGTGAATATCTTGGCGAAGACTATCACCACGCCGGAGGCGTCCCCGCCGTCGTCGGGGAGCTTTTGGAGGCTGGCTTGCTGCCACATCCGAATGCGCTAACCGTGAACGGCAAATCCATGGCTGAAAATTGCGGTCATGTCCGCACTGAAAGTCCCGACGTCATCTTTCCGGTGAAGAAGCCGATGCTGGACGACGCCGGGTTCATCAACCTTTCCGGCAATTTGTTCGACTCAGCGATCATGAAGACCAGTGTGATTTCCAAGGAATTTCGTGACCGGTATCTGAGCAATCCCGATGACCCCGAAGCCTTCCAAGGCCGCGCCATTGTGTTCGACGGGCCGGAGGATTTTCATGCGCGGATTGACGACGAAAGCCTGGGAGTCGACGAGCATTGCATCTTGATCATGCGCGGTGCTGGACCCATTGGATACCCTGGTGGGGCCGAAGTCGTGAACATGCGCCCGCCCGCGTATCTGTTGAAAAAAGGCATCCATGCCCTGCCGTGCGTTGGCGACGGGCGGCAGTCGGGAACCTCGGGAAGCCCATCTATCCTGAATGCCTCGCCTGAAGCGGCAGATGGTGGCGGGCTAGGGTTGGTGCAGACCGGAGATATGGTACGGATCGACCTGCGCGCCTGCACCGCAAACATGCTAGTAGATGACGCCACGCTGTCCGCGCGCCGCGCCGCGCTGCCCGACCGACCTTTCGCCCCCGCCAGTCAAAGTCCTTGGCAGGAAATATTCCGCGAGAAAGTGCGCCCGTTCAGCGAAGGCATGACGCTGCGCGGGGCTGACGCCTACAAAGACATCGCTCACGGCCCCGTGCCGCGCGACAATCATTAAAGAATAGGAGCCGACATGAAACTTGTGCGCTGTGGAGAGATGGGAAGTGAGACCCCGGGCCTGATCGACGACGATGGGCAACTGCGCGACCTTTCCGGACACGTGGACGACATCACAGGCGCGACGCTGCACGAGACGACGCTCGACCGCTTGCGGGCACTTGATGTGAAGGCGCTCAAGGTCATTTCGGGCAATCCGCGTATCGGCCCCTGCGTCGGGAATATCGGGAAGTACCTGTCGATTGGGCTGAATTATTCGGACCATGCCGCCGAAACCGGGGCTGATATTCCCAAGCATCCAATCCTGTTCCTGAAGGCCACAAGCTCGATCATCGGGCCGGACGACACCGTTTCGATGCCGCGTGGATCGGTCAAATCCGACTGGGAAGTCGAACTCGGAATTGTGATCGGGAAGGCAGCGAAGTACGTCTCGGAAGAGGACGCATTGGATTATGTGGCTGGGTACTGCGTCTGTAATGACGTCTCTGAGCGCACGTTCCAGATCGAACTCACGGGCCAGTGGACCAAGGGAAAATCCTGCGACACATATGGGCCGATCGGTCCCTGGCTGGTGACCAAGGACGAGATCGCGGATGTGCAGAACCTGGACATGACGCTGGATGTGTCGGGCGTGCGGCGCCAGACCGGGAATACCTCGACGATGATCTTCACCTGCGCCCAGATCGTCAGCCATCTCAGCCAGTTGATGACCCTGCAACCAGGCGACCTGATTTCGACCGGAACACCACCGGGCGTCGGGTTGGGGATGAAGCCGCCTCAGTTCCTAAAGGTCGGTGACACTATGGAAGTCTGGATAGAAGGGCTTGGCCGTCAGAAGCAATCGGTGGTGATGGACGCCTGAGTCCTCTGTCACCGGGACCGTGCCGTCGGATGGAAAATCCGACGGCTCGTGGTCGCGTGCGGTGGCTGGAGGGGTGAGGCGCGCACTTGAATTCGTCCACAGGGCCGAACGGGCGGAGCCCCGTCCCGGGCCGCTCCAGACCTCCCCGGGTTATTTCAGCGAAAAGACGAACGAGTTATAGGCGGGCTTGCGCGTGGCGCTGCACCGTTCAGCAAAAGCAAACGTCCTATTGTATTGCGGCGACTACCCCGCGCAGTTCTGCGAGGCCACGCAGGCGGCCGACAAATGGATATCCAGGGTGGGTGCCGCGACCCATGTCCGGGCCAAGCTCATGGCCGTGGTCGGGACGCATTACAATGTCGGCGTCGGTGCGATCTTCGCCGCGCCGCCGGGTTTCCTCGGCCAGCAATATTCGGATCAGGGCGACCATGTCGGTATCCCCCTCCAGATGCGCCGCCTCCTGGAACGATCCGTCGGGTTCTTTTGCGACGTTTCTAAGATGCGCGAAATGGATGCGTTCGGCAAAACGCGCGGCGATGGCTGGGACATCATTAATTGGGTTCGCACCAAGTGAACCGCTGCACAGTGTCAGGCCGTTGGCTGCCGCATCTTCGGCGGCCATGATCCAGGCGATATCTTCGACGTCAGAGACAATGCGCGGCAGGCCGAGGATGTTGCGCGGCGGATCATCGGGGTGGACGGCCAGACGCACCCCAAGCTCGGAAGCTGTTGGTATGACCTCGGCCAGAAAGCGCGCGTAGTTGGCGCGAAGTGCGGCGCGGTCGATGCCCTCATAGCGGGCAAGAGCACCGCGAAGGCTTTCGATGGTGTATCGGTCGAAGGCGCCTGGTAAGCCCGCCATTATGCTGCTCAGCAGGCGCCGTTTGGTTTCTTCGTCGGCGTTCGCGGCCCAAGTGGCAGCATTGGCGATGACGTCAGCAG
>Ga0115566_10003236_pt1 | contig 13203 bp, 10 predicted proteins | sample COGITO_mtgs_1204_3_FD_87173 | JGI IMG/M metagenome (GOLD analysis project Ga0115566, IMG submission 87173) | Pelagic marine microbial communities from North Sea - COGITO_mtgs_120405 | ecosystem: Environmental > Aquatic > Marine > Epipelagic | place: Germany:Helgoland, sampling site Kabeltonne...
ACGGGTCAGTTCAGGTACGGCGCGTGAGTGTGGGGACGGGCGGGTATGAGTTAATGGTTAACGACGGCGGGGACTTGTACAAACTTTTAATTGATGACGATGAATTTCACTTCACGCGCGACTTTTCATTTGGAGCCGTTCTCGATCGCGTGACTCACTCTCGGGAGCGCTCGGAGAGGGCGACCATGGGGTCGGTCGCCGGGAATAGCGGCGCTCCGCCGCTCGGCGAGTTACAGGTGCGCGCGATACCGCCGAACCCACGCCCTCGCACGCTCGACGCGTCGCCAACCCCGCGTCGTCCCGCGTTCGACCCGCCCCGCATCAAATCTGACTCACCCGTGCCGTCTTTCCCTTACCCTCCCCTCTCCATCCATCCACGCAGTTCTCCGCCGACTTCGAGGGTGGCAACATCGGGGACGTGCGACGCGTCGCGGACAACGAGTTCGAGATCAGCGTTCGGCACGACACCAACAACCCGCGTCAACGGCTCTGGTTCTACTTCAAGGCGCAGAACGCGCGGGCCGGGCAGAGGGTCTTATTACACATCGTGAACTTCTCAAAGACAAAGTCGCTCTATCGCGACGGCATGTCGCCGCTCGTACGGACCGCCTCCGTCCCGACGTGGGAGCGGATAAACCCCAAGAGCGTCTTCTACTACAAGCAGAAGGACCGACCGACGAAGAAGCAGGACGATTCAGGCCGCGGAAGCCCGGGACCAGACGGCGGGCGGGATAGCCCCGAGGATGGCGAAGGCGGCAGGAAAACGCCGTGCGTCCTGTCCATCGTCTACACGTTCGAACGAAAAGAAGCGCACTGGTTCTCGTACAGCTACCCGTTCGGATATACCATGCAGCAACACCTCCTGGACGCGCTGGAGCGAAAAAAACTGCCGTACGTCAAACGCGAGCTGCTCTGCCGAACGCTGCAGAACAGGCGGTGCGACGTTCTGACGATAGGCGAGGACGTCAACGTTAATGTCAACGACGGTGACAACGCGAGGGACGAGACCGAAGCCGCCGGACCGGCCCAAGGCGACGCGCCGCGCTCTCCCTCAGAGAAGCCCGCCGAGAGCCCGCCCACGCGCCGCTCCGTCGTGATGATCACGTGCAGGGTTCACCCGGGTGAGACGCCGTGCTCGCACACCCTCCGCGGGTTCATCGATTTCGTAACCGGCGACTCCGCATTGGCCGTGAAGCTTCGCAAGCGCGTCACGTTCGTCATCGTACCGATGCTGAACCCGGACGGATGCGCGCTCGGAAACTACCGGACGGACTCCACGGGCGTCGACTTGAACCGCGCGTGGCGTAACGCGGATAATGGGACTAAGGGTGAGTGGGTTGGAACCGGGACCTTCGCCGAGCACAAGGCGGCGGAGCAAAAAACGGCTCGGTTTCCCACGCTGCGACACGCGATGGCGCTGGCACGTAAATACGCCAGCAGTGCCACGCATTCACTGGAGTTTTACATCGACATCCACGCGCACAGCACCAGCAAGAGCTCCTTCTTCTTCGTGAACGACCCGCACGATGAGGAGGACGTCGGGGCGTGGGAGCGGGTGGCGGCGCTGCCAAAGTTGATGGATCACAACTGCGCTCAGCTGGACGCGCCGGGGTTCAGCCTGAGCGCGTGTAGGTTCTGCTCGAACCCCGACAAGGCGGGGACGGGACGACGCGCGGTCGGGGATATGGCCCGCGCGGCGCACATAAAGCGCACGGGTGCCGCGAGGCCCGCGGGTCAAGACGAAAAGGACGAAACGCTCGCAGCCGATAAGTCAACCCCGGAGACCATGTGCTACACCCTGGAGATGAGCTTCTACAACGCGCCGTCTCGCGCCAGGCAGTGGTCCCCAGCCACCAGCAACGAGGACTCGTACGAGCGACACGGCGTGGGCTTGGCGCACGCGTTCGTGGACTACTACCGCCTGAGGCCGCCCACGGAGCAACGCGTGGAGGGGATCTTGCGGCGGATGGACAACGCGGCCAAAGTCGCGGCGGGTTCGGATCAGGCGGCGGCGTGGACGAAAGGCGACCTGATGTTCGGGTTCGGGACGCAAATATTCGCCGACGGGGGCGCGTCGAATAAGGTATGGAACAAAAACGGCGCGAGGGAGGCGAGGGCGGCGCTCAACGCGCGTGAACCGTCGTTCACCAGGTGGCTATCGGTGCGATCGCAGACTCTGGCGCCGAAAAACGTCTCGGCTCCGCCCGTTTCTCCGACGCCCTCCACCGCGAATAAGACCTCGAAGAAGACCCTAGGGTCCGCCGAGAAGACGTCGCCACGCGGGGGTGGTAAGAAGGCGACGTCCGTGGGGAAGCACAGGCGGAACGGCTCACCCGCGGCGGCTTCGGGCAAGAAAGAGACGCCAGGGAGTTCCGCCGGAAAGGAAAGTAAGTCTTCGCCGGGGATCGTACCCACGGCGTTTGAATTCGTCGCCATACCCACCGCGCGTTCCCCAACGTGCGACGCCAACCTGGCGGGTAAGAAAGGGGTGGGACGGGCGAAGCTTCGGTCGAGAATGAGGAACGTGTCGTCGCCGCCGCCGCCGGAGGACACGGGCGAAGCTTCCGTCGCGAGCGAAGAAGACTTTCCGGTTGAACGCGAAGAGGCACCGCCCGGGATCGCGGCGGCGGACCCGGCGTTTTGGATACCCACCGGGGTACCACCGAGGCCACACTCCTCGGACGTGGTGGGAACGGATGGGTCCGAGGGTCTGTACGGTCTCGCCGCGGACATGGCTCGCGCGAGGGTCGACGCGGGAGCGTTCGGGCTGGCGACTTTTGCAGAGTCGACCGGTCCACTCTTCGGTGCGAGTTTTTCAGAGCAGAACGGTTCATCGGGGGGATCCCACACGGGTGAGGGTGCGGCGCGGCGGTCGCGTCCGCCGCCGAGACCCGCGCCGCCGCCGCTCTATCCGTGGGAGGAGGACGATGACGGCTTCGGCGACGCTTTGGTCGCCGCGAGGCGGCTCCGCAGCGCTTGAAGCGGAAAGAGGTACTGTGACGATAGTCTGCCTTCGTACCAAAAGTTAACAATGACCAAAATCTTATTAGACCTACACGTTCTTCACCCTGGGCACGACTTCGGGGCCTTTCGCGCCCCACAGCAGAACGTGCCGCCCCCACCTGATCGCCGGCTTGCGTTTTGTGCTCCGGAGCTCCTCGAACGCGGCGAACGTGAGCCACGACAGCGGTCCCGCCGACGATGTTACGTGGAAGAAAGCGTGCAGCGGGAGGGGTAAGTCCTGCAGCGGCGAATGATGATGCGTCTGCAGCCTGTTACCGCAGAACACCTGCTCGGGGACCCACAGGCACAGGAATCCGCCCACGTATATACCTGCGATGAATGATGACGACATGGTGTGATGTGAGTGGTCGGCGTACGTACGGTACTCTAGGGGGCATTTGAATGGATGGATGGCGTCGCTGTTGTTGAATCGGGGAAACATGGTGACACGAATCGATGCAGCGTAGTCGACGCACCGAACGCCCAGTAGCAGTACTTCTTCGCCACCGCGGGTTCCAGGGATGCCCGCGCGGCCTTCACGGACGTCACCGCCACCGCCGCGACGGTGCCGGCGTACGCGATGAAGAACAGCTCGAACCCACCGTTCAGATACGCCGCGGTGATCACCATGCACCACAGGGTGAGCCCCGCGCCGAGTAGATCGCTCCGTCTGGTGGCTGCCGCGTCTCGTCCCCTGGCGTCCAGGGACCCGGCGATCCACAGGAAGACGCTGGACGAGTACAGCATCGGGACCTCATCCAGGATCTGCCCCCACCGCGTCAGGGTCCCGTGGAACGCCGCGCTGCCCAACCCGACGATCGCGAGCATGGCCCCAGCCACCTCGAAGCGATAGCCGTACGCATGCTTCCTCGCCTTGAGCAGGAAGTACAGCCCCACGGTGAGCGTGGGTAACGAGCTCAGCGCGTTCCAAAACTCGGCGACGTACGGGGTGAGGACGTAGTTGTCCTCGCACCAGTCGTAATTCGCGGTGGGCTTACCCCAGTATCCGTCAACCATCGCGCCCGTCGAATGAATGTGTGACGATTCGGGGCTCACAAAAGACACACTTTTACTTTAGGTTTGTGAACGTGTTTCGACTGTCGGGTGATACGGTAACTCTTAATACATGCGATGATATAACTCTTAGTGGGCGAACAAACAACACGCGCCGCCCTCCTCCTTTTCTCACGGAGGGACGTAGAACGACTCGACGATGTTCCGCAGGTTAGCCTCCCCAGCCGCCCACTGCCGCTCGTTACCCGCGCTCGCGTTGATGACGTAGAGCTGCCCATCCGTGACGGCGGCGCTGATGAGGTTGCGGGGCTTATCCAGCTCGTACTGATAGTACACCACGCCGTCCTTGGTGACCACCGTGGTGTTCTTCACGCTGCCGGCGTTGCCGCCCGGAACCCCGAAGCCGTTATCGTCCCAGAACGCTCCGATGAGCTCGACGAATCGATCCAGCGCCACCGCCGGGGTCCCGACTTCTTTGAGCGAATCTTTGTCCACGAACGGCAGCACGTGCGTGCACATTTTGCCCTCCACCGGGGATGAGAATCGTAGGTCCACGCCGTAGAGCTTACCGTCGTTGAGCGAGACGATGTCGGGTTTCCATGTTTCCTTTGGGTACTTGAAGCTGTAGTCGTGCGTGCCGGACGAGATGGACGTCTCGAAGCGCTCGCGGAAGGATCGCTTGTAGAGTGAGAGCTCGGTGGACGCGCGCGCCGGGCCGGCGTCGACGTCGCCGAGGGTCGCGCCGCCGTACGCCGCGTGTGCATCTCGCGGCTTCGATGCCGCGAGCGCGGCGAGCGACGCGAGCGTGAGGCTCTCGCGGCGACCCATCGACGCCGGCCTCTCATCGTCGTTGTTGCATTTCTTCTTACTCGAAGCGGCGACTAGGGTAGCCGGGTCGCGCCCCGCCGGGTTGCGCCGACCTCTACTGCCGCTACGGCGTGTTTCGAGCGCGCGACGCGTCGATGGGAGCGTCGACGGTATCGACGTGAGCGCGTGCATCGTCACCACCGTCGGTGTATCCGTGAGCGCGGTGCCAAGTGCGCCCCGCGTTATCCGCGAGTTTTTAATCATCCTCGTCATCAGCTCGAGCAGCAGCACGGAAAGTGCGCCACTCTCGACGCGGACCGGACCCACCGATGGCGTCGATGCGAGCCTCCAGGACCTGCCTCCGGGTCGCCGCCGTGCGTCGGCAAGTACCCGTGAATGCGTCCCGTGCATCGCGCGCGTCGAAGGTTCCGTCCCGGGTAGTCACCCGCGCCAACGCCACCACTCGCCGCCGCCGCCGCTTCGGTGCGCTCGCGGCCGATGATGATGACGGGGCGGTCGCCGAGGAGGAGGAGGAGGAGGAGGAGGAGGAGGAGGTGACGCCGCTGGACAACGTGTGCTTCGTCCTCTGCCGGCCCCAGGGTCCCCAGAACATCGGCGGCATCGCGCGCGTCATGCAAAACTTCGGCGTCACCGACCTGCGCATCGTCTCCCCCGAACCCACCGCGCTCGCCCCGCCGTTCGACGCCGCCGACGAGTACGACAGGGCCATCCACTCAGCCGAAGTTCGAGCCACCGCGCCGCTGAGCGACGAGGCGCACAAGTTCGCGGTCCACGCGGACTGGCTCCTACGCGACGCGAAGCGATGCGCCAACGCCGACGAGGCACTCGCGGACGTCGCCTACGTCGCGGCGACGACCGCGCGACCACGCGAGAATCTACAAATTGTCGACGTGAAAGCCGCGGCGGCGGCGCTGAGGGAACACGCGGCGAAAGGGGAGAAGGTCGCCGTCGTCTTCGGTAACGAGGCGACGGGCTTGACGAACGACGAGCTGAGCCGCGCGAACCTCGGGGTGATGATCGCCACCGCCGGGAGTAAGGCGTCGGTTAAGGCGGCGAATAGACGGAGGCGGTACACGGGCGCGAAAGGTCCGACTTCGCTCAACCTGTCCATGGCGGTCGGCGTGCTGGCGTACGAGCTGTTCGAGGCGATGGGAGAGGGTGAGGTTGGGGGGTTCGGGTCGAGGATGATGACCGTGGACGAGCGCGCGAGGCTCGGGGATGAGCTTGCGGGTGCCAGGCGGAGCCTCGACGTCATGCGGGAGGGGGAGGAGTCGTCGGGAGAGGAGTCATCGGAGGAGGATAGGCTTCTGGACGAGAAGGAGGCGAGGGCCATCGCGCGGGTGCTCAACGCGGGACCGATCGCGACGAAGGACGCCGCGGTGCTCTTCCAGCTCGCGCGTCGGACGAAGAGCGTTAAACAGTTCAGCGGCGTGGACGAAGCGGCGGTGGACGCCGTCGTCGAGCTCCTCGCGAATTCTCCAAACCCGGACAACCCTCCGGGGAACAAGGCTGTTTTGAACCACGTGCGAACGACGTTGGGTCTGAGCCTGACGACCAGGGAGCTGGAGAGGGTGGTCAAGGCTGCGGGGAAGATCGACATGGCGGACGAGCGGCTCAACCGGCGTAGCGAGGGCGATTACCTCTGACGACGCGGACGTCACTAGTCTACACATTTTTATGAATCTAGTCTTTGGTCACCGCGGCTTCAATCTTACGCAGGCGACGCTCCTGCGCCTGCAGCGTCGCCTCGATCCTGTCCATGCGCATGTCCACGCCGCGACTCAGCGCGTTCATGCCCGTCATCAGCGCGGAGAGCGACGCCTTGATGCCGTCCATGCCCACGTCGTGTCCGTCGTTCAATTTGGACCTCGCCGCCGCGGTGGCTCGCTTCGCGGCGCCGGCCGTCGCGACCTCCGCCTCCGCCTCGGGCTCCGCCTTCCTCTCCGTCTTTGCGCGCGGTTCGAACGCGGGGTACGGCCGCGGCGGCGCACGCGCGGGGGACTCACCGGCGTCCGTCGCGTCGGCGTCGTTCACGTCCACGGATGCCAGTGCTTCTAGAAGGTTTCCGGGTGTCGCTCCCGCCGCGACGAGCGCTCGAATCGCGTCCGGACTCAACGGCTTCACCGCCTCGGTACCGTTCGGCGCGTGGCTGGCCTTCTTGGCGCTTCTTGGTGCGTCGTCCACTGGTGTCGGTGCGAGAGTCGTCGGCGCCGTGGGGAAGTGCGTGGATTCCACCCTGAACGTGGACACCGCGACAGCCGCCGTGGTCGACGTGAAGGTTGACGAAACGAACGAACCGACTGACTTGTCCGCCGCGATATGAAGCGCCGCGCCGCCGAACCCGCACCCGTCCCAACCGTAACACGCCCCGCGGAGCCTCACGACGTGTCCGCCGTCCGCGTCACCACCGAGTGCGAGCTCGCATTCGTCGGCGACGTCGAACGTCTTCGCGTCGATCGCCGCGAACCTCGGCGCGCCCGCCGTGCTTCCCACCAGCACCGCGCTTTTCCCATTTTTATTTCCAACCCGCGGCGGTACCAGCACGTCCGGTCGGCCGAATCCGCGAGGTAGATCCACACACCGCGCGACGAACCCGTTGGTGTGTCGCGCGCCAAACTCGATCGCGCACACCGTCGCGGTCGCCGGCTCGGCCATCGAAGACGACGACCCATAAGCCGCGTCGAGCCCCGACGGCACCGGAGATCGATTGTGCAACTCACGAAACACCAGCGACTTTGGAAACGCGTTCTCTCGTTCGTTCCCACTCGGCGCGCGTATGTGCACCATGCCGTCGTCCTCGTGGCCACCACGTCCACCGACAGACACGGAGATATCCGCGGGACCCATGGACGCGGCATCGGCGAACGCGGCGTTGACGACGGAGCCGGACGATAGCGACGGCATGGCTGCATCAGCCGTGACGTATAAAACGTCGCGCCCGCTCGACGCCAACGCTCGAATCTCCCCCACCGCCTTGTTCTTCCCGGTCCTCCCGAGTGGCACTCGTATCGTCCGTTGCGCGTCCAGGGTCCGGGGTAGGTCCGGGGGTAGCGTCCGACGCACGGTCTCCTCGTGCCACGCGTACACGTCCACGCGCGCGAAGGTACCGGAGTCGTCGGTTGTTGACGAAGCCGACGCATCTGATGCACACGTGGCCACCGCGTACATCGGACCGGCGTATTCGTCGGACGTCGGCGTCATCGTGAGCCACGCGAGTTGCCTGTGCGCCCCGCACACGTCCCTTTGTTCGTGTCGCACCGTCGCGAATGGCTCGAGGCGCATCCGATCTTGGCCTTTCCTTCGCAGTCGAAGGTCCAGGACGACGATCTCCGTGGGCGTCGACGTCGCGAGCAGCGGGTACGGCGACGGGCACAGCGCCACGGCGCTGTGGGGCATCTGCACGTGGGTCAGCCCCGCGATGGCGATGCCGTCGTCGTCGTTCGAGCCGAGCGCGATGATGTCCACGACGTGCACGTTGCCGGCGGCGCACGTCGCGACCAACACGGCGACGTTCGGCTCATCGACGCCGTGCGCGCACCATCCGAGATCGGCGCCGGAGAAATCTGGCGACTGATCTTCCGCGTCGTCGTCGTCGTCCGCGTCGTTGAACGCGCTGGAGAGCCTCAGACGTGCGGCGTCGGACGGCGCTCCATCGGTGCCGCGGATGCGTGTCACCTCCACGTCGCCGCCGACGACGTACGCCAGGAGGCCGACGCCGTCGGGCGTCGACGTCGCGGCCACCTGCGATGGGGTCCTGGTGGCGTGCCCGTTTCCCCGGGCGCGTTCGAAGTGGCGGGTTCTGAGCGCGGCCGGGACGTCGGTCGCCACGACTCGCGCGTCTCCGAGTGTCACCGAGAAGGAGGTGGCGCCGGGGGCATCGGCGTCGTCTCGAGCCATCCCTGTGCGCGTGTGCGGCGCCCCTTCGCACTGGCGCTGGTGAAGGGTTCCATTCTTTCCGCTCATCAGGTCTCGGTTGTTGGTTTTTACCGTCGACCCATAAGCGATTATCTCCCGCAGACTGAAAAACACGTACATAGCTGACCAAATACCGCTACGACGCCTCAGAGTTGATTCTTTATCATTTATCTTGCGCAGGTGAAAGACCCTGCATTCCAGCCATTATTACCATTAACCTCACGACCAGCCTCACACCACCAACGCATACATAAATAAAATAAAACTTCGACACCGGTCATGTCAAAAATATCGCCCTTCCGTCGTCACAAAACACGTGTGGGGTGCCATTGTTAATCCCGAGACCCGCAGATCTCGACACCCGCACGTACATCCGACGAGTATCAAGATGGCCAAGACGATCGGTATCATCTGCACATCCGCCTGCACCATGGGCGACCACGAGACGGGCGCGTGGTTCGAGGAGATCGCCACCCCGTACTACCTCATGAAGGCTGCGGGCATGACGATCGTGGTGGTGTCACCAAAGGGTGGCGAGATCCCGATCGACCAGGGCTCCATGCAGGGCGACTTCTACACCGAGGACTGCAAGAAATTCAGCGACGACGCCGAGGCCATGGCGTTGATCAAGTCCAGCGTCAAGCTCGAGGAGTCCCACGCCGATTCCCTCGACGGCATCTACCTCACCGGCGGCCACGGCACCATGGATGATTTTTACGCGAATCCCATGTTGCACTCCGTCATTGAGAAGATGTACGCCGCCGGCAAGCCCATCGGCGCGGATTGCCACGGACCCGCCGCGCTCGTCAAGTGCAAGAAGCCCGACGGCACCCCGCTCATGGCCGGTAAGAAGATGACCTGCTTCGCGGACTCCGAAGAGATCGCCGTCGGTCTCGCAGAGAAGGTGCCCGAGATGATCGAAGCAGCTTTCCGAGCGCAGGGATGCGAGTTCAGCAAAGCCGACGACTGGCACCCCCACGCGGTGACCGACGGTAAGATCGTCACCGGCCAGAACCCCGCGTCCTCCAAGCCGTGCGCCGAGCAGTTCATCGCCATCTGCGTCTAAGAGAGGGAGATTGAGAGAGAGAATCGTATCGTGTCTGCGTTGGATTGTAACGTCGATCCTACGCAACTAAAAATGTAAGCGCCAAGTCGTTGACGAGCCCCGTGCCCAGCCCCGCGTTGAGCCGCCTTAAATCCTCCGGCGTCTTCACCCCCGGCACGAACGAGTCCTCCACGACATCAACCTTGACCCCGTGCCCCGCGAACACAACCCTGTTCTGCTCCGGCTCGTCCGGATCCACGATGACCTTGCCGTTCTTCCACCGCGGCGGCGACGCGTTCTCCTTGTCGTACTCTCGTGACTTTCCTTTGAGCGTCGCGTATTTTTCCAAAAAATCGCACCGGCACGCCTGGATTCCCACCCGAATCTTGTACCCCACCGTCGCGTCGTACGAGTTCATCGGGCACCGCTTCGGGACGGGCTCGCGCGAGAAGAGGAGCGCGTAGTCGTGCTCGTCCGTCACCACCTTCACGGTGTCCGCGCTCGTCACGTCCTGCGTCGTTTTAAAAAGCGTGGCGTCAGGTGAAAAGTTTTTTTGGCATTTTTGGCGAAAAGTTTTTGGTTTTGGCGACGGCGCGGGTGTTTGTACGTACCTCTTCGTTCGCGCCCGGTCGCACCAGGGTCCCGACGACGGCGTCGGAGTTGATGACCAGGTCCGCCGCGGTCTCTATGTGGTGCGGCTGGACGAACGGTTCGTCCGCGTCGATGCAAACGACGACGTCAAAGTCGCCAGACGCCTTTGTTGTTTGTTTTTCAGCTGATGACGAGTCGCCTCTCTTTTTCCTCGCATTCCACTTGGAAGCCCTTCGCCGAAGCCTGTTGACAACCTCGAGGCAGCGCTCGAGGCTCGTCTCGCACGCGGCGTCCGTCATGATGACCTCGCCGCCGTGGTCCCTCACCGCCTTGGCGATGCGCTCGTCGTCCGTCGCCACGACGCACGCGTCCAGGCACTTCGCCTTGCACGCGTTGTGGTAAACGTGCATCACCAGCGGCTTTCCCCCGAGCAGCGCCAGGGGCTTGCCGGCGAATCTTCTGCTCGAGTAACGCGCGGGAACGACGCCGAGGACGCGCGGCTGCGTTCGATTAGGACGGGACGTGACGGTCAGGATCGACTGAATGTACACGCGGGATCTTCGGAGCGGGGTCGTGAGGGACGATACGCGCGTCGGCATCGAGCGGCGGCGCCGCTGGGCGCCCCCGGCGCTCAGAAAGCGCGTGGCTAAAAAAAAGTGCACAAGATGGACGCGACGGGTGCCGAGCGCGCATCAGCGGGCGCGACCGGGGACGTACCTTGGGTCTCGCGAGCATGGTGCGGCTATCCGCGCCGAAATCGGCGGGACCCCGCTCGCTCGAGACGACGCATCCCATCTCGTGGGCGCGTGTGCCGCGCCGCGGGTTGTGAGTTAACAGCGCTGACATCAGTTTGCGACACGGGACGCGAGCGCCAAAATTTTCGCGGTCCGTTGGCGCCAACTCGGCTGCCACGCGGGCACACCCACCGCGGTAGTCTCACACACCCACGCGTCTCGCTCACGACCGTCGGCGCCGCGCCCTGATCGCGGCTCGTTCGGAGTGCTCGAGTGAACTGACGCCCTCGGCGACCATTCACGGGCGAGACGGCGGCGACACCCGGCGGACCCGCGCGGCGCCAAACGCGTCGTCAGAGATATTTTAAGTGTTAGACTACGATGATGCTCGCGACGCACGCGGGTTCCGTCGGGACGTGCGCGACGCTCCACGCGTCTCTCTCCTCACGCCGTGCACACGCGATCCCTTCGCGGCGACCGAAGCGTCGCTCGTCGCGCACGTCGCCGGTGCCACTCCGCGTCCACGCCTTAGGGGACGACGACGACGGTTGGGACACCGACTGGGACACCGACCGCGACTCCTACGGCGAATCCTCACGGTCCGACGACACGGGCACGGGCATGGGCGCGCTGGATAACCCGATTTTCAACGACAACTTCAAGAAGGCATTCCTGGATGCGCAGGAGCGCATCGCCGACGAGCAGGGCCCGATGAAGGCGCAGATCAGGGCAGAGGTGGACGAGATCATGAAGCAGGTTCAAAACGAGAGAACAGTGGACGCGCTGGAGAGCGCGCTGCCGCTCGAGGAAGAAGAGGAGGTGGCGCAGGAGGTGGCGCAGGTGCAGAAGGAGTTGGTGGAGAAGGAGATCGCGTCGACCTACGCGGACGCCCTCGATAACCCGCTCTTCACCGACAACTTCAAACAGGCGTTCATCGAGGCGCAGGCGCGGCTCAAGGAGGAGCAGGCTCCGATGCGGGAGAAAATCGACGAGGAAGTCGCGGCGATCATGCGGCAGGTACACGCGGAGCGGGAGGCGGAGGCGCGCGGGGAGACGTACACGCAGACGGCGGACGATCCACTCGGCGCGCTCGACGCGTTCGCGGGGGCGATGAGCGGAGCGAGCCAGCCGGGGGCTGACACATTTGACGGGCGCCCGGATGCGAATGCCAATGCGAACGCTAATCAATCGTTCAAGTCGCCGCCGCCGCGAATCGAATCGACTCAGACGGAGAGCCTTCCGCTGGACGCTGATATCCTCGGCGAGATGCTCAGCGCGAGCGACGCGCAGCTGGGTTCGCTGAGGAGCGCGCTCGCGCCGCTCGAGAAGGCTTTGCGCTCTGAGATGATACAAAACCGACGGATCAGGATTGCGATCGAAAAGGCTCAAAGGACGGCGAGGTACGCCGAGGCGGATCGCATCGCGGCGGAGAGACGCGCGGAACGGGATCGCCTCGAGCGCGAGGGCAAAGGCAACTGGTAACGCACCCGATATACCAAGAGATGATCGAGAGATGATGTACAACACAACTGAGTAACTACTAAAAGACTAGCACCGCCTGTATTGGAACAAGTGAAGACGTATTTAGAAGATCTAAAAAGTCAAATCACGTCGTCCCAAGCCGGCGGCATCCCGGGTCCCCTTCCGCCGCCGAACCTTCCACCCCGTCCGCCTCCGAGCCTTCCACCCCCGCGGCCTCCCAAACCCCGTCCCATACCGGGCACACCGGGCACACCGGGCCCGTTCGGCCAACCACCGATGGGTGTCGGCATACCGAAAGCGCCCCCCGGTCCGCCCAATCCCCCAAAGCCGCCGGGCCCACCCGGGAACCCCGGCATCGCCCCACCTAATCCACCACCGGTGGGATACAGGTCGTAGTCACCGCCCGTTATACCCGGCGTGTACCCCGGCGGGCCGTGAAAGAACCCCCCGCGTGGATTGAACCCCATACCAGGGTGTGGTACGTGCGGCCCGGGCGGTCCGTTCATCTCCTCGCGCCGTCGCATCATCTCCGCGACTCTCCGTTCGCGTTCGCGTTCGCGCTCCGCCCGCTCTTTGTGTTTCTTCGCGAAC
>Ga0115566_10003243_pt1 | contig 13188 bp, 8 predicted proteins | sample COGITO_mtgs_1204_3_FD_87173 | JGI IMG/M metagenome (GOLD analysis project Ga0115566, IMG submission 87173) | Pelagic marine microbial communities from North Sea - COGITO_mtgs_120405 | ecosystem: Environmental > Aquatic > Marine > Epipelagic | place: Germany:Helgoland, sampling site Kabeltonne...
AAGGCCCCTTCGAACGCACTGCCGTTGTAGTCAAAGGTCTTGCGCAGCCAGATATCGCAAGTCCGCCACTCGGTGCCGACCCGCCAACCGGCGTACCCTTAACGCCCAATCCCCCCAGCCCTTCTTTCCAGCCAGAGTCATCATAGTCCGGCTCATGTCATGTGCTTGCGGCAGCCTTAACTGTGTAACGCCAATTCACTTGCCCTCGACTCGCCGCAGAGAGCAGAATCCTTTATTCGCGTGGGCGCGCATTCCCGGCCAGAAATCCCTCGATCTCCTTCATGGCCTTGAAAAAGTATTCCGCGCCAACACCGCTATAGCCGTAATTGAACACTCCATGACCGACTTTGGGGTACTCGGAGAAGTGGCAGCTATTGCCTTTGTGCTTCATGCGCTGCTGGAAGGCCCGGATCTGGTCGGGTGTAATCACGCCGTCCTTGCTGCCGCTGATTACTAGGGTTGGAGGAAGCCCTGGCTTGACGTAATGCGCAGGTGAAAACGCGGCGGGATCGATGTTGAAGGCGCGGCACTTGTTCTGCCCGTCCTGCCAGCCGTCGACCAGATCAATCGCGGGATTGATCAGAATCAATCCTCTCGGGTCGATGGGGATCGATAGGGTATCGGCTGGATCATCGTATCCCTCCAGCGTCAACATGGACAAACCCAGATGCCCACCTGCCGAACCGCCAGCAATGAAGATTTGCTCACGATCAATATTCAGGGCCGAGCTATTTCTTCTCACCCAGCGGTAGGCCGACAGGCAATCGGCCAGACACTCCTTGGGCGAAATACCAGCCTTTTCGTTGTAGCGGCGAAACTCGATGGAGATCCCAACGATGCCGCGTCTGGAAAGGTAGAGGCACTGGGGGGCGAACATCGGGGCATTGCCGTTCCAACCTCCGCCATGGATAAAGAACACGCACGGTCGCAAGTCGGAGTGCTGCGCGTCATCCGGGCGAAAGACCCACAGCTTGTTGTCGGGATGCCGCTCGCTGTAGGTATGCCTCTCGCCAGTTTCGAGCATCTCGTTGATGATCGGCTGGCTCTCGAGCCAGTCAGATGGCGACTGGCTGAGATCAAATGTCTGGTCGACGCCCGTGAACGTGTAGAGGCCCGAACCGACCTCGAAGAGCGCATGTCCGTCTTCCATACGCAAGAACTTCACCCCCGCAGCCTGGCCGGCTCGCTTGCCGCCCTCGTATACGTTCAGGTGCGAATGTGCCGGAATATGAACCGTCGCTGTCGTGTTGGCCGGGATAGTCACATCCAGTCTGACCTTCCCGTCGGCAACAGTCCACGCCGTCTGAATCGAGCCGCAGATAGAGTGATAGCTAGTCTTGGCCCAGTCCAATCCCTTCTCCATCACTGGTTTAATCATGATCTTCTTATAGCCCGGCGTTTCAGGACGAATCCCGCCGACATGGCCGATGATAAAGGCCCCCACCGCGCCGTGCGCGTAATGCGTGAACGAGTTCATGCGCGGGCAGGAAGGACTTCCATCTGGTCGACGGCTGCCGAAATGCTCCCAGATGGTATTGCCGTGCTGGGCCATATAGAGCCAGGAGGGAAAGCCCTCGTCGAGCAGCAGCTTGTAGGCATCCGCATTGCGACCGGCCAGTTCGAGGCCCTGGAGGACGCGCGGGCAGCCCATGAAGCCGGTGGCGATATGGCCCACCTTTTCCACACGTTCGCCAAACCGCTGGCTGACCAATTCCTTCTTCTCCTCGGGAACCAGCCCCATGGTAAAGGCGAGGGCGTAGCCAGTCTGTGAGTCAGAATGCACGCGGCCTTCCGCGTCAATCAGGTGCTTGGCGAAGGCCGTGGCGGTGCGGTCGGCCAAGGCACGGTAGGTTGCGGAGTCCGCATGCTTGCCGATGGCTGCGGCCATCTTTGCCATGACTTGGGCGTTGTGGCCCAAATAGGCGGTGCCAGCGGTGAGGATGGAGACCTTATTGCCGCCTGGAGCCTTGGCATGGTCGGTCAGGCCGACGCGCCATTCGTTCCCCTTCTCATCCTGCTCGCCCCGGGTTCCGTCCGGATTGGTTGTACGAATCAGATGGTCCAGGGCTCGCGCCATGGAGTCGTAGTGTTCCTCAATAACGGACGTATCGCCATACTCCCGATACATCCGGTATACGCACAGCACGCCGGCATCTGACCAACCCACATTCGGGCCGCCGCCGGGGCCATAGTAAGGCGCGTGATCTGGAAACCATCCGCCCGGCATCTGGGCATCTTCCACATCCACCAGCCACTTGTTGAAGAAGCCCGCCATGTCGAAGTTGTAGAGAGCCGCGGGCATAAAGAAGTTCATGTCGCCGGTGTAGCCGCACCGTTCGTCGCGCTGATTGCAGTCGGTGGGAATGCCCATGATGTTGGCGCGCATCGACCACTGAATGTTCTGCACGAACTTGGTCAGGAGGGGATTCGAACAGGTAAACTGTGATGCCTCGCCCAAATCCGTGTGGAAGGCGATGCCGGTCACTTGCTCAGGAGTGGGCTTGCGCGACAACCCGTGGAGTTCCACAAACTGGAAACCATGATAGGTGAAGTGCGGCTCGAAGACTTCTTCTCCGCCGCCTCTGCAGAAATAACGGTCGATCTGGCGGTCGCCTTTGCCGAAATGGCCGGCACGCAGATTGTCCAGGTAGACGGTGCCGTCGGGATTGAGAATCTCGCCATGCTGCATGGTAATCTTCGTGCCGGGCGGTGCCTGTACGGTCAGCCGCGTCCAGCCGCTGAAGATCTGGCCCATGTCCGCGACGTAGACTCCAGGGCGGGCCTCTGAAACAGCAATAGGTGTGATCTCTCGCGTCTTACGGATTGGTTCACTACGCTGCCAGACTAACTCGCCGATCTCTAGATCCTTGCCTCTCACCACGACAGTTTTCCAGGCCGATGCATCATAGCCAATCTGATGCCAGCCGGACATTTCGCGGCGCGCGTCGTAGATCTCACCTTCGTAGATCCCGGAGAAGCGGATGGGGCCGTCGGTCGTGGCTTGCCAGGTCTCATCAGTGGGCACGACCTGGGTAGTGCCGTCTGCATACTCGATCTCGAGCTGGGCCAGAAGACTGGGATCCTTGCCGTAAATCGGCCTGAGCTGCTTCCCCCAAAACATCCATCCCCCGCAATACCATCCGTTGCCCAGAAGGGCACCCATGGCATTGGTTCCGGTTGTCACAAGATCCGTAACATCAAAAGTCTGGTACTGAATTCGTTTGTGATAATCTGTCCACTCTGGGGCAAGGAGCTGATCCCCGACCCGCTGCCCGTTAATGCGGAATTCATAAAGACCCAGCGCGGTCACATAGAGGGTGGCGCGCGTTACCTTGTCCCCGGCCTTGAATTCCTTTCGCAGCTGACGCGGAACCGCCCAGCGACGTCGCTCATGTTGCCCCTCCGGCGTGTCCATATACATCGTGGCGTCTGGCAGATAGATATCGCCGAGCCAATGCGCTAGGGGTGTCTGCTTCACGTACGGCTTACCGTTGTATTCATAGTCGACCGTGAGCTGTTTCCTGCCGCCGGGGTCTTCTACGCCAAGCCCCTCGGGCGTGCATGTGGTCCCCAATGTACCCTTTGCGATCTTCGCATTGAGGGTTGCCGTCACGCCGATGGATTTGTGCTGGCCCTTGAGGATGGCCTTGGTGATGACGAGCTTTCCTTCGGTGAATTCGTCCTCGTAGGTGTCGTCGTCTGCATGGTCATCGAGGCCAATCCACTGTGCTCGCCAACCTACTTTAGAAAATATGCCCATGCTCCAGAAGGCCATTGCGCTCTCAGCCACCTCGCCTTCGGCTGTCCGGCACTGAACCTTCCAGAAATACTGCTTTCTCGAGGCAAGCGGCTTCCCCGCGTACTCGACTTGGATGGAACGGTAGCTCTGCACGACGCCGCTGTCCCAGGCATCGCCCAGGTCCCGCTTCAACAGCTCCGGCGACGTGGCCACGAGGATGCGGTAGCTGTCTTGCATGACACTGCGTTTGTCCGAGTGGATTTCCCAGCTCAACCGGGGATGCAGGGCATCAATGCCCTGCGGATTATTGTGGTATTCGCAACGCGGATTCTTGACCTCGAACGCTGAAACGCCGAGTGTTCCGACCACGCATGATGTCCCCAGCCAGGACGTGAAATCTGTCACTCTTGCTTACCTTCTCGCATCCGTTTCAAAAGAGTTACCGGCCCGCAGAGGCCGGAATCGGGATCGCCGCGATAGCGGCATGGGCTGGTCTGGTAATGGTTCGCCAGCGTGTAGGTGCTCAGGCCTATGCCGATTCCCAGCCTGTCGCACTCTGCCGAGACCTTGGTGTAGATCCGCCACCACTGGCCCGAGAAGATGGGCGAGCTCATCACATCGGACGCCCAGCCAGGCGCATCGGTATGCGAGTAGTTTACCTGCACGCCGCTAATGCCTTTCGCGTGTAGCTCGCGCACCTGCCAGAGCAGCCGTTCCTCGTCCAACTCGTATCCGCTCCACCACCAGAATGGGACCTGCCCATATCCCGGCGGCGGGCTCTTAAACCCCGGCAGCGCATCCAAGTCGGGCGACCGGTCTGGGGAACCAGGCTGCAGGGCCGAGGCGCTGCTGGCAAACACCAGGAAGAGTGCAAACATGAGGGTCTTTGGGGCCAGTGATTTCGTGATCAGTTCGATCATATGTCAATGCTCAGGAAGATGATTGGCTGGGACTCAGTGGATCTGTCAGATAGTTGGATCGCGCCGCTAACCACCGGAGTCAATCACAGAATACTCCATGATCCAGCGTGTGTAACCGGTGCCGCTGCTCGTGACTGTGATTCATTTTCGGAACGTCACGGCCAAGATCCTACCATGTCGAGCAAATCGCCCGGAAACAAAGGAGGGCCAATGGGACGGCCACGACGCTCCACAGCTTGGTGACAAGCACGGAAATCGCCTGGCAGGAGTGGCTCATGATGTAGGCGGGCTTGGTGTTGGATTCGGACTGTTGGTGAAGCGTCTTGACCGCGGGCACCTTTCGTCCTGACTTGGCGACTTTGATGCCGCCGGTCACGAAAACGATTCGTTCGTTGCAGCGCAGCACGCCCGGGTGTTTATCGAGGACAAGGACAGTTCCAATCCGGGTTAGCTTCTGAAGGTTCGGGGTGTTGCTGTGGAAGAACTCAAGGATCCTGTCATAGCAGGCTTAACGGAGGCATAAACAGCGGACGAAGCTTGTGACGCCCAGCAGTTCGCCGCGGGTAGTGAATCCGATAAATACAACCAACATCCACATGAAAGTGGTGCACCGTGAGCAGGCTGGTCGCAGAAGTTTCGCCCAGTTCCATCAGCAATTCCATAGCTGCATGATCTTCTCCTCTTTGATTCTGGGTGGCGACAGCTTGCGGCCTATAAGCGCTTTCGTGCGCTCAAGAAGGAATGGTTGACTTGGCCATGCCATGAAGTTATGCAAGCTAAAGGCGAAGTCCGAAGCCCACGAGTACTCTATCTAAACCCCGAGAATTCGGTACTCTCAAGTCACTAGGTTCTTTGGAAATTCTTGAACACGCAGCGATCGCCAGAGATCTGTGAGTAGGATCTGGGCTACGTCCGAGGATTGCAGATTGTACTTCACCAGCTCTTCCGCAAGTGCGGCTTGGGCGCCTGTGGCCACTGTTCCCGAGCCTCCAGCAGTCTCTGCGCTCATTTTAGCCTCATCTCTGATTGAGTTCGGGGCACCATGGCACGAGAAGTGGGGCTGGAAAACTGAGAGGGACTAGCCGATGCGTTCGCCGAGCCGGAGGGGCAGCCTGGCTGGGTAATCGCCGCCAGCGATTAGGCGATCGTGCAAAAGAAGGCTGCGGAAGCGTTAGGTCCGCTCCCAGACAGACTGGCCCTTCCTTGGTCACCTGATCTAGGCTGCATTGCCGCCAGGTAGGCAAGAGCCTCTGGCATATACCGCTAGTCGACGTCTCGCAGTTGCCTCTTCATTCGCTCTTTGGCGTCCTCCGGTAGACGGGCCGGCAGCTGGCAGTTGCCGGCCTGCTCTCGCTCGGCCAGCGCCTTTGCGCAATCCTGCATGAGCATGGCGTCTTTATGGTAGCGGGAGCAGACTAAGCACAACGCCATGTGGGCCTTGAGCCCCAGCCGCTTCCGGCCCGGGAGGCCTTTGTAATGCGTTTCAGCGAGGCTCTTTGCGACTCGTTTACAGGTCCACATTAACGATTCAATTCTCCCCAGTTCTTCTCTAAGCACTGCTTGAGATGCTTGCGGGACCTGTGAATCATGACCCACAGATTGTTCGGAGAAATTCCCAGAACCTCACATGTTTCCTGCGAAGAAACACCTTCCAGTTCCTTTAGAGTGAAGGCCTGCCGCAATCGTTCGGGCAGTTTGGCCGTGCAGCTTTCAAAAATCTTCCAGAACTCAACGTCCTCAAATGACTTACGCGGGTCGAACTTCCATGGTAATGGCGTGCGGGTAGGGATTCCCGAGTATTTCATCAGAAAGGTATCCGGCATCTCATACTCTTCTACGTCTTCAAGAGGCATTTCTCGGGCGCTCTTCCGAAAATGATCGATGATTTTGTTGCGCAGAATTCCACGCAGCCAGAACCGGACGTCAACCTGACCGTTGTAGCCATCTAGCCCCTTGATACCAGCCAGAAAGGTCTCCTGCACCGCGTCTTCTGCGACAATGGGGTCACGTAAGCGGTGCACTGCGTAGCGGTATAGATAATCGCCGTATTCATCGACCCAAAGCTCAGGATTGGGACTTTTAGTCTCCATGCAACTCACCGTGGTTAGGGTTAAGGTGGATGACGGGGGGGGACAGCCTGCTCCAGAGAAACGTGGACTGTACGCTCCCTATCCCAGTCTGCAAAGGTAGGAACCAAAACCGGCACCCGGCAGACAATAATTCAGGCCGCTCGACACCTGCAGTTTAGACGCGGTGGTGGCGCGCCCATGTGGAGGCGGATGGGGAGTTGTGCCCCCGGCAACTAGCCAGGGGCTGCGCCCCTGCGCGTTGAGCCACAAACCGGTAGCTTGCCCGGGAGATCCTAGTGTGGCCAATCACAAGTTCGTGGGAAAAGACGAGGGGCTTTCGGCGCCCCACCGCACTGGCGACACCTCGACGATGGCCTAGCATCGACCCGTGATCAACGAGAAATCGTATCGATTTCGTGTAGACTTCAGCAATTGAAGGGCGCAAATGGCCTGCAGGTAACAGAAATCGCTGGAAAAATGCGCAAATGGAGACTGTTTTGCAGCCGGCACAGCTACGTCCGACAGCTAGGAAGTTTAGTGACGCAGGAAGGGGCGGAGGGCTCGCTGACGGGGAAAGAAAGAGGCCAAAGTGTTCATTGCCAGAGACACGAGCTGGGTGCTTGAGTGGGACGGTTGCCGCAGAGCCTCACACGCGAAAGCTACTTGCGGGGCACGGTTGTCTTTGTCTCTCCTGGCTGTTGCGGCAAGCCAGCGCCCTCCAATTCTTCGGCGGACTTTTCTAGGCTCCGAACAATTCCAGCAAGGTACAAGGCAGCCAGCGTCAGAACCGAGACTCCGAAGCCGAATGCGAAAAGAAGTGAGTCTGTCATGGCGATCAATCCTTTAGAGTCAGGTTGCCGAGGGATAGGATTGACGGGACCCAGAGGCCTACGAACATACCGCGGTCCGTGTCGCCAGAAAAGAACAGGGCGACGGACATCACCAGAGAGATACCTGCCGCAAGGATAATCAGCTTTTTGGGAAGAGAAAGGGACGGAGCGGGCGCCCCGGTGTCAGTGCTGGTCGTGTCGTTGCTCATGGTGTCCATCTCAGTGGTTTGACTCTAATCCTCGCCGAACTGTCGCGGCTGAACCGGAAACCTTACGCGCAAAACCTAGCGCTTGGGCAAAGTCGTCCCAGCAGCAGGCAGCCGACTGCGAACTTATCTCGGGCGCCAAGTTCTGTCGCCCGATGCCCAAGGAGGTCGAGCTAGGCTGAAACGGTTCCTGCGGACACTGCATTTAACGACTGTGCAGCAACAAAGATTGGACACAGGGGATTTGCATCGCCAACGCAAGACAACGGAGCAAGGGCTACAAAGGCCTGCTGATCTGGTCGAATGCGCTAAAGCCAGCTTTGCTTGAGCAATGCGAGTCACTGACCGAGGATCAGTGACGGGCAGCGATGCCAACGCATATTAGCTTCCACCAGGCCGCGGTTCAGGCGTAGCGTGGATCAGATTGTGCTTCGATGAGGGGGCGCTAGGCGAGCAGCGGGGCTTCCTCCGAAGGATTTTCGCTCGAGACAATGGGTCTGCAGATAGCGGCTTTGCTCCCAACCATGGCAGCCTTGAATAGAGCGATGTTCAGCCTAGATCTTGATCGGAGCCGGGAGCTACCGGTTGAATTTGGCGCATACTGAAGAGGGCAGTGCCGTCGGCAATCAAGCCGCGCCCGTATCGTCGCTTCTTCGCCCGCTCCGCGCCAAGTGCCTCAGCTTTGATTTCCATCACAAATTTATTTTGAGCCGATCATGGCCCCATTAGTCCAATAGCGGGTCCGACGGGTAAGCTGCAGCGTCACAGAAAACTTCGCGCATGCTGGGTCACTAGCAACTGCAATCTCCTCGCCGCTTGCTCCGAGCTCTTTAGTCGACTTCCTAGCCAAATCCGAGTGAAATTCTGCCTCGAGATCTGGCATGGGCAAATCGCCTGCCCGATCTCCCAGCGACCGGCGTAAGTGGTGGAGGAAGTTCCTTGCATAGGGACGTTTGCCGCTCCCGCAGCGAATTGGCGCTTTGCTCCACTGCGTGGCTGTCTCCGTCCCGTCGGCTCCCCAATTGCAAAACCGGTAGTCGTCCGGCTGCTCGCAGCTGAGCGAAGCGAAACAGTCCGCCTCCGGCGGAAGTGACCAGAGGAAACGGCAAATCCTAGCCCGGAAAGAATTCATCCCGCATACTGTATGCATGTCAAAAGCGCCTCACGACCCTTCAGAATTGTGTGTTTGAATCGGTCCCCCACAGGCGCCCCCTGCGCTTTTCCTTACGCGTGCGATTTAACCAGAAGGTGAAGCTCTGTTGCCAATCCCCCATGAATACGCTGAAGTCCCCCAGACGCTCCTGAATGCGGGCCAAGTCTGGCGAGTGGACATTCAATTACGGTTTCATACCAGCATAGAATGCGTTGTAACGTCGGCAAGTTCCTTCCGGTTTGGCCGAAGCCTCGCTGTTGGCATAGGGAACCTCTCAATGAAACACGATTTGATGGAAGCGCCCCTGTAGCGCCATTCGGTCAAGCACAATGTGATGTGCATCACCCGTCCCTAAGCAGATGACGTGCTGTATCGTGGGGGAGGGAGACGCGGCGTACCGCGCCCGGCTTGAGCGCATGGTCCCAGAATGATTAAGACTGAGCGACGTGGACTCTTATGGGCATGCGCAACCGGCTCAGGTGGCGGCAATGTTTCAGGCGGCAGATGTCTTCGTCTTTCTTGGAGGGCGCGAGGAGGGCTGACCACGCACGCTGATGGAGGCGCTGGCTTGCGGCCTGCCCTGTTTGACGGCTGTACGTGCGACGGTGGCCGAGCTGTTTGCTGACGTGACAAGCACGCTCGACTGCCCGGTGGAACCACGGCAACTGGCGCAAAAGGTGAGCGCACTGTTGAGGAGTCCGCAAGCTCGTGACGATCTCGGAGTCGCCGGCCGTTCTCGCCTGGTAGGCGAGTTCAGCTGGCAGACATTCGTCACACGCTTTGCGGAGTTCGCAAGGCTACACGTGTAAGCTACTCAGCAGCCATGGCGCGCAGGACAGTATGCAGGATGCCGCCGTTGCGATAGTAGTCGACCTCGACCGGGGTATCGATTCGACAGATGGTCACGAACGATACGGTAGTCCCGTCCGCGCGCGCGGCGGTGACGGTGACGTCCTGCCGTGGCTCGAGTGAGTCATCGATTTCGACGCTGAAGCTCTCGGTGCCGTCGAGGCCCAAGGAGTCGGCAGTGTCGCCATTCTGGTAGCACAAGGGCAGGACGCCCATGCCGACCAGATTGCTGCGGTGAATGCGCTCGTAGCTTTCGGAGATCACCGCGCGGACGCCCAGTAGATAGGTGCCTTTGGCGGCCCAGTCGCGGCTGCTGCCCATGCCGTAGTCTTTTCCGGCGAGCACAACGAGCGGCGTGCCCGCTGCTTTGTAGCTTTGCGCTGCATCGTGAATAAAGGTGACTTCGCCGGTGGTGAAGTCGGTGGTGTAGCCGCCCTCAGTGCCAGGTGCGAGCTGATTGCGCACCCGCACATTGGCGAAGGTGCCACGGGTCATGACGCGATCGTTGCCGCGGCGCGAGCCGTAGCTGTTGAACATCGCCTGCTCCACGCCGTTGTCGGTGAGGTACTTGCCAGCGGGGGTGTCAGCTTTGATCGCACCAGCTGGGCTGATGTGATCGGTGGTGACTGAGTCGCCAAGCTTGGCCAGGCAACGGGCATTCTGGATCGCGGAGATCGGAGTTACCTCTGGATCGAGGCCGACGAAGAATGGCGGCTCTTGGACGTAGGTGCTGGCGTCGACCCAGTCATACAGGGCACCTTCGGAGCTGGCGATTGCCTGCCAAGCCGCCGGGCCCCGGAAGACGTCGGAGTACTTGTCGAGAAACTGCTCGCGGGTGACGGAGCTGGCGACGACTGCGGCAACCTCTTCCTGAGAAGGCCAGATGTCGCGCAGATAGACGTCGTTGCCGTCACGATCCTGGGCGATTGGATCGTTTGCCAGGTCGATGTCAACAGTACCAGCGATGGCGTAGGCTACGACCAATGGCGGTGAGGCGAGGTAGTTGGCCTTGATGTCGGGACCGATGCGGCCTTCGAAGTTGCGGTTTCCGCTGAGTACGCTGCAAGCGACCAAGTCGTTGGCATGGATGGTCTTGCGGATCGGGTCTGGCAGTGGGCCGGAGTTGCCGATACAGGTGGTGCAGCCGTAGCCGACGGTGTGGAAGCCGAGGGCTTCGAGGTCACCGATGAGGTCGGCGGCACGCAGGTAGGCGGAGACGACTTGCGAGCCCGGAGCCAGGGAGGTCTTCACCCATGGCTTGCTGGTCAGGCCCAGCGCCGCAGCCTTGCGGGCGACGAGGCCAGCACCAATCATGACGCTGGGATTGCTGGTGTTGGTGCAGCTGGTGATGGCGGCGATGACCACTGCGCCATCCTTGAGTGCGAAGTCCGCATCCTTAAAGGAGGTGTTGCCTTCGTCTACCTGCGCTTTGCCAAAGGTGGTCTTGTGCGCTTCGAGCCAGGTGGATTGCATGGCGGACAGCTCGATGCGATCCTGCGGGCGCTTGGGGCCAGCAAGGGAGGGCTGGACGGTGCCCATGTCGAGCGAGATCTGGGAGGAGTAGGCGATGTCGTTGCTGTCGTCGCGCCAGAGGCCTTGTTCCTTACTATACAACTCGACCGTTTCGATGAGTGCCTTATCGCGGCCGGAGAGCTCCAGATAGCGGGTAGTCTGCTCGTCTACGGGGAAGAAGCCCATGGTGGCACCATATTCTGGAGCCATGTTGGCGATGGTCGCGCGGTTGGCCAGTGGCATGTTCTCGAGGCCAGGTCCGAAGAACTCGACAAACTTGCCGACGACGCCGTGGGCGCGCAACATTTCGGTGAGGGTGAGTACGAGGTCGGTGGCAGTACAGCCCTCAGCGAGGGTGCCGGTAAGCTTGACGCCGACGACTTCTGGAATGAGCATATAGATGGGCTGGCCGAGCATGACTGCTTCAGCCTCAATGCCGCCGACGCCCCAGCCGAGAACGCCCAGGCCGTTGATCATGGTGGTATGGCTGTCGGTGCCGACGAGGCTGTCGGGATGCAGGACGTCATCAGTGTCCCAGACGACCTTGGCCAAGTACTCGAGGTTCACTTGGTGAACAATACCAGTGGCGGGTGGCACGACGCGGAAGTTGTCGAACGCTTGCTGGCCCCACTTGAGAAACTGATAGCGCTCGTTGTTGCGCTCGAACTCGAGCTTGGCATTGATGGATTCAGCGTTGGCGCTGGCGAAAGCATCGACCTGCACGGAGTGGTCGATCACCAGGTCACAGGGAACCAGCGGGTTGACCTTGTCCGCGGAGTCTTCACGGCCAGTCATGCGGACGACTGCAGCGCGCATGGCGGCAAGGTCGACGACTGCTGGAACACCGGTGAAATCCTGAAGGACCACGCGGCCCGGCTTGAAGGCAATTTCCTGTTCGCCAACGGACGTCGCCTGGTAGTTCTTCAGGGCATCTACGTGGGCTTGCGTGACGATGTAGTTATCGAGGTTGCGCAGGCAGGACTCGAGTAGGATCTTAATGCTGTAGGGGAGGTGGCTGAGATCGCCCAACACGTCAAGGCGGCAGATCTTCTTCGGGCCGAGAGGTGTGTCAATTACTTGAATTGCATCTAATGGATGGCTCATGTCGCACTCCAGTTTAAGGCTTGAATTTTTGAAAAATTAAGTCGGTACAGGTACTGGTTTCCGATGCTTACTCCAACATGAGAAGAGGAAGCAGAAGGATTCCGTCTACGACTAGTTCGTAGTAGAGCCAGGTCCGCTCTTTGGTGTATCCCAGCGCGACTACTGAAGCGGCAATCGGGGCCGCCGAATGGTAGTGGGTGCCTAGGGTAAATCCCATCAGCATGGCGACAAAGGCTACGCCAAACAGAAGGCCCCGACTCCAGGCGGGACCGACCAGGACAGCGAGCGTTCGGACACCAGCGGTGCGGTCGCCTTCAATATCGCGCAGGTCGAACAGCCAAACGTTCATTAGCAGGAATAGGTAGCACCAGGCGATCAGGTATGGGCTGGGGAAGGATCCGACAAGCCAGGAATTCGGGCCAAGTATAGCGGCGGCAAGAATCAGGGGCGGGTAGAGGGTTTTTACCGCGGGCAGATCCTTTATGCGGACTCCGCAAGCGGGCAGGACATAGAGTGCTGCGGCAAGGGCGCCGAGGACGAGTGGGAGGGCAAGTTGCGGAGTGCGCACCGCGACGGCCAGCAGGCCAGCTCCGGCCGCAGCCATCAGGATAAGGCGAGACCGGCGGTAGGTTTTGCGCCAGCAGGTGCGGTGGGGGGCGTTCGCGAGATCCGCGGGATCGGCGTATTGCTGGTCGAGGTTGTAGACGAGGACCATTCCGCAGAATGCGACTGCCTCGGGCAATCCCAGCCGCAGGTCGCCATCGAGGCCGACGGTCAGCGCGACGACAGCCAGGGCAGGGAGTAGG
>Ga0115566_10003244_pt1 | contig 13186 bp, 13 predicted proteins | sample COGITO_mtgs_1204_3_FD_87173 | JGI IMG/M metagenome (GOLD analysis project Ga0115566, IMG submission 87173) | Pelagic marine microbial communities from North Sea - COGITO_mtgs_120405 | ecosystem: Environmental > Aquatic > Marine > Epipelagic | place: Germany:Helgoland, sampling site Kabeltonne...
CTTGCCGGGTTCGAGGTCGATTTGATCTGGTTCGGTATTATCACCATTATTGCGGTAGAGATCGGCCTGCTGACACCGCCGCTTGGGCTTGCGTGTTTCGTGATACACAGCAATCTGCAAGACGAACGCATCCGGATAGAGGATGTTTTCTGGGGGGCCGTTCCGTTTGCGGTCACAATGCTGCTTGTCCTTCTACTCATCGTCGCGGTCCCGGAAATTGCGACGGCTCTTGTCTGACATATAAACAAATCAGGGAATCTCAGCCGTGAAACTGCTAACAATCGATACCGCCAAGGGCGGTGAACCCGGCGTCGTGGTTGGTGACAATCAGGTCCTTAATCTTGCGACCGCGCCGGAGTCGGTGATGTCCGGCTGGCGTCCTGCTTCCGTTCGGGAAATCCTGGAGCGTGGCGATGACGGACTTGAGTCTCTGAGGCGCATTGCCGGTTCCGCGGAAGCCGAAATGGAAGCCTGTGCAGGAGCTGTGACCGCATTTGCGGAAACCAGCTTCGCACCGCCGATCCCGAACCCCTGGCTCGTTTTCTCGGTTGGGATGAATTACGGCCGACATCTCGCAGAAATGGGGGATACCCCGCGCCCGGCCCATCCGGCGGGGTTCATCAAGACGCGGGATTCACTTCTCGGATCTGGGAAAGCCATTACCGTGCCGCCGCAATGTCCCGACATGATCGATTACGAAGGCGAGTTCTGCTTTGTGTTCGGGCGTGAATGTCACAACGTAAGCGAAGCCGACGCGATGGATTATGTGGTCGGCTACACGATCGCCAATGACGTTTCGGCACGCGACTGGATCCCTGATATCAAGGTGGGCGAGCCACCGTTCGGGCCAATTCACGGCTGGGAACGAAACGTCATGGGTAAAAACCTGCCCGGGTTTACCCCCTGCGGTCCGGTAATGGTCACGAAGGACGAAATCGCCGATCCTCATGATCTCCATCTGCAGACGCGTCTGAACGGCGAGATTATGCAGGACACCAGGACCGACGACCTGATCTTTAAACTGCCGGAGATCATTTCCTATTATTCAAAATGGTACCGGTTCAGGCCTGGTGATTTCGTGACGACCGGTTCGCCCGCCGGCGTCGGCATCGGGCGCAATCCGCCTGTGTTCATGAAAGCCGGCGATACGGTGGAAGTTGAGCTCGAAGGCGTCGGGACGCTGACCAACACACTGGCCTGATACAAATAGGGGGACAGGCGATGACGAAGAAACCGGCTGCTGCGAAGAAAAAGCGCTATGGCCTGAAAATCGAAGAACCCGTCTTCGTCACAATGCGCGACGGGGTACGGATAGCATGCCGGGTTTATCGCCCGGATGCGCCCGGGAAATTCCCCGCCCTTTTTGCAGCCTCTCCCTACCAGTATGAGACCGATGATCTGCCCCATTCGACGCTCTTCCTGTGGCGTGAAGTCGGGCCGGTGGAATGGTACGTCCGAGATCAGGGCTATGTGTATATTCATATGGATGTACGCGGATCGGGCCAGTCCAGCGGTACTTACAATCTACTCGATCGGAATGAGCAGCAGGATTACTACGAGTGCATTGAATGGGTTGCCCGCCAGGAATGGTGTACGGGTAAGGTCGGCGGGCTTGGCCAATCCTATTATGCCTGGTCCCAGTGGTTCATGGGCATCGTCAACCCGCCCAGCCTCAAATGCATTGCCCCCTATGATGGCTCGGTGGATATGTATCGTGGGACTGCCTATCACGGCGGTGTGTACTGCGATTTCATGGCCTGGTGGTACCAGATGGTCCGGGTGAACAACCTGCAACGGGCGGCGAACGGGCCCGGCGGTCAGTACATGCCCCTGGACCTGGCCGGCGAGATGGCGAAACATCAGACATACGATGATTGGTGGCGTGAACGCAGCGCCTGGGAACGCCTGGACGAGATAAAAGTGCCGGTATTGTCGATCGGGCACTGGGGCAAGATGGGCCTGCACCTGCGCGGTAATATTCTCGGTTATGAGAAGGTGAAATCGCCGAAGAAGCTGGTGGTTACAGGCGCAAAAGATGTGTTCGAGGCGCATGATCAGTTCGACCACATCTGGTATCACGAACAGGAACTGCTGCCGTTCTATGACTACTATCTGAAGGGCAAGAAAAACGGTTACGACAAGCGGCCGAATGTCCGGCTGCATGTCGGGGGTCGGAATGAATGGCGCGAAGATGCCGCCTGGCCGCCAAAAAATGTGAAATACAAGCCGTTCTATCTGAGTAAGAAAACCTCGGGCAGCGTCAACTCGATCAATGACGGATCGTTGACGACGGACGCACCCAAAACAAATGGTGGCTCGACCAGTTACGACTATCCCGATCCGGGCTGGAAGCTGGGGACGGTTGGTTTCGGCCCGTTCGGCCCGGACCCGGCGCGCGGTGTGGTGACGTTCACCACCGCGCCACTCGAGAAGGATCTGGAGATCGCGGGGCCGATTATTCTGGAACTTCAGGCATCCTCGACCTGCAGCGATACGGATTTTGTGGTCAAATTGTCGGATCAGCAACCGCAGTCAAAGGAAGATCGCGCCAAAGGCTTGCAGCCGGCGTTCAACGTGGTCTCCAAAGGCTGGCTGCGCGCCTCGCACCGAGAAAAAGACGAGAAAAACAGCACGAAACAACGCCCGTTCTATACCCATACCAATCCGCAGCCGATCGAGCCGGGCGAAATTTACACCTATGAGATCGAAGTCATGCCGTGTGCGCATCGCTTCAAGGCCGGACACCGGATTCGCCTCGAAATCGTCAATGGCGATTCCCCGCTGACGGATTCGCTGTTTACCCATCAGTATCTCTACTACAAGGTCGGTACCGATACGTTCTGGCATAATGCGAAGAACGTATCTCGGTTGTTGTTGCCGGTGGTGCCGGCGAAGTAGCGGTCAGACCAGCAGCAGCAATCCGCCGAAGATGCACATGTTGTTGGTCATCAGCAGGAAATGATAAGTGCGGATCATTGGGTCCTCCATCTGCCAGAACCGGTGATGAAGACCACTGGCCAGCACTGTAAAGATCATCAGAAGAATAGCCCCGACAGATGTGTGCCAGTCGGCAAGAAGCAGAATTGCGCCGGTAAACTGGATCGTGAATCCGAGAAGCAGACACGGCACCGCAGGAAGTCCCTGCGCTTTGATCCGGTTGACGTTCATCCCCCAGAGTTTGATGTTCTTCAATCCCATCCAGATGAAATAGACCCCAACGATGATCTGGCCGGCGGCGTGCGGGATGGAATGGTCGGCATACATGGCGGAATCTCCCTGTGCTGTGTGATTTCTATCGTGAAGCCGAACGCACTGCTATAGTCCGGTTATGCGTCTAGGATATTTCACTCAGCCCGTTCATCCCCCGGCCAAGGACTATCGTCAGGTCCTGCGGGAAAATCGCGAGGCCATTCTGCTCGCCGACAAGCTTGGCTATGTTGAAGCCTTTATCGGTGAGCACATAACCGACCGCGCGGAGCCGATCACATCCAATCTGATGTTCATCGCGTCGCTCGTCCATGATGCAACGCGTATAACTTTTGGCACTGCGGCGGTGACATTACCGTCTTATCACCCGGCCATGGTGGCGGGGCATGTTGCGATGATCGATAATCTGACCGATGGCCGTTTCATATTCGGTATCGGGCCGGGCGGGCTGCTGTCCGACGCCGAGATGTTCGGTGCCATGGATATCGACCGCAATGCAAAGATGCTGGCATCGATCGATATGATCCTGGCTATCTGGGCCGGAGAGCCGCCCTATAACCTGAAGAACGAATACTGGACGGCCTCAACCGAACGCACGCTGAATGCTGCGATCGGGCAGGGGATTGTCTCAACGCCGCTGCAGAAACCGCACCCGCCCATCGTCGTGACATCGATTACACCCTATTCACGGGGCATCACGGCTGCTGCGGCGCGCGGCTGGGACCCGATCACGTCCAATTATGTGCAGGCCCATTGGGTGGCGACTCATCTGCCGAAATTTCTCGAAGGGCTTGAACAGGCGGGACGTCCGGTCAACGGATCGGGCTGGCGTGTGGCAAAGTCGATATTTGTCGCGGATGATGAGGCCAAGGCTCGGGATTACGCAAAATCTCCCGACGGCCCTTACGGATTTTATTTCCGCAACATCATGACCAAGCTTGTCGGAAACGGAAGGCCGGAACTTTTCCGGGCATATCCGGATCAGCCGGATGATCAGGTAACGCTTGAGCAGTCGCTTGATACACAGGTTATTGCAGGTACCGTCAATTCGGTTGTCGACCAGATTCTGTCTTTCCGCGAAGAGATCGGCGAATTCGGTACCCTGCTCTATACCGGACATGACTGGATGGACCCGGCGCTGGACCGGCGGTCGATGGAACTAATGGCAACCGAGGTTATGCCACGCGTTAACGAGGCGCTGGGTGAGCACAGCTCCCACATCTAATATTCTTACCCGCTATACACCGCCGGCCGCCGTTGCAGGCGCGCTGGCGATGCTGTGCTGGGCCGGCAGTATCGTTGTCGTCCGCGACGTGGCCGGGATCGTGCCGCCTGCGGCAATGTCGTTTCTCCGTTGCGTGCTGGCGTTGATGATCCTCTACCCGATCTGTCGCCGCAGCCTGCATAGCCAGTTGCCGCTTATGCGCAAGCACTGGAAGATAATCGGCCTGCAGGGAGTGCTGCTGTTTATTGGCGGCAACGGCATGCTGTTTGTCGGGCTGCAGTTCACGTCGGCGATCAGTGGCGCGTTGATCAATTCGGCGGAACCCGTGGTGATTGTTTCTGTCGCCTGGTTGATGTTTCGCGACCGGTTGACGACGATTCAGTGGATTGGTGTGGTGATTTCAATGATCGGCGTTTTGTACCTTATCGGGCGCGGCGACGTGTCGGTATTCTTGAGCTTCGATTTGAATATCGGTGATGTTTTTGTCCTGATTTCCATCGTTTCCTGGGCATTCTATGCGGTGCTTATGCGACGGGTGCCACGTGAACTGGATCGGTTGAATCTGGTGTTCGGAATTCTGGTTGCCGGGGCAATCGTTGTATTTCCGTTCTGGATTCTCGAGAACATCTTCTACAAAGCGACGCCCCTGATCTGGGAAACCGTTTGGACAACGGGGTTCAACGCGGTGTTTGCCTCAATCCTGGCGTTGTTCTGGTGGAACCATACCGTGGAGAATCTGGGGCCGGGAAGGGCCGGGCTTTTTGTCCACCTGATCCCGGTATACACAGTGGTGCTGGCCATGTCGTTGCTGGGGGAACAGCCGTATCTTTTCCATGCAATCGGCATCGGCCTGATTGCCATTGGCATCGTTTTGACGACAATGCTTAAAAGCAATCGGGAGACGTCCGGATGAAGAAGCAGCGTATTCGTGATGAGGCAGTTGGGGAACCGCCGGAGGGGACGTGGTCCAATTGCCTGGTGATTGACCGTCATGTCTATATCGCGGGGATGACATCACGCAGCGATGAATTCGATACCATTATCGGCAAAGATTCCTATGCGCAGTCGAAGGTTATTTTCGACAAGATCAAGGCGCTGATCGAAGCGGCCGGCGGGACCATGGCGGATATCGTGAAGGTGAATATTTTCCTGACGGACGTAAATGACCGCCAACAGGTCTGGGAAGCACGACGCGAATATTTCGAAGGTGATTTTCCCGTCTCTACCCTGCTTGAAATCTCGAAGCTCGTTCACCCTGATATGCTGGTCGAGATAGAGGCTGTCGGGATACTGGGTGCTGGTGGCGATTGACGCTGTTTCATCACCGTTTGCCGCGCTAAAGTAAGAAAAAACGGGAGCGAAACGGAGCGACGTCAATGTTGACCATGCGGTCGGCGCTGGAACGGGCGCAACGTCTGTTCGGCGCAAATGCGGCAATAATAGATAAAGAACGACAGTTCACCTGGTCCGAGCATATGGACCGTGTGATGCGGCTCGCCCATGTGTTGCAGGAAAACGGTATCGGGAAGGGTGACCGGTTCGGAATCGTCTGCCGTAATACCTGGCGTCATTGCGAGTTACTACACGCCGGTTACTGGAACGGGTCGGTGCCGGTGCCCGTTAACTACCGGCTCGCTCCGCCGGAAATCCGGTATATTCTTGATGATGCGGGCGTCATCCAGCTATTCGTCGAAGATGCCTTCCTGCCGTTTCTCGATGCTGATGAGTTCGCGCCGTGGCGGGATGGTGCCATCTGTATTCCGGGAGGGGGTGTAACGGATACAACCCTTCGGATTTCCGACGACCTGATTGCTGCGGCTGCGCCGTCCGACGGCAATGACAGCACCGAGGAAGAGGATGCGATCCTTCTCTATACCGGTGGAACAACCGGCCGCTCGAAGGGCGTTAGGCTGACCCATAAAAACGTGTTTTCCAACGGCCAGCAATGTACCGCCCCGATGAAGATAAATGCTGCCGATATCTACCTGCATGTGGCGCCGATGTTTCATTCGGCAGACCTGCTCGGGACCGGCTATACGCAGGCGGGGGCTGCACATGCCTATCTGCCGGTCTTTACCCCTGATAACCTGCTGGATGCTTTCCAGGATTATCGGGTCACATCTGCGATGATGGCGCCGACAATGATTATCCTGACGCTGCAGGTCCCGGATTTTGCCAACTATGACCTGTCATCGCTGGACCGGGTTTATTACGGCTCGTCGCCGATGGCGGTGGAATGGATTCGCCGCACGATGGATGCCTTTCCTGCAGCCAACGTGCAGCAGGGTTATGGCCTGACGGAGACGTCGCCGATCCTGACGACACTGGATGAGGACGTCCACGTCGCGGCGATGCAAAGTGGTGAATACGAAATTCTCAAGGCAGCAGGGCGCCCGCTTGTCGGTATCGACATGCGTATTGTTGATGCTGACGGCACTGAAGTACCCCTCGGCGAGGGCGGTGAAGTGGTAGTGCGTGGCCCGAACGTAACGGTCGGCTATCTGAACCGACCCGAAGAAAATGCGACCGCCTTTCGGGATGGCTGGTTTCATACCGGCGATATCGGGAAGATGGACGAGAACGGTTTCATGTTCCTGCTTGATCGCAAGAAGGACATGATCGTCACCGGCGGCGAGAACGTCTATTCGTCCGAAGTTGAAGCAGCGCTCTACCAGCATGAAAATGTTCACGAATGCGCTGTTGTCGGCGTGCCCGACGACAAGTATGGCGAAGCCCTGTTTGCCGCCATTGTGCCGCGCCCGGGCACCAGCCTGACTGACAGCGAGATCATCGAGCATTGCCGTGATCTGATTGGCGGTTACAAAATCCCTCGCCGGATGGCATTCGTTGACGAACTGCCGAAAAGTGCCATGGGTAAAATCCTTAAAACTGAAATTCGCAAAATCTACGGAGAAAAGACCTGATGAAAGACAGCCTGTCCGCCGGTCTCGAACGGACCCAGAAATTCGAGATCGATACCGGAAGAACAATCGCCTTCATGGGAGATGAACTTCGCGTCTACGGCACGCCCTACATGGTGCGCGACATCGAGGAGACATCCCGTCTGCTTGTTCAGGAGCATCTGGACGAGGGAGAAGAAACCGTCGGCGCGCATGTGTCCGTCGATCATCTCGGTGCGTCGCTGCTGGGGATGACGTCGACGGTCACGGCAAAGATCATGGAAGTTGACGGCCAGCGTGTGACGCTGGAGGTCGAAGTGCATGACGGGATAGACCTTGTCGGTAAGGCGAAGCATGTCCGCTTTGTGATCGACCGGGACCGTCAGAAAATCCGCCTGGAGAAAAAACGCGCCGCGATGGGCTAATGATAGAATAGCTGTGGCAGGTACAGCGAAATCGCCGGTATAGCGACAAGGATCGCAAGCCGGATGATGTCGACGCACCAGAACGGCGTTACGCCCTTGAAGACTGTTCCGGTTGAGACATCTTTTACCACGCCGGACAGTACGAACACGTTCAGGCCGACCGGTGGTGTAATCAGGCTGATCTCGGTGACAACAACGGCGACAATGCCGAACCACACGAGAATCTGTTCCGGGCTGAGCCCGGCATAGCCGAGTTCCTTAACGACCGGAAAGAAGATCGGGATCGTCAGCAGCAGCATCGACAGGCTTTCAAACACGCATCCCAGAACGACGTAGATACACAGGATCACGATGATAACCATCAGGGGGGACAGGTCGTTTCCTGTGACCAGTGCGAGCAGACCGTCGGGCAGGCCGGCCCGGTTGACGAAATTGGAAAATATCAATGCGCCGATCAGCACCGTGAACAGAATTGCTGTCGTCCGCGCGCTATCGGCCAGAACCTCGTAAAAGACACGCCATGTCAGCGCGCCACGGAACAGCGCGATCAGAAACGCACCGCCGGCACCGATACCCGCGGCTTCTGTCGGTGTGAAGGCACCGCCATAGATGCCGCCCATGACGATGGCGAAAAGCAGCAGGGTGCCGAAGACACCCCTGAGGGCGAGAAGGCGGTCCGCCCAGTTGCGTTTCGGGGCTGCCGGCCCGGCCGATGGGTCGCGCCAGACAACGTATTTCACTGCAACCAGATACAGAATAATTCCAAGTAAACCGGGCAGAAAGCCCGCTGCGAAGAGTTCACGGATGGATGTCTCGGTCATCAGCCCGTAGATCACCAGGATGACACTCGGTGGGATAAGAATGCCGAGAGTGCCGCCTGCCGCGATCGATGCGGTGGCCAGCGTATCGGCATATCCATACTTCCGCATCGGCGGGAGGGCGACCCTGGACATCGTAGCGGCCGTTGCAAGGGAAGACCCGCAGATCGCGCTGAACCCGCCACAGGCGACAATGGTCGCCATTGATAGCCCGCCGCGCTTGTGGCCCAGAAAGGCATGAGACGCATCGTATAGTTCAGAGGACAGTCCGGCGCGGGCGACGAAGTTGCCCATGAGGATAAACATGGGGACGACCGACAGGCCGTAGTTAAGTGCCGTATCCGACACAAGCGTGCCGACCATTGCGAGGGATGGGTCGAACCCCGATAAAAACCCGAAACCGGCGAACCCGACCACCCCCATCGCAAAAGCGATCGGCATCCGGAGGAATACCAGCACGAGCAAAACGGCGAATCCAATAAGGGCTGCTTCCATAATCCGTTATGCCGTCTTCATTGGTTGAGGCGGGGGTCCTGAGACCTGATCTCCGCTTTGCCGGTCAGGTGGCGAGTTGCATTTATCAGCAGTGCAATCGCCGTAATCCCGCTCATAATTCCGATAAAATAGCTGACCGGGCCGAGGGGAATCCGCAGGAATTCAGTGGTGTCGCCGTAATCCACCTGGAATGCGCCGATCACCCAGACGCGCCAGCAGACAACGGCCATCATGACGGATGCGAGCAGGTTCAGGATAACCTGGCGCGGCGGTGCCAGGCGTCGGGGAAACCATTTATCCAGGAGGTCGACGGTGACGTGTTCTTCACGCAGGCTGACAACTGGCAGCACTGCAAAAACGATCACGCCCATCATCAGCTGGGTAAGCTCGGTTGCACCGTCGAGCGGTGCATTCAGAATTTCGCGACCGAATACGTCGATGCAGGTCATCACCATAAGGGCAAACAGCACGAACGCAGACAACCCGTCGGTCAGCCAGCCGAACCATCGGTTCGACCGGCTTTCCAAACAGGGTTCTGTTTCAGGCGGGACGTTGTCCGCCATGGCTATTTCTTGGTTTTCTCATACGCCCGGGCGGTGGCGCGCAATTCCGCGAGGACAGCCTTGCCGTCAAACCATTTGGACACCTTTTTAACCCAGGCATCCTCGACCGGTTTCATGCGGGCATAGTAATCGGCCTTCATCGCGTCGGTCGCGACAGCGATTTTGGTGCCCGATTTCAACGCATCTGCGCGCCCGACCGTATCGGCCTCATCCCAGTGACGGCCCAGCTTTGCAAATTCTGCCCCGGAAACGCTCATCACTGCCGCCTGGTCTTTCTTGGACAGTTTGGCGAGAAGGCGTGGATTGAGGATGAAGCCGAAGCTGCCGTAATAGAGCCCGCCCGGCATAATGGTTACATTCGGAACCACTTCTTTGAGCCGGAAGCTCTTCTGCGTCTCCATAGGCATGAACACGCCGTCCGCTACACCGGATGACAGGGATTCATATACCTTCGGCGCCGGAAGTTTGACTGCCGTAACGCCGAGCGCACGCCCGACAAGGCTGCCGACACCGCCGGGTACCCGTATTTTCAGGCCTTTGAGGTCATCGAGAGACCTGATCGGTTTTTTCGTATGGATAACGGCAGGGCCATGTGAATGGAGACCGATCAACACAACACCGCGGTGCTCATCCGCCTTTTTCAGGTACTTTTGATGAACTTGCCAGTAAGCGACCGCCGCGGCTTCACCGCTGGTTCCGAGGCCCGGCATTTCGACGGCCTGGGTTGCGACGTAGCGGGTGTTGTAGCCATGGAAAATCCAGGCGGCGTCGGCGATGCCGTCGCGTACAACACCGAACTGCTTCGGCGGAGAGGCCAGCTTGTATTCGATCTTTGTTTTGACTCGGCCCTCTGTGACTTTTTCAACCATCGCACCCCATTCAGGCCATACTTTCGAATTGATGAAATGCGTCGGCGGTGCCCATGAACTGATACGAAGTACCGTTTCCGCGTGGACGGAGGATGCTGATAAAGCGCATACACCAAGCGCGCCGAATATGATCTTCAGGTTCTGCATGTTTAGTCTCCCCAGAGTGAATTCTTGATTAGTACTGAGGAGACTATCGTCGAGCAGATGAAATGGCGAGTAAATTTCTGTCGGTAGAATGACCGGAGACTTCAGCAAGGCGTCCTGACTTTCGAAAAGGCAGGGAATTAGGGCCCTTGAAATTGGTGACTGACTTTGATTTTAATCTGGGCCAGGTTTGGTTGTGCTTTTTATGGGCGCGCCGCCGGCCTGACGCCGAATTGCTTCTGATAGTGCGTTGGGGGTTGCCGGCTTGGGGGCATAGTCGCTTATGCCGGCGTCCCGGTGAGTCTCCTGGCCCCTTTTCATCTCATTTGCGGTGAGGGCGATGATCGGTTTATCGCTATGGGGCTATGCTAGTGCGCGAAATTTTTTCCGCGGCGGTCATGTCGTCGATGGAGACGCGCGTCGGTAATGATGTCTCCGAAGACTGTCAGATGACGGCGGTCGTAACGTGGAACGAATAGACCGACCTGCTCCAGATTGAACAGTTCGCGTTCGCCGACTACGCCAAGGACAATTACCTGCTGCTCAAGGAAACCGAGGTACGCTTGTTTCTAAGCACAATCTGGATGCCGCATTTAGGATTGGAAGTTCTCGTCTCCGGCGGAGAATTTAGGCCGTACTGGTTCCACCATAATTTGGCCGGCCAAGTCTCCGGCGCGGACATAAAATCCGACGTTATCTGGCATGTTCGCAGCGCTTCCTTCAGTGCTGAAAGGCCCGGGGTGGAGTTCGAATATGCATCGCCTCTGATCCGCGTCCAGAAACACATCGAAGCCGCCGGGTTACGCAAGACGATCGAGGAACCCGGACTAATCTCTCAACTGAATCCTGTGGTGCACGAGCATTTGGATGCGAACCGCTTTGTCCGCGACACGGCGGATGCGAACGGCCTGCCGTCTACCTGGCTGGTGTCGGGGGAAGACGTCGTGCGGAACCGTGAGGCGCGGGCGGGACCGGTTGTGGCGATGAAAGGCGTGTTTGCCTTCCGAAGGCGAAGGAGACGTCAGACCCGCAGGTGCTGAATTACTGTTCGAAACGATGAGGATAGATTACCATGAAGTCCCGTGGTCACAGATACGTCGGTGATGTCCGTTTCAGGCCCCGGAATAACCAGCGGTTCGGCGCTAGTTTCAGCCCCTCGTGCCCCTCTTTGCCGCCACCGCCAACACCACCGTCGACGGTTGATGCCACGACGGTCGAAGAAGCGCGGCGCAGTCGCCGCCTGGTCGAGGCGCGCTGCCGCGGTCGTCGGGCGCCTACTCGGTGGCGGCTGAACCGCGTTTGATGTGGCCGGCGGCGCTGCTCCTAGCCGGCGCGAGGTTCCCAGAACGGCGGCGATATGCTTAAAGAAAACGGTAAAACGATATAAAATAAACTGCAAGAGAGTAGAGTCATGTTCGATTTTTTCTTTCCAACCGAGGGCATGGGCTCTCAGACCCTCCGCCTGGTTGCCGAGGCCGGTGAAGGCGGTGGTGATGTATTCGAGATTGCCCGCGTCTGCCGGGAAATAGAGCCCGGCAACCACGAAAGCTGGGAAAAGGCGTGGATTGCAAAGGCGGAGGATACCGAGGCGCGGGCGAAGAAGTGTCTGGCTGACGGACACGAACGTTCTGCAATGAAGTATTTCTTCGCCGCCAACCAGTACTGGCGCATGGCCGATGTTTTCCTGCGCTACGACCGGAATGACGAAAAAGCGGCCTATTTCAGGAAGAGCCAGGAAAATTTCCGTGCTGCCGCCGCGTTGCACGATCCGCCCATCGAGGTGATTGAGGTCAAATGCGGCGACGAGACATATGACGGATATTTCTGCCATCCGCGTAATCCGAAGCCCGGGAAATGGCCGGCTCTTTTCTTTATTGGCGGTGCAGATGCATTCGCCGAGGAGATTTATTTCAGCGGCAAGGAAATGGTGGAGCGCGGCTACGCCATGCTGCTCGTCGACACCCCCGGCCGCGGCTCGTCGATGTATCTGAAGGATATCCCGACACGGGCCGATTACGAAGTGCCGGGCAAGGCGTGTTTCGATTATCTGTTCAGCCATCCGGAAATCGATGTGGACCGGGTTGGCCTGATGGGCATTTCAATGGCGGGGTATTACGCACCCCGTGTTGCGGCATTCGAAGACCGGATCAAGTGCCTGGTGTCATGGGCCGGTTGTTATTCCATTCTCGATGACCTTTATGATTTCTATGAACACCTTCAGCCGGTCGTACAGCGGCTTCTGGGTGGGGTCAGCCATGAGGAGGCCCGCGAACAGCTGAAGGCGTTCACGATGGAAGGTATCGCCCAGAACATCAAGGTGCCGACCCTGATGACCCACGGCACGAGCGATAAACTCATGAACTGGGAAGGGGCCAAAAAGCTGTTCGATGAGATCGGCGCCGAGGACAAGACGCTGGTGCTGTACGAAGACCCCAAGGTGGGTGGCACCGTGCATTGTTCACATGATTGCTGGGTGCATCAGAGCCCGGCTATCTTCGACTGGATCGAAGAGCATCTGTAAGAGCGTATTAAGTGCCGGA
>Ga0115566_10003250_pt1 | contig 13180 bp, 11 predicted proteins | sample COGITO_mtgs_1204_3_FD_87173 | JGI IMG/M metagenome (GOLD analysis project Ga0115566, IMG submission 87173) | Pelagic marine microbial communities from North Sea - COGITO_mtgs_120405 | ecosystem: Environmental > Aquatic > Marine > Epipelagic | place: Germany:Helgoland, sampling site Kabeltonne...
CCGACGCTCGCCGTGAGCGGAACCGCGCGAGGCGAGATGCGGGTGTGGTCTTTGTCGTCGATGCCCACCTGCCCGTGGGACGCGGAAGACGACGAGACGTGGGGAGACATGGGAACCCCGGGTGGTGTTCACGACACGTCGTCGCCCGCGAGGGTGCCGTGCGTGGAGACCAGGCTGTTGACCACCCCGGAAACCGGCCAGCCCCACGCGCAATTCTTCGACGTGTCCGCCCGGGGCAGCTCCGGCTTCGGTTCAGTCGCGACGGCGGGCGCGGAGCACGGCGCGGGGGTCCACGTGTACGATTCCAACCGGTGGGGCGCGGCGGTTGTCCGCGTCCCGGGCTTCGACGCCGGCGTCTACGGTGTGTCGTGGGGACGGGGTGGCCAGGGGTACGATGAACACGTGGTCCACGCCGCGTGTTCCGACGGTATCGTCCGGCGTTGGGACGTCCGCGCGCCGGGACAGGGCGCCAGGCTGGACAGCGCGTCCGTCGGCGAGTCCACGGGGCGGAACAGGAGGGTGGCGAGGTGCGTCGACGCGGACGGCGGGCTCTTCGCGTTTGGCTCGGCGGCTGGCGCTGTTCACTTGGTGAGCGTTTCTTGTTCTCTAACTGTTTGCCCATACTGAATTTTGTGTTTTCTTTCAGCACGACGCGCGGGTGCCGGGGACGCCGCTCGCGACGCCGCGGCGGGTGCACTCGGACTGCGTCAACGCCGTGGCGATCGACGCGCGGCTCGGGCGAGTGGTGAGCGGCGGGGACGACTGCCAGGTTGCGATTCAGCGGCTTCCGCTGACTTTGGAGGATGCGCAGGTGGCTTCCGCGCAGACGCCGCAGGGGGTGTTGGGGGTGGCGTTCGATCACAGCAGGCTGGTGATCGGTTGCGAGGACAGCACGGTGCGGGTGTTCGACGCGGAGCTCGGAGAAGGGTTCGTGGACGGCGAGGCGCTCAAGCAGGCGATGCGGGAGCTCAACAGGCGGACACAGGGCGCGGGGTCCATCCTCCACAGGCAGCGCAGGGAACGCGACGGGCGGTGAAATTAGCTCATCATAGCGGGGTTTGATCAATGAACCCTAAATCCTAACCCTAACCCCTATCGCCGATTCGGCGTCAGCACCGCCGTGAGCGGGCCGTGGTCGGAGAGGTCGAAGTCATCCGGCCACTCGCCCGCTAACATCGCGTCCGGCAGCCGCGCGCTCGACACGACGAGATCCCGCTTTTTGCCAAACACCGGCTCCGTCACAAATACCTCGTCGTCCTCGTCGATCGTGAATCCCGCGCACACCACCGGGGACGCCGACGCCGCCATGAGATCGCCAACCACGTCCCACGGTCCTTCCTCGATGTTCTGGGAGTCGCACACCGCCCTGTACGCCTGCTCCATGCTCTCCACGTCGAGCTTCTTAATAAACTCGGAGAAATCCACTTCCCCGTTGCCGTCCTTGTCGCAGTCGTCGTATAAAGTCTGGATCTCCTCCGACAACAACCCCGGCGTGGACTCACCGGTGAGCCCCAGCATCTCCACCGCCACCTCGAACTCATCACGCGTCACCCCGAGGTCTTCGTTGAAGTCGAAAAACTTAAACGCGTCCTCGTTGGAAATCAAACCCTTCTCCAGCATCTTGCACTGGATCATGGCGTAGATCGCAGCCTTCCAGCTCGGGGGTGCGACGACGCGTGTGCCGTCGGTGTCCGCCTTTTGCTTCGACGGGTTCAGCAGCCACACGTGGTCCACGCCAACAGCCTCGCCATGGTGGTTCATGTGACTCACCCACCCGCTCGAGATCACATCGCACTCGCACGCCCGTCGCTCCTCGAGCGCCGAGACGAACCCTTGCGACTGTAAAAACCGTGAGCACGCGCCGCGTATGCTCCCGTTGAAGTCGCCGCACATGACCACCGGTAAGCGCCGGGCTCGGCCCCCGGCCTGTCCCACAGTGGACGCCGCGAGCTCCTGGTACTCGTGGAGGTACTCCAAAATCTTGAAGCACTCGCGAAGTCGAATCAGCGTGGAGTTGGCGTTGTGAGGGAACAGTAAGTGCGTGTTCACCACCAACACGTCATACGCGGTAGCACCCACGGATCGCAGGTGTAAGAGCGAGGCGACCCTGTCCCCGCAGTCGTTGAAATCGAGGTTACGATGTTCGACGACGTCGAAGTCTGCGGATCTGACGCAGGTGAGCAAGCCGTCCGGTCGGCCGCCCGTTCGCGGGGTGACGAACGTTTGGTACCCCGCGGCCGCCATCCTGTTCTCGTACAGCGCCTTGGTCTCGGCGTTCGCGTGCCAGAACTCCTGGAGGCAGCACACGGACGAGGATTGGTCCAGGAGGGCGTCGATGACCCGCGTCTGCCGCGCGGTGGCGACCTCGGGCAGGGTGGCCTCCATGACGACGGTGCCGTCGTCCTGTTTGACGCGGCGGTAGCACGGCGCGAGGACGTTGAAGGTGGTGATGGTGAGCGCATCGTCGCTACTTACATCGTTTGTCGCCGCCGAGGAAGCGCGTACCCGAGGAACGGTCTTCTCGGGCCCTCGATGACGTGGCGATGGGCACGTCGCCCGCCTTACAGTTGTTACTACTCTCGGAGCTTTCGACGACGATCTGTGTGTGGGGCGCCCGTGTGACTGCGCACCACACGCGCTCCAGCGCTCGATGGACGGGTAGTTACACGTGAATGACATGTCTACTGTGCGACGCAGCGCATTTCCGAGGTGAGTTTCGCCTCCCTGGTGGGGATGATGGGCTCTGGGCGCGACGCAATGTGTGACACACTTATCCACTTGTGACTCAGCTTGTCTGGAGCATCCTGTGCCGGAGGAGGGTTTCCGTTGGGAAGAAATTCCGCGGCCTCCCGTCACTACTTGTAGGCGCGAAAGGCCTACCCGAGGCTTCTGGAGGGGAAGCTCGGTCCGGGGCGCGATGTCAACCGCACAGCGTCGGCCCGGCCGCGCCGGCGACGCCGCGGAGGCCCCCGTCAGGGTTCGCAGCAGGAGCGAATCCCTGCAGTGGGCGTTTTCCAACTGGTGCCGAATAATCTCCGTCGTCATCCTCTTCGTCGGCTTCCTCGTGGCGGTCATCTACGCTTCGGCGAAGCTCAGATTCGTGGAGGACGTGCTCCCGAGAATAAGCGGTGCGTTCTCTCAGCCCTGGCGTACCTCTTGAACCCAAACTCCCACGCTCCGCCCTTCCCTTCCCCACGCCCCACCCGAACCCTTCCATTCCGCCCCACGCGACTCACGAACCACCCTTTTCCATTCCACCCTTCTTCACCACAGACCCGCTGATGTTCTGGCTCTTCAACGTGGTCGTCGCCTCGTTCGCGGTCATCCCCGGCGCGGCGTCCGCGACGTCCATCGCCGCGGGCGTCATATACGGAACCCCCGTGGGAGTGGCGCTCGTCTCCACCTCGTGCGCGGTGGGCGCGGGTGTCTCTTTCCTAATCGCGAGATACGCCGCCAGGCCGCTGGTCGAACGGGTGTTCATCAAAGAAGGCAGCAGGTTCGCGGTGCTGGACCAGGCGGTGATGAGGGACGGCGCGCAGATCGTCCTGCTCGCGAGGCTATCGCCGGTGTCGCCGTACGTCGCCATGTCGTTCATGTTCGGCTTGACCGCGGTTGATTTCCTGCCGTACATTGGCGCCTCAGCCGTGGGCATCCTACCCGCCTGTTTCGTGTACGTGTACATGGGCGACACAGGGCGGCGTGCGACGGGCGGTGGGGGTAAGGCATCCGGGCTGGAGCTCGCGTTCTACGCGTTCGGGTTACTCATGACGGTGCTGGTGACGTATCGCATCGCGCAGATCGCGCAGAAGACGCTGGGGGATAAAGGTTTGGGGTTCAAGGTTCCCGCGGGGCGATGTTTCGGCGCGTGTAACGGTACGTCGGGCGGGACGGACGAGGACGACGACGACGACGACATGGAGATGGAGGAGCTCCTGGAGGTTAGGATACAGGACTCGTCGCCGATGGCGCGGGGCAGGCGGCAGAGCATGAGCCTGAGCAGCGCGGAGGCGACGCCGCGACTGGCGGACCTCGACGAAGATGTCCCATTTGGCAGAAATAAAAAGGCTGAGGAGGAGACGGGGGCGAGGGGCCCGGATGAGGGTTTAGGGGCGCGGGGGCAATTTTTGCTGGTGAGCGACCCGACGGACGCGACGATGTCGGTGCCCGAGGCGTCCCCGGAGCAGGTTCGGCAGGTTCGGCGGACCGCCAACGCCGCCAGGCTCCTCTGATAGCGCGTAGCAACTGAAGCAAAACACAGCTTATTATTTTGGTCTCTGATGACAGTCAAAATTTCGTGCCGCGTCATTCTTTGCCGCGCCCTACCCTTCGGGGCGATGGCCTCCCTCGGCTCAGCGTCCCTCCACGCGGTGGGCGGCATTCTCGCGCGGTCCGCCGCGGTCCGCCGCGGCACCCGCGCGGTGCGCGCGTCGACGTACTCCACGTCCGTCGGCCCCTCCGCGGATGCCAAGGACTACAGGGTTCTCGCCTTTGAGGATTCCTACTCCATCAAAGACATGCTGGCGGACGCCAAGGTTCGGTACGGGCATTTCGAGCAGCGGTGGGACAGCGAGGCGTGCATCGACGCCATCAAGGAGTTCGGTCGCGTGGACGTGCTCATGCTGGACTTTTACCTACCCCCACTCACCGGGCTGCAGGTGCTGATGAAGCTAAACGAGGCGGTGGAGGCGGGCGTGATCGAGCGGCCAAGGCACATCTTAGGGATGTCGTCGGTGGGGTCGTGCAACAGCAGGCTGGTGCAGGAGGGCGCGGACGCCGGGTTCGTCAAGTGGGACGTCGGCATGTGGGAAGGATGGGCGCGGGACGAGTGGTGACACGCACATCTACCGTCACAGTCGCCCATGATAGGTACTCGAGCGGCAGCTGTTAAACGCTATATTCATTCTTTCAACTTTCCACGAAAACTTTCAAGGCGAGAGATCCTCCTCCCGGTCGCCGTACAGCTCGCGCTCCACAGCCTCCAAGAGCTCCGCGCGGCGCAGCTTCGAGTACCCCCGCATCCCGCGCTCCCTCGCGATCGCCATGAGCTGCTCCCTCGTCGCCGTGCGCACCTCGAACCGCGCGTCCCACGCCTCCATCTCCGTCGACTGATACCGCCCCTCCAGCTCCAGCCGCTCCGCCTCGTCCTCGCTCTCCGCGTCCAACAGCGCTCTCAACTTACCTTCCTCCATCTCGCCCTTGAACCTCGTCGCGTTCACACGCGCGGCGCCCAGCGCGCGGCCCAGCTGCTTCACGGTGAGTACTTCCGGGACCTGGGCGGGAGGTTGGAGACGCGGGATCGACGGGACGCGAGGGACGGCGCCGCGGGGGAGCGGGTCCGACCCGCCCGCCCAAGAGTTTTTGTCCCCGGCGATGTTTGTTTTGTCGTTGGATGTCCTGGTCAGCACGTTCCACAACGCGTTCCCGCCACCCTGGCCCAGCGTCTCCTCCTTCTCCTCCTTGGCGAGCTGAAGCTTACCCGCACGTTCCACGGCATCGCTCACGGTCCGGGCCTTGGCGGCGTTGAGCTCGCGGGTCCTCCGCTTCTTCTCCGCCGCCGCGCTTTGCTTCGCGACGAGCGCCTCGAGTGCGCGCGACTCTCGTCCTAAACGCTCGAGCTGCAGTGTGGCGGCGCACGCGGCGGCCACTCCCCACGCACCGGCACTGCCCAGGTTCAAACCTTGGGTCAGCGACGCGACGGCGAACACGCCGGAGAGGAGTTTAAGTCTCGCCGCGTCGTCTTCATCTTTTTCCTCGTCGAGGCCGAGCGCGGGTAACAGGAAGGATACGAATCCGACGAGGGGGATCGCCGAGACGACGCCGGCGACGCCCCATCGCAGGCCCATGTCGTCGCCCTCCTCGGGTTCCGGGAGGGAGATAGGGTTGGCGGCATCCGTGAGCGTCAGCGCGGGGAGCGCGCGTACGCCTGGTGGGAGAGGGGAGAGGAAGCGGTGAGGAAAAACGAAATAAGATTCGGCGGGAACTTGGTCACGCGGGGGACGACGGAGTGGGTCTTGAGGGTGGGGACTCACCGGCCTGTCCCAGGGCGATGAGCACGCCGCCGCTGACGAGGAGATCCAGCGCGGATCCTCCCCCGTCGGCCACGGCCATGGCGGTCGGAGACCTCCTCCTCCTCCCGGGATGCCAGCGCGTCGTCCGAGGATGGAGGAAGATACTTGTACCGTCTCCCCTGGCGGAGGTTCCGTGTTCGCGCTCGGAGAACGCGCGCCACCTGGGGTGGGACGCGCGATGAACACGGCGGTGACCCGCGCGTATCGGCACCGATACGTCGTGATGAGACCCGACGACGACCGGCGCCGTCATCGTCCCCTCGTCAGGCGTGGAGGGCGCTTCGTCGAAGTGGTGTGAATGATGATCAGTTGGCAGCTCAAATAAAATGACATGTTTGGCGCGTAGCGCGCGTCAGAAAGTCAACGTTTTTGAATCTTGCGTGGGCACCTTCCAAGACCGTCGGAATCTGCAGAGGCCGCACAGAGGAACGGGCGCCTGTGGTACCCCAGGAACGCTCGCCCAGGTGGGACACCGCTCGCACACGCGGTGGATCTAGGGTCTCGTCTCCGGGAGGCGAGGCGGGAAGGCATCTCGGCGCACGTAGGGGCTTCCAAGGGTCGAGTAGAAGAAGGATCCATCGAAGACTGGGGCGCGGGGCGAATCGTCTGTTGTTGACCTTTTGAACGCGGGCTCCTTCGACGGGACGCGCCGCCGGGGTCGTCTCGATGGCTACTCCTTCGGACACGGACTCGGACTCCAGTTACTCGGACTCCAGTTACTCGGACTCCGAGGCCAACACGCCGGCGCCTCGGGCCACCATCCGGGGCGGCGCCGAGGTGCTCGACGTGAAAGACCACGGCCTTCACGCGGGCGGCCGGCACGCGGCGCTCAACGACGAGCAGCTCCAGAGCAAGCTCCGCAGCGCGCAGGAACGGCTGGAGGGCCTCGATAAGCACGTCATCTCGCTCAAGGAGAAAGCCGCGCAGCAGGACGCCATCGCCCGCGGCAAGCTCCCGCCCGAGCAGACCGCCGCGTACACCGCGCGAGTCAAGGAGCTCGAGACCAAACGCAGGCACCTCCTCAAGATGCAGATGGAGCAGAACGAGAACCTGCAGGCGGTGGCCACCAAGAACGGCACCCTCAACGCGCACCGCCACGGGGGAACCCCGCGCGCGGACAGGGAGGCCAACCGGCGGGACATGATCGAGCGCGTGCAGCGCGAGTCAGAGGCGGCGACGGCGAGGCTCGGAGCGCTGCGAGGCGGGTCCAAGCTGCCAGAGGCGGAGGAGGCGCATCGACGAGCCTTGGAAGCGTCCATCCGCGCGGAGGCGGAGCATCGCGCCGCGGAGGACCAGCGCCAGCTCGCGGGCCGGCGGGGTGAACGCGAAGAACGGGAAGACCGCGGCGGCCTACGCGGCGGCGCCCCCGACGTACCACCGCTGCGGCATCAACGCGGCGACGCCATCCGCCAGAGCGCCGACATGCAGCATGCCAACGACTGGGACAGGGAACGGAACGACGCACACAGGCGCGGGCACGACAACGGCCACAGCAACAACGGCCACGACGGTGAATGGAACCACCACCACAACATGCACGAGACCCCGAGGGGTAATCACCCGCCCAACGGGCCGTGGGGCACGCCCGGGGGGTACCCTCCAGGGCCGATGGGCCCCGGCCCCGGCGGCGGCTACCCCGGTTACCCGCCCCCGTACGGAGGTTACCCTCCTTACGGTGGCCACCATCCGGGGATGTACGGCGGCGGACCTTACGGCATGCACGGTAACCCGATGGACCCGTACGGTATGATGGGCGGCGGGCACCACGGGGGCCGTGGGCGCAGTTCCGACGGCCGAAGGGCGCAGACGCCGGATTACGCTTCGAGTTTGCGAAGGCAGGTGAAGGAACTCCAGGAGCAGCTCGGGGACATGCTCGTCGCAGTGAAGAAGACGGCGGCGGGCGGCGGCGGCGGGGGCGGGGGCGGGGGTAAGGGCAGCGTGCACGAGATGCCCGAGCTGCCCAAGGAGGTTGCCAACGACAAGGACATCAAGCAGCTGTACGAGGCGCACCTCAAGGAGATGCTGAAGCTGCAGCTGGAGATTGGGAGGGAGTCGCGGGTGGTGGAGCTCGAGCGGCTGAGGACGGAGATGCTCCAGCTGAAGGACGGGATCGTCCCCGGCCAGCATCAGCAGCAGCAGCACCAACAACAACATCAACCGCCCCAGCAGCAGTACTACCAGCAGCAGCAGCAGCCGCCGCCGTGGCAGGCGCAGCCCTGGCAGCAGCAGCAGCAGCAGCAGCAGCCTTGGCAGCAACAGCAACAGCAGGGCTACCCTTCGCAGATGCGCGCGTCGCAGGACCACATGTTCCCGCCGCCGGACGCCGCGGAACACATGGCGATGGAGCAGGAGATGGAGGGACACGGGCCCGGCGTGCCCATCCGCGTCTCCGAGACCCCCGGCTTGGACCCAGGAATGGATCAGACCCCCGGCGTCGACGCGCCAGCGCCGCCGTCCGGACAGTCGAAACGCACGGCCAAGTCCAAACGATCGGCGCTCTCGGGCAAAGACAAGCGTGCGCTCACGCCCGTGGAGGAGGGCAAGGAGGATGCCAAGTCCGACTACTCCATCACGTCCGGCAGCGAGTACAGCGACTCGTACAGCGACGACGATTCGTATTACAGCGACGACAGCGAGGCCCGGGAACGGAATCGCCAGGGTTTGGGTCGGGACCAGCCGAGGTACGTCATCCGCGTCATGCTCGAGGGCGCGGGGCCGATGGACCTCAAGAACGCGCCCGCGAGGATCGTGGCGGCGGCGTACGAGGGATACGAACCGGCGCGGGATGCGTCCGGCGCGCCGGTTCGCTCCAGAGGTCCGCTGCTGGAGCCGTCCAGCCACGACAGGGGCGGCGCGGCGAGGTACAAGTGGCGGGCTCGAATCGCGCTTCGCGGCGTCAACGTCACCGCCGCGACGAAACTGGTGCTCGAGTTGCACGCCGCGACGCCCGTCAAGGGCATGGGTGCCGACATATACGGCCACGAGGCTGTCGTCGGGCCCGAGGAGGTTGTCGCGTGGGCGCACATCCCGGTGCTGGGCCCCGAGGGCGTGCCCCTCTCGGGCCTTCAAGTGTCGCCCCTGCTCCAACTCCCCCTGATGCTCAGCGCAGACCGAACGATGCGCAACGAGGGAAGCAAGGTCGAGGTGCGCGTGTGGGTCGAAGAAGAGGACTACGACAAGGACCCGACGCCGCCGGGTACACCGATGGTCGCGGGCGCCATCGTCGCCGGCGCTCCCCGGGGTCTATCCGCGGGGATGGGCGGCGACGGAGCGCCCGCGTGGCTCGGCGGCGGCGGCGCCACCGCCCTGGAAAACGAAGCGAGTAAAAAGGAGGACATCCCGGGCGTGCCACGGCGCGCGTGGAGGGAGGTGCGGCACATCGGCGCAGGGAAAGGCGAGCCGTACCAGCCCGGCGACGGGTTGGTGCTCTGCGTCGACGCGGCGAGGTTTTTACCGCCAAACGTCACAATCACCCGCGTCGTGGGCCGGGTCATCTCCGCGGCGGGTGAACCCTTGGCGCCCGAGTTTATCATCCACGCGCGGTTGGATTCATTGGCCTTCTCCCCGAGGTACCACGCGCGGCAGAGGTTCGCGACTGGGCGGTGGAACAACGCCACCGCGCACGCGCTGCTTCAGCTGGAGACTATCGAGAAGGGTACGAGTCAGCAAAGGACTGTCGGGTACGTCGTGTTTCCGTTCTTCATCGACCCGGAGACTGGGGAACCGCCCCAATCCACGGGCGCGAAGGGATACAGGCTCCGGGAGGGTGGTTACCAGTGCCAGGTGTACGCCGCGAGCGAAGGCGCGGGCAGCGGGTTTGACTTGCGGGAAGTCGTCTCCCGGCCGAAGATTCCCTGCGCCTCCGTGCTCATCCGCAACCTCGTCGCCACGCGCGCCGACATGCCCGCGAACAAAGCCGTCCCGCAGTACGAGGACGGCGCCTACGACAGCAGCTCGATGTACCCCACCGCGGTTGAGCGCAGGCTGTACGCGCACAGACTCGCGAACCCCGGCCCGCCCGTGCGCGAGGTTATGCTTGATTTGGCTCGGCTCACGTTTTCACCCTCGGTGTTGGCCGGGATGACCGAGCCGGATTTGGAGCGGTGGATGGCGAAAAGGCTGGAGCGGCCGCAGTTCGCGAACGACAGGCCGCTGAACTACAGACGGTCGGACGTGTACGCCGCGGAGCTCGGGTTCCACGTGGCGATCGACGGAGCGTCCAGGTTGACCAAGACGGCGTTCCACGTCGCGACGCAATCGCTCTTCCCGCCCGGGACTTTTTACGCGAACAAGGCTTCCGACGACGTGGTGTTCACGCAGCAACCCGACATGGCGTCGTCGCTGGACGCGCCCGTGTGGCGGGATGGGTTCCAGTCCAGGCAGCACGTCATGCACGAGCCCAACATGGTTGTGGTCATCGACGTGAGGGCGTTGTCGGGGCGAACGGCGCAGGCGCAGGGGTGGACTCTGCTACCCGTGTTCGAGGAAGGGACGGAGTACCTCGCGTCCGGGGCGTTTCAGCTGCCGCTGTTCCAAGACCCCGTGCAGCTCCCACTGCTGCAAGACCTGGTCAAATCGCAGGCGGAGGGCAAGGGTGTCGTGGACACCATCTCCGGTTGGCTGGACTCCAAGAAGGTCAAGTTCACCCCCGACAAGGCGTCCGTCTACGTCAGGCTCTTGGAGGACCAGAGACTCGGCATGCTCCCGGAACCCGCGGGGCCGAACACCGCGGGCGTCACCTTCCCGCCGTACGTCGGCGAGAAGCTCGAGCCCGCGTTCCTCAAGAAGGCGGCTGGCAAACCGTACGCCAAGGCTATCCCGCGCGGATCCACGTCGGAGGATTTCGTCACGGAGAACAACGCGTTGATGGCGGCGGCGATGGGGCTGCCGTTCATCCGTGGCGCCGCCGGGTTCGGCGCGGGCGGAGACGAGCTCTCGGACGACGACTACTCGGACGTTTACACGCAACAGACCGGCGACTACACGCAGGCTTCGTAGGGTTTAATTAACGCGATATTTAATACAAGGTACCTTCGAAGGTAACGATCATCTCACCGCGAATCTTACGCGTCGAATCTCTCACCACAGCTTGGGCATGGCGTCGCCGCGGCGGGGAATCGACGTCTTCATGCCGTGCTGCATGTCCCGCACCGACTCCGTGGCGTTGACCGCCAAACCCGCGAGGCACACGGCCACCACCGCCGGTCCTTCCTGCCCGACCACCGCGCCGCCCAAACCGAACACCAGCCCAGCCGCCAGCATCGCGTTGCTGAAGTCCACCAGACGCTCCTCCAAAACGCCGAGCTCGCGGAGCGCCGCCTTGCAGTACCTGCAGTGACGCGTGTGCCGCTCGTACCGCTCGAGCCTCTGCGCGATGGGCTTCATCTTGCTCTCGTCGTCCCTCACGCCCTCCGCCCACTTCACCCCGCCGCCCGCGTGGTTATCCATCCACGTCCTGAACCCGGCGACGCCCGCATCGGCTGGGGTCGGGAGGTAGTACGACTTCTTCCAGTCGCGTTCGGCGCTCTCCATGGCGACTTCCACGCCGTGCATGGCCTGGATGTCCTGGTCGCCCAGGGTGTACGCCGCGGAGCCGTATACGCCGTGTTGCAGCCCGATTCGCACCAGCTCCGGGTCCTCCGCGACAAACTCCATGTACCACTGGAACGCTAGCACCGCGGGACTCTCCAGTATGTTCCTCCACCGGTCACCCGCGGTGACCTTGGCCTTGCCCGCGCCCTGCACCGCCTTTCGCGTGTGCGCCTGAAACTTGGTAAACATCAGGCACCGCCCGGGCTCCGTCGGCGTGTACAGGATCGCCGCGGAGAGGTACCTGTTCCCGTTGGCATCGTGGTACTCGCTGCGGCTGGAGCACGGCGCGGTGAACAGGCGCGTCGCGGACACGTCCTTGTTACCCGCGTTGTAACCCCCGTGGTCAACGATGAACCCGCTCGAGCCCATGGAGCCCTCTTTAACTTCGAATTTGGTCATCGGCTCGTATCCCGCGTTCATCACGGGGTCCAACGTGCCGTTCGCGGCGTCGTACTTGGCGTGGAGCCACTCCGCGTGGGACGGGTCGAACTGGTTCTCGAGCGCGGGGGCGTAGCCCACGGGCAGCTCCACCATGCCCCAGTCGCCCGATAACTCCCCGAATTCAGCCGCCGCGGTGGCTACTGGCGTCGCGGATGCTTCGAGCCACGCGTCCGCGCCCGCCGTGGGCCACACCCAGAGCACCCCAGCCTCTTCCTTGACTGGGTAGGACACCGCGCAGGACCGGGGGGATTCGCACGCGGTCGCCTCGGCCTTGGCGTCGGTGCTCATGGGGATGGCGGTCGCTTTGCCGTCGTTGCCGAATTCCCATCCGTGGTACCTGCAGACGATCTGCTTGTCCTGCGAGATGAACCCGAGCGAGAGCGGGGCCATGCGGTGCGGGCACGAGTCCTCGACGACCGCCCACGCGCCGCCTTCGCCCTTCCATGCGACGATGGACTTGCCGAGCACCTTCATCGGGTTTGGCGCGGCTTCGTCGAGGAAATCGATCGGGGACATCGGGTACCACGCCTTGGCCCAGTCGAACTGTTCGCCGTCCGATGGGGCGTCCGCGGGGGTGTCCTGGGTGGTCTTGGACGGGGGCTCGGAGATGGATTGTGCGCGGACGGTCAGCCTCTCGGAGACGGACCGGCACTTGGAGATGGACGGTCGCGACGAGGACGTGACGAACGACGTCTGGTTCGACCCCATGAGAGCGGAGCGCCTGGCGCGAATCGCGGTGGCCCCGCGCGTGGTTCGGGAGGATCGGACGGTCCTCCGGGCGACGCCGGCGGTGGCCGGAGCCGTCGCGATGGATGCGATCATTTCGCGAACGCGTTTGGTGACGAGGACAGAGGGAGGCGCCTCGTGCTCTGAGGTGCCGGACGATGGCTAACATCAACTGAGTTGGCTGCCTCGCTCTCGACCAATCAGCGGGCGGAATCACCTGTTTTCCAGATCGGCCGAGATCGGCGAAGCAGCGACGCCTCCGAAACATGATGAAGCTCTCGGAGGCTTCCCGCAGATCGCGCGGCACCGGCACGCGTGAATTCATTCAAGATGTCGAGCTCGTCGTACTCGGC
>Ga0115566_10003252_pt1 | contig 13177 bp, 11 predicted proteins | sample COGITO_mtgs_1204_3_FD_87173 | JGI IMG/M metagenome (GOLD analysis project Ga0115566, IMG submission 87173) | Pelagic marine microbial communities from North Sea - COGITO_mtgs_120405 | ecosystem: Environmental > Aquatic > Marine > Epipelagic | place: Germany:Helgoland, sampling site Kabeltonne...
GAACTTCAGTACATCAGCAGTATGCAGGGTGAAATTTTCCTTATCGGCATAACGCTGCTGAAATACTGCTGCCAGGTCACGATCAATTTCAATGACGTCGAGATGGCAGCAATGATCAACAAGCTTGTCGGTAAGGGCTCCCTGTCCCGGGCCGATTTCAATCAGGTAATCAGTTTTACCCGGATTAACGGCAGCAATGATACGATCAATAATGCCGGGATTATGAAGAAAATTTTGTCCGAAGCGTTTTCGGGCACGATGTTCATTGACCATTTGAACTCCAGTGCACCGCCATTTCCCTGGCGCTCATAATGGCGGCGTCCATGCTCCCGGTCTCGGCTTTTCCGCTACCGGCAAGATCAAGAGCAGTACCGTGATCGACAGAAGTGCGAATGATGGGTAGACCAAGAGTGATGTTTACGGCATTGCCAAAGCCTTTATATTTCAGCACCGGCAAACCCTGATCATGGTACATGGCAAGCACAGCATCAGCATTATCGAGAATTTTTGGGGTAAACAAGGTGTCTGCTGGCAATGGTCCAATCAGATTCATGCCTTGGTGTCTGCATTCATCAAGTACCGGAATAATAGTGTCTATTTCTTCCCTGCCAAGATGCCCACCTTCACCAGCATGAGGGTTTAGTCCTGCAACAATAATTTCAGGCTGTGCGATGCCAAATTTCTTTTGTAAATCCTCATGCAGGATGCCAAGAATATTGTGCAGCAGATCTTGAGTGATGGCCGGTGCGACTTCGCTAAGCGGTAAATGCGTTGTCGCCAGTGCTACGCGTAAACCCTTGGTGGCGAGCATCATAACCACATGCTCCAGTCCACATAAATTCGCCAGGAATTCAGTATGGCCGGAAAAAGGAATACCGGCGTCATTAATCACACTTTTTTGCACAGGGCCTGTCACCAGTCCCAGGTAGTCACCAGACAGACAGCCGGCTACTGCACACTTGAGAGTCTCCAGAACATAAGGACTATTGGCGGGGCTCAATACGCCCGCTTCACAGGATGTTTGCATTGAAACAGGCTTTATATTCAGTACGTCTGGTTTTATATCAGCAGGACTGTCGATTTCATTGATAGAAATAGAAATGCCCAGCAGGCGTGCGCGAGCGGCCATCATTTCAGCGTCGGCAATTATTAGCAGGGGTTCGGACTTAGCCTCTTGCTGCGAGACATATTGGATACAAAGATCGGGTCCGATTCCCGCTGGTTCACCAGGGGTAACGGCAATAGGGGAGGTCATTCTGTCTCTTGCAAGTCCATCTTGATATCTATGTAGGCTGTATCGCGTAATTCGGTGAGCCAGTTTTCCAGTTCATTGTCGAATTTTCGCTGACGCATGATCTGTTCTGCCTGATAACGCATATTCTCATCAGTCATATCCTCGATTCGCGTTTCCATGCGTTCCATAATATGCCAGCCGCTTTGCAGGCGAACTGGTACGGACATTTCGCCATCTTCCAGGCTCTGAACTAGGGCCAGGAAATCAGGCGGGTATTGCCCGAATGTAACCCAGTCAAGATCGCCACCAGCGACGATAGAAGATTCATCATCAGTTAACTGTCTGGCGATGTCACCAAAATCTTCACCGTCGATGATGCGCTGGTGAATCTCGTTGACAAGATCTTCTGCCTGGGCCTCGGTTCTGATTTCATTGGGCTCAATCAATATATGACGAATATGGTATTGCTCGATTTCCAGGGCTACACCGCCACGTACATCCTTGATTTGTAGGATATGCCAACCACTGGCGCTGGTGAAGGGCTCGCTAATTTCTCCGAGTGACATGCTAGGTACCACGTCTCTAAACATGCTGGGCAGGTTTTCGCTTTTTCGAAAGCCAAGGTCGCCACCGCTTATCGGGATGCCGCTGACTTCGCCCGCTGCAACAAATTGTAGAATTTCTGCACCGTCGGCCAGTTGCTGGTGAAGAAATTTTGCCAGTTCTTCACGTCGGCTTTGTTGTGGACCATCGATATTTTCAATCATGATATGCGCTACTCGGTACTCTGGCGCTATATCGGCCTGGCCCGCTTCAGAGCGTAAATAGTTTTCGACTTCCTGGCGGGTAATATCGATGCGACCGTTAACAGCACCACCCTGGAATTGCTGAAGAATAATATCCTTGCGCAGCTGTTCACGTGTTTGTACATACAGACCTTGTTGTTCGAGGACTTGTCGAAATTGCTCGAAGTCCATATTGTTTTGCTGGGCAATGGTATTCATGGCTTGATTAAGCTGGTTGTCATCAACCCTGACTCCAGCCCGTGATGCCATTTGCATCTGCAGATTTTCGATGATGAGCTGGTCGAGTAATTGTTTTTTCAGCTCTGCGTCACTGGGCCGTGGCCCCTGGATATTGGCAATTTGCGCCTCGATTTGCACCCAGCGCATATCAAATTCACTTTGCAGGAGTACATCACTGTCGATAATCGCAATGATCTTGTCGATGGATATAACTTCCTGAGACTGCGCCACTGAAGGCAGCAGAAAATTCAGGAACAGGGTGAGGCCCACAAGTACTTTGCCGGTCCTGGAAATTTCACTGAACACGATATTGATTCCTTTACTGAGCCCTTTACTGAACATAGTTTCTTTCTCTGTAACCTGTGATGCCATTATTCAAAATTCCGCTGACATTACCACCTAAGACGCTGCCAAAGCCTTTAAGTTCAAATTGCAGGAAAATACCGGTGTTGTCATCTGTATTGCCGAAGAACAGTGAGTCATTATCTATCCACTGTCGCCCGATTATTCTGACACTGTAACAGCAATTGCTGTATTCAAGGCCTGCTATTGTTTCCAGCTTGCGTTTATTGGCATGGTCATAATTCCAGCGACCGATTAATCCCCAATTTTCCCTTAAAGGCCATATCGCCGAAATATCTGTTTGTTTGATCCTGCGATCAATTCCAGCTGAGGTAATCGGGTTTGAAACGTTACGGTATCGGTAGCTTAAATTGAGGATGTGATTTATATCAGATTGGTACCTGAATTGAAAATTACCAACGTCGACAATGTCATCATCAGAATCCCACTCGATATAGGAATTTACCCGCCAATTGTCATTAAACTGGTAGCTGAGTTCTGACGCAATAGCAGAGCTGTTTGTGCGCTGTGCTTCGCCCAGGCGATTGTTCAGTGTTACCCGGCGATCCTTAAAATACTGTATCTGACCGATACTGGCGCTGGCCTTTTCCTTGCCACGGCTATTCAGGATTCGAGAGGTCAGGGCTATGGTGAGCTGGTTGGTATCGCCAATTCTGTCCTTGCCGCTGAAGCGGTCTTCGCGAAACAGCTGGTTAAAACTGAAGGTCATATTGGATGAGTCGAAGATGGGGATGTCACTTTGATCTTCATATTCGTTATACAAATAAAACAGTCGGGGCTCGAGAGTCTGAATAAGGGAATCTGACTTAAACTGCACATCCCGCTCAAAGATCAGGCCGCTATCGAGACTTCCTACAAACACGCCTCGAGATGGATTACTGGTATATACATTAGTTGGATCATCAAGGTCATAAGAGGCATATTTATATTTGGCGCTGGGGGTAATAAAGGCGCCGGGACTTGACCAGGGAAAGCTGATCTCTGGCTGAATAGCAAGACGCTGCCCCGTCACCATGACACCATTGCGGAGCTGGGCTGCGGAGAGGTCGTCGGGATTAAGATCGCGATCAAAATTGACATACTCACTGCGTATTCCATATTCAATGCCCAGGTCATTGCTAAACGATCCATCCAGATTTAATTTAGGCAGGCGTTCATAAGGCTGTCGGCTTTCCGGAATGGTTGGGTCAATGACCTGATAACTCAAAGCCTGGGCGCGAAAACTCCAGTCATTATTGCGGTACCTGACACCGCCCTGACGATAAAGATAGCTGCGGGTGGTGGTATACAGTCCGGTATTACCCAAATCCTGAAAGTATTCATCATCACTGATAGCGGAATAATCAATCTGGGCTGCCCAGTTACGCGATAGCACGCTGGTATGATCAAGGTTCAGCTGCCAGCGGTCAGCAACCGGGGGGGAGTCGGGGTCCGGCAGGAGTAATTCAGCCGCATCATACAGTTTGTCACCAGGGAGGTAATTCATCTGCAGCATACTGCGCGAGCGTCTGCCGCGATATCTGCCTTCAGCGCCGAGCAAGACACCGCGGTCAGTCATGATTCGAGGAATAATAGTGGCATCGTAATTGGGCGCCAGATTCATATAGTAGGGGGCAGAAGCGTCCAGACCACCGTCACGCGTAGTGCCAAAGGTCGGCGCAAGAAAGCCGGATGCGCGTTCATCATTGATCGGAAAAGTCAGCATGGGTAAATACAATACAGGCACATCGCCGACACGCAGCTTTACATTGCGAGCCTGGCCGCGACCGGTTTCCTGATTGAGCACAATTGTTTTGGCTTCCACTACCCAGGAATTATTGCCAGGTTCGCAACGGGTGAACAGGCCGTTATCGATGGTAATGATGCCGTCGGCATCGGTATATACAATTATTTCAGCAGTACCACGAATACTGTCTTCATGGAGGACATAGCTGGCATTATTGATATTGGTGCTTGTACCGCTATTCTCAACCGTGGCATCTGTACCTGCCAATAACATGCCTGCTTGGCGAACTCTCACATCTCCAGCCAACGTGGCATTACCAGAGTCATACTCATAAATACCGGACTGAGCCTGCAATACCATGTTGTCCTGGCGAATCGTTATATTGCCTTCCAGGGTCACTACATTACGATCAACAGCATCCAGTGAGTCAGCCACCAAAATGGCAGAACCCGGGTCGCCCGCAATTGTCGGCGGCTCAGGTTCCACGTACATTCCGCAGCAGTTATCAGGTATCAGAGCTCTTTGTTCAGGACTGAGGTCTTCAAGGCTGACCCAGTCAATATCACTGGCCTGTTGTAGTGAAGAGGGTTGCGCATAAACTTCAGAGCAGAGAAAAATGCTCATCAAAAAGAGTAAAGCGCTGGAGTAGTGAATAAGTGTGAACCTGGGGATCACTTCTCAATTTCCCTATGGTTAGGCATAATGCAGGACAATAAAAGATTCTAGTTTTAATGGCTCTGCTAAACAAGTTTGTTAAGAAACCATGGATAAGGTCGCAGATAAACCCGGATTGCTGTTCGGGTTGCTTTTTGGGTAGAAAATAAGGCCAGTATGAATTCAGAAAAAGAGCTGCAAAAAAAACGCCATGCAGAGTTACAAGCCTGGTTTCAAGGCATTCTGCCTACCCTCGATGCTTCCTCTCAGGAAAGTGCGGCTAAAGTTGAACTTAAGCATTTAAGTGGCGATGCCAGTTTCCGGCGCTATTTTATCAGTCATATTGGTGATTACTCGTATGTTCTTGTGGATGCACCACCGGAAAAAGAGGATAACCGCACTTTTGTCCAGATTGCTGAAAAATTATATTCCGCAGGTATTCATGTTCCCCGGGTTTTTAGCACAAATTTTGCAAAGGGATTCATGTGCCTGTCCTTCCTTGGGAATACCCTGTTATGGGACAAGCTGGAAGCGCTAAAACAGGAAGATAAAATTGCAGGGGTGCACCAGCTTTATCAGGAAGCTTTTCAGATTCTGCTAAAAATCCAGTCTATTAATGAAGGCAGTGATATTCTCTTGCCGCCCTTTGACAGCACCACAATGCTTACCGAAATGGAATTGTTTCGCGAGTGGATGTGCGTCGGCATTATGGATCTGACGCTGACTAAAGAAGACAACCAGATACTTGATGATTTTTTTGAAATTCTCATTGAGTCGGCCCTTACGCAAACCCAGGTTTGCACTCACCGTGATTATCATTCGCGCAATTTAATGGTTCAGGAGGATGGTAGTCTGGGTGTTCTGGATTTTCAGGATGCGGTGATTGGTCCAGTCACTTATGACCTTGTTTCACTGATCAAGGATTGCTATATCATCTGGCCGAAATCGATGATCAGGGGATGGGCGCTGGAATATGCAGCGCTGGCGCAAGGAGCGGGGATTATTGGAAGTGTCGACAAGGAACAATTTATTGTGAGCTTCGACATGATGGGTTTACAGCGGCATTTAAAAGCGGTGGGTATTTTTGCCAGGCTTTATCTCAGGGATGGTAAACCGGGCTATCTTGCAGACATCCCCAGAACCCTTGCCTATATCAAGGAAGTGCTGGGTGAATATCCTGAATTGGAAACCGTCAGTAAATGGTTTGAGAAAAAAATATATCCTATGCTGGTCACCAGGCTTCATGCTGTGGTGAAAGGGAAAGAGTCACTTTGAAGGCGATGGTCCTGGCGGCAGGCAAGGGTGAACGCATGCGCCCGCTGACATTAAATACCCCCAAGCCACTTTTGCAGGCTGGCGGAAAAACGCTAATAAATTATCATCTGGAAAACCTGTCGGCTAACGGTATTACAGATATCGTGATTAATCATGCCTGGCTGGGTGAGCAAATTGAATTATTGCTGGGAAATGGAAAAGCACTGGGCGTGAATATAGTGTGGTCACGTGAGGGCGAGCCCCTGGAGACGGCAGGAGGGATAATGCATGCATTACCATTGCTGCAGAAAAATGCAGATTCTGCCTCATTTGTTTGTGTTAATTCAGATATCTGGACTGATTATCCATTTAAGAAATTGCCGGAAGTGGATGGTGAGGAAATGCTGGCATGGCTGGTCCTGGTAGATAACCCTGATCATCATCCCGAAGGAGATTTTATGCTTCAGGATGGGAAAGTGCAGGAGCCGGCTGATAATCAGCGACAAGAACCTGCTTATACTTTTAGTGGTATTGCTGTATATCATCCGGCCCTGTTTGACGGACTTGAGCCTGGCAAGCAATCAATAGTGCCACTTTTAAAGCAGGCAATGGTAAAAGGAAAAGTAGGAGGGGAGCGCTACAAGGGGCAGTGGTTTGATATTGGTACGCCGGAACGCCTGGACGCTCTTGAAGAATTGCTGATGGAGAGGTAACACTAATATGTCGCTGTAAATCTTCTCTTATTTTCTCTCATTCTTCTACCAGGTATTCTCCCAAGCCCTCCCATAAGCCCCTATACAAGAATTTTCCTTATTTCCATTTCCTTGCCTTTTTCCAGCACCAGCACTTCTCCATGCTGTACCTCCTGCCAGTGCGCTTCTTCAGAAAGAGGTTCAGATGCCACGATTAATTCATCACCTGCATGATTATTTGTTTGCAGATAATAAAGTGTTGGTGCAGTGGTTTTACTGTTGTGATTGAAGCGAGTAAAGATTGAACTCAGACCATTACTGACGGCAAAGTTCATATGTGCTTCAGACAGACATCCCGAATCTTTTCTTATTTTTATAATGCGCGAAATGGTTCGGGTCACAGCATCAAACAGTTGATTAGTGTCCACTGTTTTATCTTGCCCGGAATTGTCCAGGCCCAGTTCATCAAGAAAAATGGCAAAGGCGTGTTCTGAATCGGTGTTGCCCATGATCATGTTAAACGCACTGTCGGAGAGAGAGTTCAGCAAGGTGCGCCGGCATTTATTGAAATCACCGATGAAACCATTGTGCATCCAGAGGTAATTTCCAAATTGGAAGGGGTGACAATTAGCTTGGGAAACGGGCATTCCTGAGCTGGCATCGCGGACATGGGCAAAGAAATGGCTGGTAGGGATCTTGGAGGCGATTTCCCGGAGATTTCGATTACTCCAGGCCGGTTCAATACTGACAAAAGTTCCCGGGACAGAGTCCTCGTGTTCCGGGTACCACCCAACACCGAAGCCATCTCCATTTACTGGTTCGAAGCGCATTCTTGCATGCTTGCTCTGATTTACCAGTTAATAGCTGCTATCCAACAGCAGTTCCTGCATAAAAGTTGTCGGGCCACTGTAAGACAGGAATCGGCACACGCTATATTCTCCTTCACAGAGCCGACAGTAAATCTGCCGGCAGAAATAAACCAGAAAGTGAATCATGTATGATGATGTGTAAAAATAAAACACCTGTATTAAGGATAATTGGAAATATCTGACAATACTCTGAAGTGGCAGGTATTCGCTGAGTCACAATGCTTATCGTAAACTTGCGAGCCTGAACAAATTTATATTTACCTTAATCATTAAGTAATAGCTAAGCAGAGGTTCCCTGCATGTCAAAAAGAAAACAGCCCGGTCATCTATTTCATTCGGCTGCTGATGAGCGTCGTTTTGTCAATCCTGAAAATAATGGCTTGGAAAATGAACAGCTTAATTCACCAGCATATAGACTGGCTTTTGACGACATGGACTTTCTGCTTAGAGATGAAATGCGCCCGGTGCGCTTTCTGCTCGAGCTATCCAAGCCAGAAATCTTGTTGACGGAGCATGGTGTTAATCATTCAGTTGTGATGTTCGGTAGTGCCAGAACATGCGATATGGAACAGGCGATATCAAATCGCGATGCAGCAAGACAGGCATTGGAAAATGATTCAGATAACTCCAGTCTTAATGAGGCTTATGCCAAGGCCGAAGCCGCTATACGTCATGCAGAATATTACGAACAGGCGCGCGAGCTGGCCAGTCTGGTGAGTGCTCGTTCTGGCTGCGATGATTGCCCTAAACTGCATGTAATAACCGGAGGTGGGCCGGGTGTGATGGAAGCGGCAAACCGAGGTGCCAGTGAAGTCGGCGCTGAATCAGTAGGACTTAATATCGTCTTGCCCCATGAGCAGCAGCCTAATCCCTATATCACGCCGGAGCTTTGTTTTCAGTTTCACTACTTTGCCATGCGTAAGATGCATTTCATGCTGCGATCGCGAGCTCTGGTCGCTTTCCCGGGTGGTTTTGGGACCATGGATGAGCTTTTTGAAACCTTGACTCTTATCCAGACCGGCAAGATCAAACATCTGCCGGTGTTGTTGTTTGGTAAAGATTATTGGCAGAAACTGATTAACTTTGATTTGCTGGTGGAAGAAGGAATGATCAACAGAGAGGATCTGTCTATTTTCAAGTTTGTGGATGATGTGGAAAGAGCCTGGGACATAATCCGGAAAAGTCTGGAAGTTGATTGATTGCTCACCTGAAGTCATCCAGAGTTTTACCGAAATAATACAAAACAGGGTAAACCACCTCACTGAAAAGGAGTGGCGAACATATGAACAGATTTAAGAAGATACTTTTCGTTGCTGATGGCACTGCTGGTGAAAAGACCGCATTGACAAAAACTATTCAGTTAGCAATGGATATCAAGGCAAAAATCAGCGTTATTGATGTCATAGTCCCTGCTGAAAATTTTGCAATTACAGATGTGGCAGCGAATATGATTAGACTGCAGAAGGAGATGCTTAAAGTTCGTAAGGATGAACTGGCCTCTTTGGTTAAATCAGCCAGGCTCAGGAATTCCACACTGCCGATTCCGGTGATGCTGTAAGAAGGAAAGGATTTTATAGAAATAATCAGAACTGTGCAGCAGGATGGGTTTGATCTGGTGATCAAGGCCAGTGGCAAGCCGCATCATACCGGGTTGCTGTTCAGTACCCTGGATATGAGCCTGGTGAGGAAATGTCCCTGCCCGGTACTGATTCTCAAGCCCAGGAAGAAAATCAGCCATTCAAAAATTCTGGCTGCTGTGGATTTGCGTTTGAAAGACAAGACCAGCAAAAATATGGACAGGACTGTAATGGAACTGGCCAGCTCTCTGGCAAGCCTGGAACAGGGGAGTCTTCATATTTTGCATGCATGGCATATGGCGTTTGAAAAGCGCCTGAAAAACCGCAAGGGTGTGCAGGCTGCTTATAAATCCTTGAAAACGATGTTACGGGATATGCGCAAAATTGAAAAATCTCATCTGGATGATCTGGCTACCGAGTTTGCTCTTACCAAATCAGCGACCCACCTGCTCAAAGGAGAGCCTGATGTGGTGATATCACGTTTTGTGAAGAGTAATCGTATTGATCTGGTTGTTATGGGCACTGTAGGAAGAACAGGGATCAAAGGACTATTTATGGGAAATACTGCAGAAAAAATTCTGAACAATATTAATTGTTCAGTGCTTGCTATCAAACCAGTGGGCTGGAAGTCCCCTGTAGGGTAAAAGATTTTCACAAACACGGAATAGTAAGGGGCGTATCTTGAGGATGCGCTCCTTTTTTTTGCTTTTCCAGGTTGAGAATGCCGGGGACATACTTCACCTAATTCGGTACAATGCGGCTCTTCATTACGCTACTTCAATACACATAAGGTGTGCAGGTAAAGAGTTAGGAACGGAACATGGCAGAAAAAGATTTCCTCATAGCGCCATCCATCCTGTCGGCAGATTTTGCCAGACTAGGGGAAGAGGTTGAGAACGTTCTGGCCGCAGGGGCTGACGTTGTTCACTTTGATGTCATGGACAATCATTATGTGCCCAACCTGACTATTGGTCCGGGTGTGTGCAAATCCCTTGCAGAGCATTTGCAGAAAAAAGGCATTGATGCGCCTATTGATGTGCATTTAATGGTGTCGCCTGTAGATAGTCTGATTCTGGAATTTGCCAAAGCAGGCGCTTCCTACATTACCTTTCATCCTGAGGCGACCAATCATATAGACCGCTCACTGCAGCTGATTCGCGATCAGGGTTGTAAATCAGGCCTTGTCCTTAACCCTGCAACACCGGTTGACTGTCTGGAATATGTGATGGACAAACTGGATGTCATCTTGCTGATGTCAGTTAACCCCGGCTTTGGCGGGCAGGCATTTATCCCTTCGACTCTGGATAAGCTGAATGTGGTGCGCAATCTTATTAATGACAGCGGACATGACATTCGCCTTGAAGTGGATGGCGGAGTCACTATCAAGAATATTGCAGCCATTGCCGATGCCGGGGCCGATATGTTCGTGGCAGGCTCAGCAATTTTTAATACTGAAGATTATGCGGCGACCATTGCTGAAATGCGTAAGGAACTTGGTTCTTTTTCCGGGTAATTAATGATGAGTCCTGAGCAGTTTGATCAATTTTCACAACAAGGGTACAACCGCATCCCGGTTTACCGGGAAATTCTTGCAGACCTGGAAACACCGCTGAGCACCTATTTAAAACTGGCGCGTGGTCCTTACAGTTATTTTCTGGAATCAGTCCAGGGCGGAGAAAAATGGGGGCGTTATTCCATTATCGGGCTGCCATGCAGAACCTTGCTGAAAGTAAGCGGCAATAAGCTCACTGTTGAAACAGATGGTGAAATCACTGAGTCCTGTGAGACTGAAGATCCCTTTGTATTTATTGAAGACTACCAGAGGCGCTTCAAGGTTCCCGAACTCGATGAACTGCCGCGTTTTAATGGCGGGCTGGTTGGTTATTTTGCCTATGACACTGTGCGCTTTGTAGAGCGCAAAGTAGCCCATAGTACTCCTCCTGATACGGTTAACACGCCGGATATTATTCTGATGTTATCTGAAGAAGTGGTGGTACTGGATAATCTGCGCGGCAAACTGATGTTGATGGTGTATCAGGACCCGGCAGAGGACAGGGGCTATGAGAGGGCATTGGAGAGACTTGATGTTTTGGCTGAGAAACTGGATGAGCAATTGCATATTGAAAGTATTGCCAGTGACCGGGTAGTTGAAGAAGCTGATTTTGTGTCCAGTTTTGGTCAGCAAGCCTATGAAAACGCGGTTAATAAAATCAAGGATTACATTGTTGCCGGTGATGTCATGCAGGTTGTCTTATCACAGCGCATGAGTCTGCCTTATGCGGGTGAACCAATTAATGTTTACCGGGCCTTACGACAACTCAATCCTTCCCCCTATATGGTCTTTATGGATATGGGTGATTTTCATATTGTCAGTTCTTCACCTGAAATTCTGGCTCGTGTGGAAGACGGAAAAATTACCGTAAGGCCGCTTGCGGGTACCAGACAGCGTGGCAAAACAGAAGAAGAAGACCTGGCCCTTGAGCAGGAACTGCTTACCGATGAAAAAGAAATCGCTGAACACCTGATGCTGATTGATTTAAGTCGCAATGATGCGGGCCGGGTGTCAAAGACAGGTTCAGTGGAAGTTACCGGGCAGATGTTTGTCGAACGCTATTCCCATGTCATGCATATTGCATCGAATGTGGAAAGCAAACTGGCCGAGGGTAAAACTGCCCTTGATGTTCTCAAGGCAACCTTGCCGGTGGGTACGCTAAGCGGTGCTCCCAAAGTGCGAGCCATGGAAATCATTGATGAATTTGAACCGGTTAAACGCGGCGTATACGGTGGCGCTATGGGATATTTATCCTGGAATGGCAATCTGGATATGGCTATTGCTATCCGCACGGCGGTAATCAAGGATGACATACTCTATATCCAGGCCGGTGCAGGCATTGTTGCGGATTCTGTGCCTGAACTTGAATGGAAGGAAACGATGAACAAGGCCAGAGCAATGTTTCATGCCGTGAAATTGGCTGAAGAGGGTTTATAGGGCTGCCTATGTTATTGATGATCGACAATTACGATTCCTTTACCTACAACCTGGTGCAGTACTTTGGTGAGTTGGGTGCAGATATCCGTGTGCATCGAAATGATGAAATATCCCTGGCAGAAATAGAAACAATGGCGCCTGCGCATATCGTGATTTCACCAGGTCCCTGTACACCTACTGAAGCGGGTATTTCGGTTTCTGTAATCAAGCACTTTGCTGGCAAGATTCCAATTCTGGGTGTTTGCCTGGGACATCAGAGTATTGGTGAAGCCTTTGGCGGTAAAATCGTACGCGCCAAACATGTAATGCATGGAAAAATCTCAGCGATTCACCATGAAGGTAAAGGCGTTTTTAAAGATATTGAAAATCCATTCAATGCGACACGCTATCATTCTCTGGTGATTGAAAAAGAGTCGCTACCGGATTGTCTGGAGCTCACTTCCTGGACAGAAAATGCAGACGGCTCGTTGGAAGAAATTATGGGTGTGCGTCACAAAACTTTGCCCGTAGAAGGGGTACAGTTTCATCCTGAATCGATCCTTAGTGAGCATGGCCACAAAATGCTCAGGAATTTTCTAAACGCTTGAGTGCGCAATGTAAATTGAATTATGAACCAAGCAACCATTCTCACAAAAATACTGGATCGAAAAGCCCAGGAGGTCAGTGAAAGAAAGGCTGTCAATTCTCTTGCCGATCTTGAAGCACAAATGCAATCAGCACAGCCATGCCGGGGCTTTACACAAGCGCTGATGGATAGAATCAAAAACAAGCGTCCTGCTGTTATCGCTGAAATC
>Ga0115566_10003254_pt1 | contig 13172 bp, 11 predicted proteins | sample COGITO_mtgs_1204_3_FD_87173 | JGI IMG/M metagenome (GOLD analysis project Ga0115566, IMG submission 87173) | Pelagic marine microbial communities from North Sea - COGITO_mtgs_120405 | ecosystem: Environmental > Aquatic > Marine > Epipelagic | place: Germany:Helgoland, sampling site Kabeltonne...
AATGGGGTGTTTTGGATCAAATGCTCGTGAGCAAAAATTTACTTGCTAATTCATTAGAATATTCAACTAGTCAAGATCTTGTAGGCTTCGTGAAAAAAGACTGGATGCTATACGAAAGTTCTAGTGATCAGAAGTTTTTCCCAAGTCGGACTTATGGCGGAACCAAGTATTTTGGTGGCTATTCGGATCATTTACCGGTCATTTTGGTGCTTAAGCACAAATAATGCTTCATAAAGATTCTAAAATCACGATTCATTAAAAACCTTCCGTCTCAATATTCGTTAACTTCGATACGTTCACTCCAAATGAAAGTATTCGCACTTTTTTTCTCGTTTTCATTCTTCGCACTTTCCTTAACCGGTCAAAATGATGTAAGCAAGGATGTTGAAAAGCTAAGTCTTTTCCTTAACAGCCTGAACGAACGTTATGTAGATAGCGTTGAAACTTCTACTTTACTTGAAAAGGGTATTCGGTCCATGCTGGAAGAATTAGACCCGCATTCGGTTTATATGAATCCCAGTCAATATATAGCGGCAACGGAGCCGTTAAAAGGCAATTTTAAAGGCGTGGGCATTCGATATCAGATCATACTTGACACTATGACTGTACTGGAAGTAATGCCTTCTAGCCCGTCTGAACGAGGTGGCATAAAGCGCGGAGATCAATTTATTGCCATTGGCAAAGACACCATCGCAGGGAAGAAGCTTTCTTCTGGTGAAATGTCTCGTTTTCTAAAAAGCGATGAAAACATGAATGAACCTGTCAGCATTTTCCGGAATGGGGGGAAGGAGCGATTGGAAATTGTTTTAGAACGGGATAACATTAAAGTGTCCAGTGTGCCAGCTGCGTTTCTTTTAGAAGATCATATTGGTTACATCAAATTCAGCCGCTTTAGTTCAACCAGTCTGACTGACTTTCGTGCCGAGATGGACAAATTGAGGTCGAGTGGAATGAAGCATTTGGTTTTCGATCTTAGAGGAAACAGCGGTGGCTACCTGAACGTAGCTGTAAAAATCTTGGATGAGTTTATACCCGATCGAAGGTTGCTTGTATATACCGAAGGCACGCATCAGTCGCGAAAAGAAACATTTAGCACTTCGGGTGGGCGATTTACACGTGGTGATTTGGTGGTTTTAATCGATGAGAATTCAGCATCGGCTAGCGAAGTGGTAGCTGGTGCCTTGCAAGATCTAGATCGAGCTTTAATCATGGGGCGCAGATCGTACGGAAAAGGATTAGTTCAGCGCACCGTTGAATTTGATGATGGATCGGCCATGAGAATGACTATTTCACGGTATTATACGCCAACAGGTAGAAGCATTCAGCGACCTTATGATGAAGGCTTGAAGGCGTACAAAAGTGAAGGTCGAAAAAGAAAAGAGTCGGGTGAACTCTATTCTGCTGATTCCATTGAGATTAACGACAGCCTTGTCTATTACACGCCTGCAAGAAGGAAGGTATACGGTGGGGGTGGTATTATTCCTGACGTATTTGTGCCAACAGATTCTTCAAAATCTAGCCCATTTATGCGGAGTTTAGTTAAATCGGGACTTCATGTTAGAACAGCGCTGGACTACGTTGATTCGCATTCCGATGAATTGTCAATTTACCCGAGTGTTCAAGGATATACATCAAAATTTATTGTTCCAGAAACGTTGTTAAACGAAGTCAGGATGGCCGCTTCCAAAAGAGGAGATATCTGTTCGGACGAAGAGTTTGAAGCAGCAAAGATTGATTTGAATGAAGTCATGAAAACACTTATTGCTCGATTCTACTTCGGTTATGAAGACCACTTTTATGTGATTGCATCCTACGATGAGATGATTCATAAGGCAATTGACGACATTCAAAACGATACGTTTAAAGAACTCGGCTTGAAATAGCATGGGACAAAAATCGAGTTCATGCGAATTACTTCGATAATCATCGCGACCACCTTGCTGCTTTCGCTTTTTTTCAATAGAGTTGAAGCCCAGGTTAATCGATTTCAATCGGGGGAGAAATTAACCTATGGCGTTTATTATTACCTCATGGGAGTGTGGGTCGTGGCGGGCGATGTCAGTTTTAGTGTCGAGTCGGCCGAACATAGAGGAAAGCAATGTTTGAAGTTTATAGGCGAGGGAGGAACACACAAACGCTATGATTGGTTTTATAAGGTCGTAGATCGATATGAATCATACGTAAATCCAATCGACATAAGACCCTATCGGTTTCGAAGGGACGTAAGTGAAGGAGACCACTATTTCGTGGAAGATTGCGTGTTTGATTATTCTAAAAACGCAATTTTTTCTGTGCTGAAAATAAAAGAGAAGCCGCTTCAAGTGGATACTTCCACCTTAGTTGATGGCAGCTTCGATGTCTTGTCCATGATTTACCATGCCCGTAACCTTGACTACGAAAGTTTTGAAATCGATCAGAAAGTGCCGATAAATATGTTTATCGATAGGGAAACGCATGAATTATTCATTCGATATCTCGGTGTAGATACCTATAAGCACAGTGAATACGGAGAAATCGAATGCTATGTGTTCAGTCCTTTATTGGTCAATGGCACCTTGTTCAAATCGGGCGAGCGCATGAAGGTTTATGTGACAAAAGATGAAAACGTGATTCCTATTTATGTGGAATCCGAAATTCGGGTTGGATCAATTCGTGCCGAATTGATTGACTATACGGGCCTTAGAGCGAAGCTAGGAGCTGACTAGACGTCATAGCTAATCCGCACTTTATCGGATACTGGCCGCGATTGACAAGTAACAATAAAGCCATCCGCCACTTCACCATCGGTCAACACATGGTTCATTTCCATATTCACTTCTCCTTCTTCCAATTTAGCCATACACGTAGAGCAAATTGCACTGCGGCACGAGAAAGGAGCATCCATTCCCGCTTTGATCGCTGCGTCTAGGATTTTCTCGGTTTTGCCAACTTCAATCGTAGTTTCCTTTCCGTCTAAAATGATGGTTACTTGAGCCATGGTGTTAATTTCTTAATCTATAGTGTTGCGGATAATAGTTGTTCCATCTTCCGGGGATTTGTTTAACCCAGCCCAGAGCGATTTGTTCAAACCCAACCGTCATCCATTTGTTGTCTGCATTTGATGGCGCAGAAATACGCTCTTTTCTCAGATAATTCAAGGCATCATTCAAAGACAAATCAACATCGGGTGTGCAATTCTTGTGCATAGCCAATCCATGAGATGGTATAAAATCGCGTCCTTTTGCTTCAAGGATGGGCAATCCAACGGTTTTAAAAGGCATATGAGAGGGAAGTCTTTGTAGTAATTCCTGACCATTATCATATCCAAAAACTTCGTTGCCTTTCGACCATTGCGATTCAAATTCGATGTTGGAATAGGGCAATACCGCACTTCGAATGAAGGGTGCTGAATCGAACGGACGTTTATTGCGACTCACGTAAGCCGAATCGACTTTTTGTAAGACCGAAATAAATAAACCTTCTCCGGTCGAAATACCGGGCAATAAATAATAACCTAAAATGCCGCCATGCTGCTCGGCAGGCTGGATGTAGTTTTTAAACTCATCCATTTTTGGCAAGCGCAATTCGAATCCATTGGAAAGCAATTGCTGAATTTGCTCTTCGTTTTCTTGCACATTGGTCGTGCAGGTAGAGTAGATTAAATAGCCTCCTTCTTTGAGGCTTTCCGCAATGTTTGTCAGCATTCCACGCTGAGTTAACGCGCATTGCTCAACCAGCTGTGGCGTCCATTGCGTGATGGCAAAATCGTCTTTCCGAAACATGCCTTCGCCTGAACAAGGAGCATCAACCACAATCAAATCGAATACGGCACCTAAATCTGAGAATTTATCAGCGGGTAATTGCGTGACTGCATGGTTCGTGCTTCCCCATTTCAATAGGTTTTCGCGCAAAATGGCATTCCGTTTTCCATCGATTTCATTGGCGATCAAAAAACCATTTTGCTTCAAACGGTCAGCTATGATGGTCGATTTACCTCCAGGTGCCGCACATAGATCTAAGGCCAGCATTTGCTCGCTTTCAAAAGTGATCTGATTCAAAACATATTCGAGTACCATGCTCGATGAATCTTGCACATAGTAGGTCCCGGTATGAAATAGTGGATCGAGGTAAAAGGCCGGACGTTCATCAAGTAGGAAAGCTCGGCTTGACCATGGCACAGCTTTTTGGTGGTCAAACTGAGCGGTCGGTTTGGATGGATTGATACGTACAGAAACGCTTGGAGCTAGCTCGAATCCGGCCTTAACACGATTCGCAACTTCCTCACCAAAATGGGAGATAAGCTGCTCAAAGAATTCGTTTGGGATTATAGCTTCGTCCATAGTTGCCGTAGGTCTGGAAAGGCCAATGCAGCCTTCAATTCTTGCAAATAAACACTTCTGTCAATTTCTCGCGCTCCTAACGAGGCCAAATGATTCGTGTGAAGTTGGCAATCAACAAAGTGAAACTGATGCCGCAAAATAAACTCATGCAAATGATGGAAGGCTACCTTGGAGGCGTCAGAGACTAAGCTAAACATGGATTCCCCGAAAAAAGCGCGACCGAGGGAAACACCGTATAACCCACCCACCAGCTGTCCATCTTTCCAACATTCGAAGCTGTGGGCAAAACCCTGTTCATAAAGGGCGGTATAGGCTTCAAGCATTTCTGGGCTAATCCATGTTCCATCCTGAGTGGGTCGAGGCACATTACCGCAAGCCGCCATAGTCTGATTAAACTCGGTGTCGATGCGCATTTCAAAACCACCTTTTTCAATGGACTTTTTCAACGATTTACTCGTTTTGAAGTCGCCAGGATAGAGCAGCATACGTTTCGGAGGACTCCACCACAGCATGGGTTGATCGGGATTATACCAAGGAAAAATGCCGTTTTCATAAGCCAGAATCAGGCGTTCTAAGCTCAAATCACCACCAATGGCCAATAAGCCATCTTCCTCGGCCAAATCGGGCGAAGGGAAAACGATGGATTCGGGTAATTGGTAAACAGGCATCAGAAATAGATTCGATAGAGCAATACGGGCAAAAACCCAAGTTGGTACCGGTCTTCAAGCCGCAACGAAGTAGGGGAAAATTCTCGAGAGAAAATATTCTTTCGGTTTATAATGTTTTGCAAATCAACGGCCCATTCTTGCGTCACTTTCTTACCATTCATTTTTAGGGCGATGCGTAAATCTGGTCTAAAATAGTCGGGATATTTTCGTTCGAAATGTTGGTTGTAATCGTAAACAGCAAAGCCTGTCAAATCAGTCGCAGCTTGATTCAACGGAGTGTAGCGTAAACCGCCCGCATAAGCTAGTCGAGCATCAATGGTTAGTTTCAATTGATTTTTTGCTTCCTGGTTTTTTGTGAGGCGCCATTCCTTCCCGGCTAATAGCGTATATGCCTGATTCCCGTTAAAAGCAGTGTTATATGATTTGCCATTTTGGGCTGTGTATTCACTATTAAAGATGGAAGCCGTCAGCAAGTAATAGAATCCACGATTTAAGAACCGTTCTAGGGTGATTTCTATCCCGTAATTTTTTCCGCTTCCCTCGTTTACCAAGCGCTGTGGATAGCTGAAATCAAAATTTGCTCCTTGATTTAAAACGGAATATGTTGTGTTTAATGAGTCTATGGGAACTTGAGATAATACTTGATAGTAAGCCTCCACTTTTACATGGGTTTGTTCGCTGATTCGGTAATCGGCACTTACAACATAATGATCGCTTAAAAGAGGTTTCAGGTCTTGATTTCGAATGGTTCCTGCTCCGCTTGCAGTCTGAGTTTTTCTAAAGTATAACAGCATGGGAGGTAATTGACCGTGTCGACCGTAAGCGGCTCCTAGCGTCAATCGAGGGGCGGCTTTATATTTTATTCCCAATCGCGGTTCGATTGTAAAGCTTTCGTTCAATAGAAAAACCAAAAAGTGTACTCCGCCATTCACCGTCCATTTTTCACCAGGACGATATTGATGTTGGACAAAGGGCTGCAATAACCATGTTGTACCGCTGAAATCGCTGCGTGTGAAATAGTCTTGATTGCTTTGAACCCAAAACTTTTCATCCATATTGAAGTAGAGCAAGTCGTTGAATGAACCGATGCGCGTAGTGTGTCTCGCATTGAATTTCTTATTGAACATCAACATGAGCGAATACTTCCCTTCGGTTGAGTTGTTCTTGTATACGTTGAAGGCATCGCCAGCAACATTTAAGGTGTCGTTGATGATAGACCTGCCGTTATAGCTCCAAGAGAGGGTGGCTTTTAAATAAGATTTGCTTCCAATCAGTTGTGTTCGGCTAAGGCCTGCAGCTGCCATGCTTGTTCCATAATAAAGGTCTTCGCCTTGATCGTCAAAGAAGGTGTCGTCCGGATCTTTTTCAGCATCCAAAAAGGCGATATTGCTTATACCTGCCAAACCGAAAATGTCCCATTTCCCGTGCTTGTCAGGTAGGTTAATGTGAAAATTTCCGTCTTGATATTGAGGAACAGCAACCGTTCCGAAGCTCAAGCCCATGACCTTAAAAAGCTCAAGCGTAGAGTAACGGTAATTGACCAAATAACTCGCCCTACTTTTTCGCGACAAGGGACCTTCGGCCATTAATTCGGCCCCATTGAATCCAATCTGTCCAAGAAATTCGTGTTTTTCATCGTTTCCATTCCTCAAATGAAGGTCGAAGGCACCCGCATAAGCATTTCCGTATTCAGCTGGAAAAGCTCCCGTGAAAAAGTCTGAATTACTGAGAACGTTATTGTTTAAAATGGAAATTGGACCACCGGTTGATCCTTGAAAAGAAAAGTGATTGGGATTGGGAATGTCAATTCCCTCAAGCCTATAGAGTACGCCAAATGAAGAGTTTCCGCGAATTATGAGATCGTTGCGTTGGTCGTTCACAATGCCCACGCCAGCGAAGTTCTGCGCCATTCTGCTTACATCATTTAGGCTTCCGGCATAACGTTGCGATTCTTCAACCGAAAAGGTTCGAGCGCTCACTGTGGCCATTTGATTCAGCGTTTCTGTCTTGTCTCGATCGGCAGTAACAACGACTTCCTCGCCTAAAATGGCGCTTTCTTGCATTTCAATTTGAAGTACCGCTTCCTTAGATGAATTCAATTCAACACTTGGCAAAAGGACTTCCTCGTAGCCAATAAAACTCACTTTTACCGCCACGCGACCGATTGGGATTCCTTCGAGTTTGAAATAACCCTCTACGTCAGCCGTGTTGCCAATGAAGGGATCGGAATTTACGATAACCACATTTGCCCCTATCAGAGGTTGTTTGGAGTCTTTATCTACAACTCGACCACGGATTGTTTGGGTTAATTGCGCCCACGAAACCAAGCCTAGCAAGCTGAAACAAAGCGTTAAGAAGAGTGCACGCATTAAAAAGTCGGTCGAACGGGTTTATTGTCGAGAATAAGTTCAATGGCATCTATTACTTCATCCGTAAGCAGGGGCAAGGCATCCATGGCTTTTAAGTTTTCTTTCAGCTGAGAAAGCTTTGTGGCTCCTGTTATGACAGTACTCACATTTGGGTTTTTCAAACACCAAGCGAGCGCGAGGTTGGCCATAGAAACATTAAGATCGGCTGCAATTTTTTCCATTCGGATGACTTTAGCCACGTTTTCATCGGTCAAAAGCTTTTCGCGAATCCATTGCATGTCGGCTAGCGTTAACCGCGATCCGTCAGGAATGCCTTTGTTGTATTTTCCAGTCAGCACTCCGCTGCCCAAAGGCGACCAAATGGTGGTGCCTAAGCCATAATCCCGAAAAATTTTGAAAAAATCTACTTCTACTTTTTGACGCACCAACATACTGTATTGGGGTTGTTCCATGCTCGGAGGAATCAAATGATTCATGCGTGCCACCATGATGGCTTCTTGTACTTCTTGCGCGCTCCATTCGCTGGTGCCCCAATAAAGCACCTTTCCTTGCTGAATCAAATGATTCATGGCCCAAACCGTTTCTTCCATCGGTGTGTTTTTGTCGGGGCGATGGCAGAAATAAAAGTCCAGATAGTCGACCTGCAGCCGCTTCATGGCCGCATGGCAAGCTTCTACGAGGTGTTTTCGGCTGAGGCCTTTTTGGTTAGGCAATTCACCACCCCAAAACGCTTTGGACGATACCAAGAAGGTGTCGCGGTTCCAATTGGCTTTTTTCAGCACTTCACCCATAACAACTTCCGATTCGCCTTTGGCATACACCTCGGCATTGTCAAAAAAGTTGACTCCGTTATCGTAGGCATATTCCATGCATTCGGCAGCCACCTTTTTGTCGATTTGATTGCCAAAAGTTACCCACGAACCAAATGACAATGCGCTTACTTGCACGCCTGCTTTTCCTAGTCTTCTATACTCCATAAGAATTGTATTGAAATCCAAATGTAGCCTTCATTAAATGTCTTCGTCTCGGATATATGTCCAAATTTGCCGTCAATACTTCCGATTATGAAAAAAACAGTACTCCTCGTTGTCATCGCTGCATTTGGGTTTCATCAACTTCAGGCCGCTGAAGGCGACACCACTTGGGTGAATTCGCACCAAAACACGCATTGGGACTGGGCTGGAAATTGGTACGACACCACAGCTTTTCCTGAATCAGGAATCTACCGAAGGATATTGATGCATTATACGCTCGGCTGTCCGTCTATCGGTTGCAGTGAGTGGGATTACACAACTAAGATTGAAGTGGCCAATCCGTTGAACGACAGCACAACACAATGGTTGGAGTTGGTGCGCATTATGACGCCCTACGCTGGCGACCGCAATGAAGGTTGGACCCACGAATGGATCATCGATGTGACAGATTACGCATCTGTGTTAACCGGAGAGCGCATCATCAAAGCCAACTATGGAGGCTATCAGGATGGCTTTACCGTTACCATCGACTTTGAAATGATTGAAGGAACACCGCCACGCGAAGTGCTTGCCATTGATCAAATCTATCACGGCACGTTTAAATATGGTTTCACCAGCGATCCCATTGAAAGCCATTTGGTCGCTACGGATGTGGATGTTCATGCAGACATGAAATCGGCAAAATTTCGCTATGTAGCTTCGGGTCACAGCTTTGGTGGCAATGAAAACTGCGCAGAGTTTTGCAAGAAATACTACCGCCTTTATGTAGATAATTCGCAAGCCGTAGAGCGCGACATTTGGCGAGACGACTGTGGTGCCAATCCATTGCGTCCGCAAACGGGCACTTGGATTTATGAGCGCGCTGGTTGGTGTCCAGGCGCTGAAACCAGGCGCTATGACGATGAAATCGGAAATCGTTTGGATGCCGGTTCAACCAACACACTCAATGTGGATATGGAAAACTACAACTACACCGGAGGTGCGGGCTTTGATCCGCAGTGGATTATCGAGTCGGTGTTGTTTCAATACGGTCCATGGAAACACGCCATAGATGTGTCTGTTGATGATATCATTCGACCTTCGATGAAAGATCAGCACAGTTTGGAAAACCCAATTTGCAATAATCCAGAAGTGGTCATTTCCAACCAAGGATCGGAAGTCATTACGAAAGTGGTCTTAAACTATTGGGTTGAAGGCGGATTTGAAGTGTTTGAATACGAGTGGAAGGGCGTTTTATTCCCAGGCACCTTCGCTGCTGTTTCCTTGCCTTCCACCGACTGGCATTTGTTTGGAGGTTACACATCGAATGTCTTTCATGTGGAAGTGAAAACAGCGAATGGCGAAGCTGATGCCGGAACGGACAACAATCATATGAAATCGCGTTTTGAAGAACCAACCGTCATGCCTTCGGAATTTATCATAGCGTTTAACAACAATGGCGCAGCAGGCGAAACCAGCTATCGCATTGAAGACAGCAATGGCGATGTGGTTTTTCAACACGGTGGTTATGCGGCTTTTGAAGTCGATCAGGATACGGTAGCCTTAGATTCAGGCTGTTACACCTTGATTTTAGAAGACACCGACTGCGATGGTATGAGCTTTTTTGCCAATAGCGATGGCGTAGGCCGCGTGTGGATTCATCCAAATAGTTCCACCAATTTTTTTCCGCCCATTCACAAGTTTGACGCTGAATTTGGATGTGGATCGCAGTTGACCTTTACCGTTGGTTATCAACTTGGGAATAAGGAAATACACCAGGTAGATCAAGCCATTCTTCGCGCTTACCCAAATCCATCATCGGATCAAGTAACGTTGGCCATCGAACAAGCCTTTGAACAAGGCGAGTTGAGCATTTACAATCAAGCGGGGCAGTTGGTGCGTCAGCAAGTTGTTGCAGGCCTCAATGCCGTTGTTATTGCTGGGCTGGAAGGCGGTGTTTACACGGCTCACTATCAAAGCAAGGGCAGCAGCGCGAGCACGCGATTTATTGTGATTAAATAAGTTAGGACTGAATTATTGGAGCACTACTTCCACCGCAATTTCATTTTTCCGGTTCACCAATTCATAGGGAGGATTGTAACCGAAATAGTTGAATTCGCCCGTGTAAGGAATGTTGTTCTCAGCTAAAAGCGCTTTGAGCTTTTCAGTGTATTCGGCAATGCGCTCATCTGTTGACCAACCTCCAAACTGAATAGCTGCCATGGTTTTGGCTGGCTGTTCTTCAAATCTGATTTTTCGGTTGTTTGGCTTTGGCAAATCATCCATTGCCATTCCTTCGGGCACTTTGAATCGCATGGTTACTGAGTCATCCATGGTCATTGCTACCGGGCTGGTCATGGCAATTTTTTGACTGCGATCATTGTCGCCAAAAATATAACCAGCTAGCGTTCTAAATCCTTGACTGCTAACGCTTTTGTAAGAAGCTGCCTGCATGGCAACACTAGTAAACAATGCGGGTTCATATTGTCGGATTTCAAACGAACCAAAGTCTTTAACCACAGTGTAGGCGTGCGATTCGGTTTTATTGGTTGAACTCATAACAAAAGCTTGGGCGATGATGAAAATGACGGCTAATATAACCGTAATGATGATGAAGATTTTCATGGTGGATTTTGTTCTATACAACAGAATGTTACCGCCATTGTTCAGTTTGAGTATGAAATAAAAAACGGCTCCGTCAGTTGACGAAACCGTTTTCATTACAACCTACCGATATGAATTGGGGATTCGGAGGGTTCTGCGAACTAGGGTTAGAACGCTTTGATCAATTTGCTTCGTGTCGTAGTTTGGTGATTGGATATGGTTTCAATCACATACATGCCAGTTGACCAATCTGCGGTGTTCACCACGTTCGACTTTCCTTTAAAAACAACAGCACCTTGCGCGTTGTATATCACTATTTGAGTATCGCTTGGAGCGGAAATGTGCAATAGGTCTTGGAAAGGGTTTGGGAATAAAGTCACTTGATTGGAAGTTAATTCGCCAACGGAAGCAGGGCCTTCAACCACGTCATTTACATTAATGGCAAACACACCTTCTCGCGTCAATCCGCCTTGGTCTGTTACTTTGATCCGAACAGACATGACAGGAAGCGTTTCGTAATCCAAGGCAAGCAATGTTTGTAATTCATCACCAGCTATTTGAAATGAGGCGTTGTGTGTATCACCCGTTCCAGCGACTAGGCTGTAGCTAAAGTTTAAATCGTCATCACAATTGTCGCTGCTGCTTAAGTTGCCTATTGTTGAACCCACAGCCGCGTCCTCGTTTATGGAATTGTTGCTCAAGCTTAGGCTTTCGGGAAGGTGGGTGTCGTCAATGGTAAAAACGAAAGGACTGGCCGTTGATCCCGTTCCACCAGTTAATCCACCAATGGTGAGATTACCATATCCTAAGCTTCCAGCGACTGCAATCTGTCCTTTGTCGTTCGTATGAATAGAAGGACAAATATTCCAACCCGTTGATGCTCCACTACTCAATACCCATTGGTGTTGTAGTGATGTGTCTATTCTTCCAATGAGAATAGATGCATGTCCCGTTGTGCCGGCATAGTCAGTCCCATCGATGTTAATGCCTGTTGTCATTCGAATGGATGTGACTAAGGTGTTGGAACAAAGATCCGCTTCAATGCGATGAACTAATCCATCTTCGGCCTTGGTAAACGACAGACTCAAGCAAAGCTCCAGCAGGCGATAATTTCATGATCAAACCATTGTATTGGTTACTCGAAGCGGAAATGGTCGTAGAGCCATAGGTGAAATCTCCTTTCAATCTTCCAGCATAATAAATATTCCCATCCGACCCTACGGCTGTGCCAAGCATATCGCTTCTATTGTTGGCAGCAAAGCATCCTTTCGCCCATTGTAGTTGGCCACTAAAGTTCAGTTTCGCAACGAAACCGTTGTTGTCAGCCGCGTGCAATGAGTCGGCAATAAAAAGTGGATGACCAGCATAGCTTCCTGCCACATAAATACCGCTGTTGTCAATGGCGAGGTTGTTGACCCACATATTGGCCGAATTTCCAATGTTTCCATAGTTGACTTCAAACTCATAATTCCAAATATTTAGGCTCGTAGTTGTGTTTTCATTCACCTTAGTTACAAATCCTTTTGCAGGAAATGAATAACGAATTCCACAGATGTAAATATCACTGCCTTTAACTTCCAAATCAATGGGAACAGCCGTTTCATTGTAATCGTGTAAGTTGATGCATTTTATTGGATTTCCATCTATATCTGCTATGAAAAGCTGAGCCTCTTGGAAGCTTCCTCCGGCTGAAACTGTAACCGTATCCCAATTGAAAGCTTGAGTAATCGAACCAATGAAATAGAGGCGATTGCTAGTTATTCGCATGCTATAAAACTGCTGATAATTTCCTCCTGAATAATAGTTGAAAAGCGTATCCAAAGTGAGATTGGTGTTTTGTCGAATGATGATCGTTTGAAACCCTGAAAAGCTACCAACCGTGTGTTGAAGTGTAGCTAAAACGTAACGATTTCCATCCGAATCGATTTGAGTAGATACACGTCCTTCCTGTTGATTGTATCCGAATACATCAAGTTTGTTGACGGTTTGGGCCCGTAAAGATTGACAGCCGAGTAAGGCCGATAGGGCGATCAAAAGAGTTGATTGTAATATTGTTTTCATATCGTTATCTGTTTATGCTTCGAATTTCCATCGATCTTCAATTCTATCTGCGGATCAGTTAACGAATGGTCGTTCTAACTTAATGAAGTGCAGGCCTCATTCTGAGTAAAGGGTAATTTCGTCCGTATCATGAAAGCCATACTTATTGACGATGAAGAAAATGCACGACAAGCCTTAAAAAGCTTGCTGGAGCTATAT
>Ga0115566_10003261_pt1 | contig 13163 bp, 11 predicted proteins | sample COGITO_mtgs_1204_3_FD_87173 | JGI IMG/M metagenome (GOLD analysis project Ga0115566, IMG submission 87173) | Pelagic marine microbial communities from North Sea - COGITO_mtgs_120405 | ecosystem: Environmental > Aquatic > Marine > Epipelagic | place: Germany:Helgoland, sampling site Kabeltonne...
TTCAGTTTCAATAAGCCTTTTCGATAGAGTAAACAAATCCTTGGAGGATATGATTGTATTCGTAAAAGAAGATGGTGGAGATTTAGAGTTACTTGAGGTTACAGATGCCGGAATTGCTCGGGTTGAACTTAAAGGAGCTTGTACAAGTTGTTCAATGAACAACATGACTTTTAAGGCTGGCGTAGAAGAAGCTATTTTAAGAGCTGTACCTGAAATAAAAGCAGTTGAGGCCGTTGGCTTCCAGCTTCATAAAAAATAATTTGAATTACTTTTCGTAGAAAATCTTTGATTTTGCCAATCCAATTTTATTGAGAAAATATATCCAACTCGTCCACAATACCCCTAATCCGTATACAGAACTTCTTTTAAAGTTTATCGATGATGCCTCTTCAAAATACTTGGTAGGGCAGGTAACCTCTCCAATTTCAAATCCAGCATAAAAGATTTGCGCTAACATTTGATTGTCAAACACAAAATCGTCAGAATTTATATTGTAATTAATTCCCTCTAAAACTTCTCTCGAAAACGCACGGTAACCTGAGTGGTATTCCGAGAGTTTTTGATTCATGAGAATGTTTTGAGTCAAGGTTAAAAAACGATTAGCTATGTATTTGTAAATTGGCATTCCACCTTTGAGAGCACCTTTTCCTAAAATTCGAGATGCCAATACAGCGGGATACAAATCATTGGCGATTACATGTGCAATTGAAGGGATCAATAGTGGAGTGTATTGATAATCAGGGTGAACCATGATTACGATATCAGCGCCAATTTCTAAAGCTTTATTGTAAAGGGTTTTTTGATTTCCACCATACCCTTTGTTTTCCTCATGGCGAATAACATGTTTAATGCCTATACGCTTGGCGACTTCACTAGTGTCGTCAGGACTATGGTCATCAACTAAAATTACATCGTCAACTATGTCGAAGTCAATTTCATTGTAGGTTTTTTCAACTGTTTTGGAAGCATTATAAGCGGGCATTACAACCACTACTTTTTTACCTTTTATCATCGCCAACTAATTTGCTGCAAAAATAAAATTTAGTGGGAGTTAAACCAGTATTAAAATTTCGGACATTCAAAGTCATTTTATCCCAAAAGACATAATGCAAAATTATTCTGTTATTTTAATCGTAGCTATTTTAAAATTCTTTCTACTTTGAGCTATTATAAAGAATTGTGGATATTCCCTATAAGGTGAATACTTTCCCTCGAAGGTTCTTAACTCTAATTCATCTTTTTTGAAAAGTAGGCTTTTGTATAGCTCACCATCGCTATCAATTGAAGTGAGCCCAACAACGGCAAATTCGCCATCAATGGGAGCTTTTTTTACATCGTTCCTATCAAAGTTTGTGTGGTTATTTAAATGATCGTTATAGGCAAAATAGAGGTCTGAGTTTTGTTGAAAGAACTTGAATGTATTTAATGCAATATCACGGTTAGGTTTATAGCTATTATGTCGGTAGTTGTTTTTTACAATCACATTACTCCATTCCAATTTACCTTCATCAAGTCTAGATACCAATATATCGAGGTTGTAATAAAAATTGTGATAGCTTAAGCTTCCACTTTGGCTATTGGTAACTGAATAACTCGGTGTCCAGCTAACTTCACCAATTAAGTAAAAACCATTTTCAGTAACTACTATATCCCTTACCGTTAAATTGTTTTCGTCTAACATCTTTGTGTCTCCCTTTTTTAGTTCTAAATCCTTCTTTAAGCCTTTTGACATTTCGACTGATTTAGGTTTAATTATATCCTCCGGAAGATCATTGATAATCATTTCGTTCAGCTTTTTATCGGCTATGTTTTCAGAAATAAAGAACAATTTAACTTCTCCCTTGGCTTCTTTTGGAATTAAATATCCAGCAATAACAACCTCATCATTTTTTCCAAAAGTTATTCTATGCGGACTCTTATATTTTGCCTCAACTTGATATGAATATGTACTAATGGTTGAATTCCGAATCACGTCACACAATACAGTATTTGGTTCTGTAGGGTTATCATCTTCCATTTCCATAAAAGCATAAGGAACTACGCAAGTATTTTTGCCAAAAACAACATTTCCAAGAAATGGAATTTCACCAAAGTCATCTGGTTCAATTTCTTTGCTTGCCATTACTTCAAAATTTTCATCAAAGATGGTATAATCGAGTTTGCGTTTAATTTTCATTTTCCCTGTCTCCATGTCAATGTCAATCATAGTGGTTGTATAACTCACAAATAAAGAATTGTAATTATTTGACACATTTAATTCGATATCAACTCTCGACCTTTCACCAATTAATTTTTGGCCAAGCTTGGTACGCCCTTGGTCAGCAATAAGTGTATTGGGATTAACTTTTTGTAGGTAATAAATAATACTTTTTTCAAATTGAACACTTGTTATTACATACAACCATTCGTTAAATCTAAAAACATCAATAAATGATGACTTTTTCCCTTCTTGTTTGTGTTCATGAACAAACCTATTTTCATTTAAAACTTTATTGTCAGAACCGGTACTCACAAAATTCAACGCATCTACGTCATGCCAAATATGAACATAAACACTCTCGTCAAAAACTTGGGTTTCTAATGATATACCTTGAGGCCTTTTAATTTCTTCGCTCCATAATACGTCAATATTTTTATTGGTGTTTTGGGCGTTTAATAGCAGCGTTTGAATAGCAATAAATGCGATTAGGAAAAGGCTTTTCATAAGATTTGATTGTCTAAAAATTAAAAGGAGATTACTTGACCATTCCCTCTTCAATATGTCCAATTAAGGCATGAATCACTTTAATATGGATTTCTTGAACCCGATCGGCATAATCTGATTTTGGTGCGCGAATTTCAACGTCACATTGCCCTTGAATTTTGCCTCCGTCTTTTCCAGTTAGACAAACTACACGCATTCCTTTTTCTCGAGAAGCTTTAACGGCATTCAAAACATTTTCTGAATTTCCACTTGTGCTTATTCCTAGTAGAATATCTCCAGGTTGTCCAATTGCTTCTACAAAACGAGAAAAAACATAATCATAACCATAATCATTGGCAACACAAGTAAGATGTCCTGCATCCGAAATTGAAATAGCAGCCATTGCTTTTCTGTCGTCTCTATATCTTCCAGAGAGTTCTTCAGCAAAATGCATGGCATCGCTCATCGAACCCCCGTTGCCACAACTAATTATTTTACCGCCATTTTTAAGGCAATCAATCATAAGGTTTCCAGCTAACTGGATAAGAGCAAAGTTTTCGTCTTTTGAAAATTCGTCTAACACTCGTTGAGCTTCAGAAAATTGATCGCGAATAAATTCCATTATTTAGCTTTTTTATAAAGAGAAATACCTTCCGTTAACCACGCCCTGAAATCCTCAGGATCTCGGTGTCTGTCATAGTCAGCAGATCCGTTTGCCAAATCTTCTCCATCAGAACCAAGCATTGCATAATAAGGCTGAGTATTGGTTTTGTATCGAATTACTTGCTTGTACATCCATTTGTCACCAACCGTTTTTAGCGTTTTCTTTCGGCTACCAATCATTACTTCTTTTATTTCATTGGCAGGAAGAGGATCTTTAAAGTCAACATAAAGAGAAACAATAACAACATCGTTTCTAAGCATATCTATGATACCCGGTTCACCCCAAACTTGATCTTCCATCTTACGGCAATTGGCACATGCTTTACCAGTAAAATCAACAAAAAGAGGTTTGTTTACCGATTGAGCATATTTCAATCCCTGATCCCAATCATGAAAGACTTGAATGTTTTGCGGCCCTTGGTGCATTCCTTCAATATGCTCAGTATGACTTGCTGATCCGCCACCACCGGCAAAACTTCCAAAAGGAGCTTCTGCGTAGGTCATAGGAGGAGGGAAGCCTGCAATTAATTTAAGAGGAGCTCCCCACATACCTGGTATTAAGTAAATTGTGAATGTGAACGTTACAACAGCAAGTAAAACTCTTCCCACTGATATTTTTTCAATTGGAGAATCGTGTGGAAGCCTGATTTTTCCAATAAGATAGAAACCCAGCATTGCTGAAATCACAATCCAAAAAGCCAAGAACACTTCACGAGTTACCCATCCAGCATCTATTACCAAATCAGCATTCGATAGAAATTTCATTGCTAATCCTAATTCTAAGAATCCCAACACAACTTTCACTGAGTTTAACCAACCACCTGATTGTGGTAGTGAGTTTAACCAACCTGGGAAGGCTGCAAATAGTGCGAAGGGTATCGCAATTGCCAAGGAGAATCCAAACATGCCAACTATCGGCATAAGACCTCCAATAGAAGCGGCTTCAACTATTAAAGTACCAACAATTGGCCCAGTACAGGAGAAGGAAACCAAAGCTAAAGTAAACGCCATAAAAAAGATTCCAATCATTCCACCCTTGTCCGCTCCCTTGTCTGCTGCGTTTACCCAAGAAGAGGGAAGCACTATTTCAAAGGCTCCTAAAAATGAGATGGCAAAAACGGTGAGTAATACGAAGAAGATAATGTTAAACCAAAAGTTGGTAGCCATTTCACTGAGAACTTCGGAGCCAAATACAGCAGTTACCACGGTTCCTAGTAATACATAAATTACAATGATTGAAGTGCCATATAATAGTGCATTTCTAATTCCTTCGGATTTGGTTTTAGACTGTTTTGTGAAAAAACTTACCGTCATAGGAATCATAGGAAATACACATGGAGTTAATAAAGCCGCAAATCCGCTGAAAAATGATAAAAAGAAAATGCCCCAGAAAGATCGTTTTGACGGTTTCTTCTTGTCTAGTTCAGTTGGCTCTAATTTGGCTCCTACAAGCGAAGCATTGGGGTTGTTTAAATTTATGTCAAATTCAATTGCCTCTGGAGGTAAACACATCTTTTCATCACACACCATGAAATAAACCTCCCCCTTAATAGATGCTGCCGATTCTGTAATTATTTTTTGTTTGAAAGTAACATCAGTTGAATAAAAACGAAGATCCATAGCAAAGTTCTCGTCATATTCGTCCAGCATATCACCCTCTTCAATGGTCTTCCCACTTAAGGTGAAATTCGAATCAGTGTTGAAGAAGTTAACTTCAGTTGCAACTGGCCCATCTTGTCTTTCAAGGCTTTGAGAGTAAACATGCCAGCCTTTCTCAATTTTAGCTGACATTACCAGTTCGTATTCATTTTCTCCAGTTTTATTTGCTGTAAACTCCCATTTTACTGGATCTTGAATCCCGCCAGCCCCTTCTTCGTCAACCAATAGTTTGGCTTCTTCAATTACAATTGGAGCTTCCGTTTTTTTATCATTGGTAATGTTGCTAGCGGTAGAAGTTAGGTCAAATGAAAAATCTAAATATTCTGGAGGTAGGCATTTAGAATCATTACAAGTCATGTAGGTTAACTCACCTTTAATGGTCGTTGATTTTGCAGAAACAATTACCCGCTGTACAAATGTCACTTCATTGTCAAAGAACAACAAGTCCATGTCAAAATTCTTATCGTATTCTTTAGTTGGTTTTGGTTCTTTAATATCCTTTTTGAGCTTGTAATCTGGGCTAGGATTAAAAATAAATGATGTTGGTATTGGGCCTTCGTCGCCACTTAATGTTGTGGAGTAGATATGCCAATGATCATCTATGGTTGCTGTAAAGAATAAATCAAATGTATTTTCTGAGACTTCTTTTGAATCGTAACTCCATTTTACGGGGTCTTCAATTTGTCCAAAACCAGTTAAAGTTAATATCGAAAGGATTACCCCTATAGTGTACTTCATCATTGCGCCAACCTATTTTGTTAAGTGCCAAAAGTAGCTATTTTCATGAAGGTTGAAAGTTCGTTTTAAAAGCTTAACAGCTAGTGTTAAACACGGGACAAATATTTATCTTCAATAGCTCAATTCGTTACTTCCTTTTAGCCCGAAATATTTACGTAACCCAAATACTATTAAGTAGAATATTGGAGTGTCCAATAATGCGGCAAGAGCCTTAAACATCCAGCCATCCATTATGAAATTGAATAATTCATCATTTGTTTTTATTCCAACAAACAGTACAAGAACTACTAGAGTAGTATCGATTAATTGAGAAAAGATGGTAGAACCATTATTTCTCAGCCATAAATGTTTTCCATTGGTTTGTTTCTTCCAAAAATGATAAACTCGAACATCTATAAGTTGTGCAAATAAATAAGCGATCATTGAAGATACAACAATTCTCCATGAATTTGAAAACATGGTTTCATAGTTTAAATCATTTACCGGAGAACCTTCAATTGCATGAAATTGGTGGCCCAGAAACAAAATAAATAACACAAAAACGGAAGCTGCAAGTCCAGTATAAACTACAGCACTTGTTTTCTTACGCCCATATATTTCGGAAAGAATATCGGTTATTAAAAAAGTTATTGGATAGGGTAGAACCCCTGCTGAAATAATAAAAGTTTTAAAACCCAAGTCTACAGAAATAAACTTGTTGGCAATTAAATTACAGGTAACTAAAGAAGCAATGAATAGACCTGCGAGTAACAAGTAAAGAGTATCTGCATGTTTTTTCTTTGTTTTATTCATCCGTATGTCCTGCAAATTTATTGAACAATGAATTAAAACAATGGATGCTCAAAATAGCTAATATTGGAATTACGGGTAGGCGTAATCGAGCATCTACTTCGGTTAAACTTGAAATTAATGCAAAGTAGCCCACAAGTGAAAGAAGTAAAAAGAAAATGGTGAAATCTTTTGTAAGCCAATGGCGAAGTGAGAACAAAATTCCAAGGTAAATTAAGGCTAGCATTATCATTTGAAATGCCACTAAAACGAGAGTTAAATTATCTGACTTGTCCAAAGTCTTGGTTAGTAAATCTCCTTTGTCTCGTTCTTCAACCGATGAGATTGCCGAGTATGAGTTTTCACCTTTCAGTTGCATGTTAAAGTAGGATCGCATCGGTTTTACAAAAAACATAACACAAGATGTTCCCCACATTTTCAGAAAAACCATCGGGTGTTTTTTTATTACACGTTGAGTTTCTGATCGAGCAAATAAAATGAAAGATTTCATAGCGGAGGCATTATTTACAAAATCCAAATGGCCTAAGCTATCATTTCGGTATTCCATTTCTATAGGTTTTTGAGGACGGTTTTCGGCGAAAGACCGAATTTGGGTTGAAGTATGAAATAAGAGATTAACTTCAGAAATAGACGAAAGAAACGGAGCTTCGAAAACGGTGTGATTTCGGTAAATCCAGGGGGCAATAAAAATGGCTATAAGAATAATATGGAGCACTAAAGTTTTAATTCTTCTCATAATACTTAAACCTGAAAAAAGAAAATAGAGTGTTGGAATTAATAAGGTATAATATAAAGTGATGGGACGAATAAGTGTGGTTAGAGCTAAAATAATGATACTGATGGTAACATTCTTTTCCTCCTTAAAACGAACTCCTTTTACAGCAAAGTATATTGAAATAACCAGAAAAAGGGTGAAAAGGGTTTCTGTAGCTACTAGATTTCCCATAAATATACTGGGTAAATCTAGGGCAACCAATAGGCCCGCTAAAATATTTGCTGGATTGTTCCTTTTTATTATTTCGGCAATTCTAAAAGTAACAAAGGCAGTAAGAGCTCCTATTAAAGCTTGCACATAAACTATCCACTCACCACCCAGTTTGAATAAGTGAAAAAGGTAAATAAAACTAGGGTAGCCTGGTGTTCGTGTGCTGTCGGGCGTAAAAGGTTCAATAAGCATTTGGCTAAAAACTTGACCGTCGAACATGTTTTTTGCCAAATTCAAATAACCCCACGAATCATATTGGTAAATGCTTTCTGGATATATCTGTTGAATACAAATGGAATATCCTATCCTAATAAGAAATGCAAGTACAAAGACAAATAAACCCGGGTGACGAAACAAAAGCAAGTAGTTTGGTCAAAGGTAATTTTTAAGTTGAGAAATGATAAGAAACAAAAATCCCTCTTCGTTTCCAAAGAGGGATTTTAAAAATTCTCATTTTATTAAATGAGGTAGTTGAGCGGAGTCGAAACTACATCATGCCCGGCATACCGCCGCCCATGCCACCTGGCATTGGAGGCATTCCAGCGCCACCTTCTTCTTTTTCTTCAGAAAGAACACACTCAGTTGTCAAGAACATACCTGCAATAGAAGCAGCATGCTCTAAAGCAACACGTGTAACTTTAGTAGGATCAATTACTCCTGCAGCAAAAAGGTTTTCATAAACCATGCTTCTTGCATTGTAACCATAATCACCTTTTCCTTCTCTTACTTTTTGTACTACAACAGCTCCTTCGCCTCCTGCATTCTTTACAATTTGTCTCAAAGGCTCTTCAATAGCTCTTCTCACAATATCAACACCAGTACTTTCATCAAGTTGAGTTAACTTAAGATTGTCTAAAGCATCAATAGCACGAATTAAAGCAACTCCACCACCAGGTACAATTCCTTCTTCAACGGCAGCACGAGTAGCAGCTAATGCATCGTCAACTCTATCTTTCTTTTCTTTCATTTCAACTTCGGTAGCAGCACCAATGTAAAGTACAGCAACTCCACCAGCTAGTTTAGCCAATCTCTCTTGAAGTTTTTCTCTATCGTAATCAGAAGTAGTAGATTCAATTTGAGCTTTAATTTGATTAACTCTACCTGCGATAGCTTCTTTTTCGCCAGCGCCATTAACAATAATAGTATTGTCTTTGTCAATCTCTATTTTCTCACAGGTTCCTAAATCTTCCAATGTAGTATCTTCCAATTTTCTACCTTGCTCTTCAGAAATAACTGAACCGCCAGTAAGAACTGCGATATCTTCTAACATTGCTTTTCTTCTGTCTCCGAATCCTGGAGCTTTAACAGCAGCAATTTTCAATGAACCACGTAGTTTGTTTACTACTAATGTAGCTAAAGCTTCACCATCAATGTCCTCAGCAATAATGCAAAGTCCTTTTCCTGTTTGAGCCGTTTGTTCCAATACTGGAAGAAGATCTTTCATAGTAGAAATCTTCTTGTCGTATATAAGAATGTATGGATTCTCAAGATCAGTAATCATTTTCTCCGTGTTTGTAACGAAGTAAGGAGAAAGGTATCCACGGTCGAATTGCATTCCTTCTACTACATCCACAGTAGTGTCCGTTCCTTTTGCTTCCTCAACAGTAATAACCCCTTCTTTTTTTACTTTTCCCATTGCTTCAGCAATCAACGAACCAATAACTTCATCGTTGTTTGCTGAAATAGAAGCAACCTGTTTGATTTTGTCATTGTCATCACCAACTTCTTGAGATTGAGAATTTAAACTCTCAACTACAGCAAGAACTGCCTTGTCAATACCTCTTTTCAAATCCATTGGATTTGCTCCAGAAGCTACGTTTCTTAATCCTGTATGAATAATTGCTTGAGCAAGAATAGTAGCCGTAGTTGTTCCGTCACCTGCAATATCAGCAGTTTTAGAAGCAACTTCTTTTACCATTTGTGCACCCATATTTTCAATAGGGTCACTTAATTCAATTTCTTTTGCAACTGAAACACCATCTTTAGTAATACTTGGTGCTCCAAAACTTTTATCAATAACTACATTTCTTCCTTTTGGTCCTAATGTAACTTTTACTGCATCAGCCAAAGCGTCAACACCTCTTTTAAGTGCATCTCTTCCTTCAACGTCAAATGTGATTTTCTTAGCCATTTTTTAAGACTATTTTAAGGTTATAATTAAACGATTGCAAAAATGTCCGACTCTCTCATCATGAGATAGTCTGTTCCTTCAATCGAAATTTCTGTTCCTGAATATTTGCCATACAATACTGTATCGCCAACTTTTACTGTCATAGGCTCATCTGGTTTACCAGTTCCAACTGCTACAACATTTCCTTTTTGTGGTTTTTCTTTAGCCGTGTCTGGAATGATAATTCCGCCAGCTGTTTTTTCTTCTGCAGGAGCTGCTTCAATCACAACTCGGTCTGCTAAAGGTTTGATGTTTATTCCCATTTGTAAAATTATTTAAGTTTTTTCCGCCAAGCGGAAATGAATTTTAGTTTTCTAAAACCTCTTTATCATTTCATGTGCCATTGGTCAAATGGCTCAAACATTGTCAGTATTGCCGTTTTTGGACAAAAAAAATGTCAGCATGTGTGACATACTGACATTTTAAAATATCTATTCAATTGGTATTAACCAATATCTTTTTTCTAATCTGTAGGCTCTGCTGCCGGAGCTGGCGCCGGAGCGGAAGGTGAAGGTGCTGTAGGTAAAAGAACATCGTTTTCAATTTGTTCTTCAATAATTGATTTTCTTTCTATTGTTTCAACAGAAGCTTTGTCGCCAAATGCTGCTGCACTTAAACAAAGTACCAAAAGGCCTATTGCTAATCCCCAAGTTGCTTTTTCTAAAAACTCAGAAGTTCGTTTCACACCAATTACTTGTGTTGTTGAAGAAAAACCACTAGCTAATCCGCCACCTTTAGATTCTTGCACCAAAACAACAATGGTTAGTAAGATACAAACGATAAATATTAATATAAAAATTCCTGTAAGCATATCCTGTTTTATTTATTATCCAGCTCTTTTTTGAGGCGTGCAAAGTAATCGCTTTTTTCCGGAAATTTCAAACTTAATTTATCGTAGGCTTTTGAAGCTTTAGACACATTTCCTTGTTGTGCGTAAATCTTTGCTAATGTTTCAGTTACGAGGTCTTCGTTGTCCATTAAGCTCATTTTTGCCATGTTCTCTGGAGAGAAAAATTCGTGTTTGGGACGGTTAATTTCAATGAAAGTTTTCTTTTCTACGGCAGATGCAATGCGTTGAGGTTCTTTTTTTATGAATTTACTGATTAAGTCATTAGACGTCTTTTTAGGAGTTGGTTTTTCTTGAGTGTCTTCTTCTGATTTTAACCAATCCAAAACTCCAAGACCATTAAATTCCGCCTCGTTTTTAAGGGTCTTTGCCTTTTCGATTACAAGTTCAGCTTCTTCATGCTCGTCAGTCTCATTAGTCAATTGATCTGCATCTAAGATGATGGTAGAAGATACAGCATGCTGTAAAATTTCACGTTCCAACTGCTGCCTAGCTTGAGCATCTGGATCAATCTCTTTTACTTTTTCTACTTTGTATCTTTCAAGCGGAGAGGAAGCTAATGCAGTCTTTTTTAAGTCAGCGGCTTTTGTTGGAATTGGAGCAACTGTAATTTCCTCAACAAGAGTTTTGTTAGAGAGCTCTGAGTTTGTGTCTTCAACAGCTTTTTCTAATTCTTGTTCAACTTTTTCAATTTTCTTAGTCAATTCAGGTTGGATCAAGAAATGATATAGTTTTTTTCTGTCGGGTGAAAATACCGCTGCTTTTTTTAATTGAGTTTGGTAATTTGGGTCACTATTAAGCTGATACAACTTCGCTTTTAAACTTTGAAATATTGATACCTGCGGATATTGAGAAATGTAATTGTTCAATTCCGCCTCAGACTTTATAAGAAGATCTTCATTAGTAGCTATATCAATTATTTTTTGCGCTTGCATTTTCTTTATTCTGGTCTTTATTTAATTATTACCAGTTACTAACTGCCTTGTTAAAAATTTCTTGAGTGAGTAATTCATTTATCTCTTTTACTAAAGCGCTTTCAACTTCGTTGAGGGGCTTGTTGCTATCGTAATCAGAATATTTAGTAAAGCTAGTTTCAAAATTTTTGGTGTCGTCAGTTTTATTCACGAATTTAACTTGCACGGTGATAGTAAGTCTGTTTTGAGCAGCAATTTCATCCGCTTGAATCCCAACTGGGGCAGTTGAATAACCAATTATTTTCCCTGAGAATTGAAGGTCGCCATCTCTTTTCGCTAAATCAAGTCGTGTTTGGGTTAAGAAAATATTTCGCAATTCCTCTGTAAATTCTTGAGATAATGTTGGTTGAGCTAAGGGTGCGAAATTGGGGAAAACATCTATCGATACTGTTTTGATTTTGGTGTAATCAATTGAAGCATCGGTAAATCCATAGGTCATTTTGCACCCTTGAATAAGGTAGGCTGAACTAAGTAAAATAAATATTAGACTAATGTTTCTCATTTTAAATCGTACTCTTTAATCTTTCTATAAAGCGTTCTTTCGCTAATGCCTAATTCGTTTGCGGCTTGTTTTCTACGGCCCTTATATTTGGTCAATGCCTTTGAGATTAGTTCTCGTTCTTTATCTTCCAAGCTTAAACTTTCTTCTACTTCAACATGTAAATTGTAATGTTGGTCATCTGGGCTAATTATTTGAGGGCCTTCCTCATTGGACGAGCTATCACTTGCCTTGTCAGTCAATTGAAGGGGTGCTGAGTCTTTGTTCTCAGATTTTACATCACTATAAATCCTGTTTAGTATTTGAACATTTTCTTCATCTTGAACATTTATACCTTCCTTTTGAATACCCTCAATTACGAGTTTTTTCAAATCAGTAATGTCTTTACGCATTTCAAAAAGTACCTTGTAAAGCAACTCTCTGTCACTAGGAGAGTCTCCAGTAGATTTGCTATCATAAATGGCCGGTAAGTTGGTCTTTTGAAAATTTGGTAGGTAGCTTAATAGTTTTTCAGCATCAATAATTCGTTCTTGTTCTATTACACTTATTTGCTCATTTACATTTTTTAATTGACGAATATTTCCGGGCCATTGGTATTTTCGAATACCAATTTGAGCATCTTCAGTTAAACGGACACCTGGCATTCTGTATTTTTCTGCAAAATCTGAGGCGAACTTTCTAAATAATAAATGAATATCCTCTCTTCGTTCTCGTAAAGGTGGTAATTGAATTGGCACCGTACTTAATCGATAGAACAAATCTTCTCTAAACCTTCCTTTTTCAATGGCATTTTGAATATTAACATTGGTAGCAGCAACGATTCTAACATCCGTTTTTTGAACTTTACTAGAACCGACTTTGATAAACTCACCAGTTTCTAAAACTCTAAGGAGCCGAACTTGTGTTTGAACAGGTAGTTCAGCAACTTCATCTAAAAAGATAGTTCCACCATCAGCTACTTCAAAATATCCTGAACGTGTGCTATGAGCTCCGGTAAAAGATCCCTTTTCGTGACCGAAAAGTTCTGAATCAATAGTTCCTTCTGGAATTGCACCGCAGTTAACTGCTATATACTTGGCGTGTTTTCTGGCACTTAGTTGGTGTATTATTTTAGGGAAATTTTCTTTACCCGTTCCTGATTCCCCTGTTATTAAAA
>Ga0115566_10003262_pt1 | contig 13161 bp, 12 predicted proteins | sample COGITO_mtgs_1204_3_FD_87173 | JGI IMG/M metagenome (GOLD analysis project Ga0115566, IMG submission 87173) | Pelagic marine microbial communities from North Sea - COGITO_mtgs_120405 | ecosystem: Environmental > Aquatic > Marine > Epipelagic | place: Germany:Helgoland, sampling site Kabeltonne...
CGGTGCTTCATTGCCAGCAGATAGCCTACCCTAGATAACCGTTCGCAAGGCGTTCAAAGCTCATGATGCCTTGCCGGTACGATACCTTGCGCTGCATCACCAGTCATGCCGCCATGACGCTGCCAACCTGCTTGGTGCCGCGCTTTCAACCCATCCACACCCGCAACCCAACCACACCCAGTTTTGACCGGGCACACCCGGATATTTGCAGCCCGCGCGATCGAGCATCATAGCGCCCAAGCTTTGGGTGGGCAAGACTGTTTTCGATATTCTGTGCTTGACTCTTGCCAATTCGGGCCTGTACCTTGTTTTGCACGAACCCACTCACTCATCATCACAACGGGAGGCTTTCATGGCCGTAGATAAATTCCCCATAGAAGCCGGACACATCATGATGTTCGCACGCTCGATTGGCGACGCCAATCCGATTTATTATGACGAGGACTATGCCAAGACCACAGAGCCTGGCGGCGTTGTCGCGCCACCCACCTTTGTTCAAGCCAGCGCACAATTTGATCCAGACTACTTTCTTCGACCTAAAATCGGTCAGGAATGGTTCGGCTCAGCAAAAGGCCCGACCGGCATCACCCCAAAAGAAGGGGGCAGCAGCGGCGGCGGCAGTGGCGGTGGTTTACACGCTGAACAGCACTACGTTTATCACAAGCCATTGGTTGCAGGCGACACCCTCACCGCAACGGTTAAACCCGGAAAAAGCTGGGAAAAAGAAGGTCGCCGTGGCGGCAAACTCATGTTTAGTGAATCGGTCACCGAGTATCGCGACCTCGAAGGCGAACTGGTCGTCACCGCAACCAGTGTCGGTGTCCGCACCGAGCGACCCGCAACCTCATAATTGCTTAAGGAGCCTTTTCCATGCCTTTAAAACTTAGTGATCTCAAAGTGGGCGACGTCTATAGCGAAGAAGTCTGCAACAATCTTTCTCGAACCCAAATCGTGCAGTATGCCGGCACCTCCGGCGATTACAATCCGCTGCACTCGGACGAAATTTTCACAACTCAGGTTGCTGGCTACCCATCTGTTTTTGCCCACGGCATGTTGTCGATGGGCATGACCGGTCGCATGCTAACGAACTATGTGGGAGACGGCCGCCTCACGGCTTTCGGCGTACGCTTTACCGCGCAGGTCTTTCCAGGCGCCACCCTTACCGCATCAGCCACAATCGACGCAATCCGCGAGGAAAATGGTGAACACTTCATAGACCTTTCGGTTTCAACCCAAGACAGCGAAGGCGTTGAGGTCATAAAGGGCCAGGCTTCTGCCCGGGTTGATGCCTGAAAGCGGTTTAGACGCCATTGATTTCGGCCGGCGAACTCGTCTGGAGCGCCTGCCGAATCATCTCGCCAGTCAATATCTGCGGCAAGATCAACGGGGTCTCAGAACCCTTTTGATACACCAAGTATAACGGCACCCCAACTCGCCCAAAACGGGCCAGCGCCGCTGTAATCCTTGGATCCTCGAGCGTCCAATCCGCCTTCAAATAACGCACGCCCAGTTCCGTAAACAAGCCGGTGGTCTCTTCAGTGTCAATGGCGACCACCTCATTAACCTTGCAGGTGATGCACCAATCTGCTGTGAAGTTCACGAACACAGGACCCTCAGCGATCGCGGCTTGCAACAACGCCTCGGTATAGGGTGCACTTTCAATCCCATCGGCGCCTTGCCCTGCCGGTTCTGAGCGAAGCTCGGTCGGTATCAAAACCCCAATTTGACTAATCGTCCAACCTGCTCCAAGTATGCTCAACAGCAGCAATAGGCGTTGCAGCCCCGTCGGTTTAAACGCTTGCCACAACCAAACGGCAAACACCACCAGTAACGCCGCCAAGGCTGTCAGGACAAAGCCAAACTCGCCGGCCTGCTGAATGAGGATCCAGAGCAGCCAGATCATGGTTGCATACATTAAGAACGCCGCGCCTTCCTTAAACCGGTTCATCCAAGCACCGGGCCTCGGTAAGACCGCAAGCAGGCCCGGCGAATAGGACAAGAGCAACATCGGCAGCGCCATACCAAAGCCAAGACTTGTAAACACAAGCAGCCCAATCAGCGGCGGCTGGATTAACGCATACCCTAACGCTGCGCCCATAAAGGGGGCTGTGCAAGGTGCTGCAATCAGCACCGCCAAAACGCCGCTAGAAAGCGCCCCGAGCCGGCCCTTTGTCGGGCCTGCATTCACACTGATGCCGCTGCCGATCGTATAAAATCCTGACAAGTTCAAACCCAGCAGTAAAAACAAGATGGCGAGCAAGGCAACCACGATCGGGGACTGTAATTGAAAGCCCCAACCGATCTGCTCGCCAACGGCGCGCAGCACCATTAACACCACCGCAATCAACACAAAGCTTAAAATAACCCCGCAGGTATACCACCAGCCCTGCTGACGTTGCACTTGCTGACTGGCTCCGGCCTCCGCCATGAGGCCCAACACTTTGATCGAAAGAACCGGAAAGACACACGGCATGAGATTCAAGATCATCCCGCCAAGCAACGCCATTAAGATGGCTTGGAGCAAAGCCAGACCGCCACTACTGTCATTTGGTGCAGGCACCTCAATCATAAAGGCCGCCGTGACCTGCTCGCCATTGACCCATTCTTGAAACCAAAGCAAGCCGTCATAGCGCGCACGACTTGCATCCTCAAAGCCGACATTGAGCACAATCTGATCTGCCTCAACCACCGCCGTCGGCGCAACGGTCAGATCCAGCACATCGGCTTCAAATGGCAAGAAATAAAGACCCTCGAGACGGCTCAAATCAATACCCGGGAAATTCAATCGAATCTCAAGATCGGTTTGACTCAGCCAACGGGTCTCACTGATCCCTGCGGCGCGCTGGGGTAACGGCAGTTGATCAAACCGAATCTTCAGTTCGGGATTCAGGGCGGCCTGCTCGACAACCGGTAGCGTCAAGGTCATGACTTTGGTTTCGGGTATACAAACCGCTTCGCACACGAGCCAGCGCCCCGATACTGTCAGTTCGATCGCATCAACGCCTGTAAGGTTTTCGAAGGCTAGACGCTGGGTCAACAACACCGATTCTTTATAACCTAAGTTCACTAAGGGGCCGTAGGGAATACGCTCTGGAATAGGCCATCGAATCTTTGACGTGTTTTTAAGCCCTTGACCCGACCACGTTAACGAAACAGGTTCTCCGGAATCACCGGGGTTGCGCCAATAGGTATGCCAACCTTTCGGTAAATCAAGCTCGACCCCAACCTCAAGGTCTTCACCAGAGACGATACCATTGGCTGGCGTCAGGATCCTGGCCTGAGCCATACCGGATGAGACCCAAACAGACTCTGCGGCCTGCACCCAAGGCATCGTCCCAAGCAGCCCCGCAAGGACAAGCCCCCTTAAAATCAAGCGCTGAATCAAGGCCGGTAACCCCAGGTCGCCGGGCCTTTGAGCGCCGCTAAACCCGGCTCGATCCATTGTGTCCATTGGCATAATTTAAGCCTTGTTTGTCTTGGGTCGATCAGTTCATGCAGCGAAAAGCTTTCCATTAAAGGAAAAGGCGAGCGGCTCGCAAGGAGCTTTGCCTCAAGTTCTGCCCGGGTTGCCTCTGGATCCGCTGAGGCCTCAATCTCACGTCGAAAGGCAACCGCGACGCCGCCCTGCACCGGTAAGGCCCCTAACTCATACGACGGCCAGGCCAATTTGTAGGTGTTGGGCGCAAAATGCGCAGCCGACGCCACGCCGAACGCTTTGTGAATGGCGACGGTGGCCCAGGGTACCGTTGATTGCACAGCGGCCGCAACGGCGCTCATGCCATACCGAATGGTCCCTAAAGCTTCCGCATCCGGGCCAAGCATGAAGCCCGGTTCATCTAAAAAGTTAACGATCGGCAGGTGGAAGGTTTCACACAGCTCCATCATCCGCTTGGCTTTTTGCGACCCCGAGGCCGTCATGGCACCCGCATCGTGCCGACAATCATTGGCGATCACCCCCACTGGTAGGCCATTTAGCCGAGCCAGCCCGATGATTTGGCCCCGTCCATATTTTGGTGCGAGTTCAAAAAACGACTGCGCATCAACCACCCTTGCAATGACCTGACGCATGTCAAAAGGCCGTCTGACGTCCCGGGGCACAATGCTCAAAAGCGCCTCGTCCGCTCGGTCAACCGGATCCTCGCACCTCGCTCGTTCCGGCACCTCATAGATGCTCTGGGGCAAATAGCTCAAAAACTGTCGCATTGCCGCAAAAGCGTCTGCTTCGGATTCGACCACCGCATCGACCACGCCGCTCTTTTCATGAATACGGTACCCACCCAACGCTTCTTTACTCAATCGTCGTCCAAGGGCGCGCTCAACCAAAGCCGGCCCTGCAACCATAACTTGTGACACGTCCTTCACCATTACAGAAAAATGAGAGGCGGCCAGACGACCAGCTGGAAAGCCCGCCACCGGCCCTAATGCTGCTGAAACAACCGGCACGACCCCAAGGGTATCGGCTATCACTTTAAAGCGTGGCTCGGCAAATACCGGCGAGCCGACTGTTTTAGGTCCAGACCCAGTCGGCGTTGACACACTGCCGCCGCCACCTTCGAGCAACCGCATCAGCGGGACTTTATAATGTAGGGCCAACTCTTCAGCATAAACGCTCTTGCGCAACCCGGCTGCATTCGGCGAGCCGCCCTTAAGCGTAAAGTCTTCACCCCCGACAACCACTTGCCGGCCCAGTACCGCGCCAAATCCAACCACATAGTTCGCTGGACTAAAGTCTGTGATATCCCCCGCCTCTGACTGGGTTGCAAATCCGGCACCGGGGCCGTGCTCGACGAAGGTTCCAACGTCTAAGACCGCATCGATTCGTTCTCGAATGGTTAATCGCCCTTTCGCATGCTGAAGCGCAATCGCCTCCGGACCGCCCTGGGCTAACGCCAACGCCTTTCGGTGCTCAATTTCTAGAACTTCTTTTTCCCAAGACATGGTTTAGCCTCCTAAAAAACGCGACAACGAACCGAATCCAATTCTGCAGATCCGCTTGTCAGCACAGCATAAAACAAACCCGGCGCCGATATCGAGACAAGGGCCCATCCAAAGCCTTGCGCGAGAATAGTCCATCCACCGCTTGCGCCCAACTGAGGGGATGATCCGGCCTAAACCGCTGGCCAGCCTCAACAATTTCAGCGATTTCCAATAACAACCGAGACAAATCTAGCAAGACCTATTAGAACATGCTATTTTCGATGGCATTCACGGCCGACAACCGGATCAGCGCAACGCCCCTTGTGCTCATTCAATAAGCCTCCACCCAGCGTTTTATTTGTACAAGGACTTCATTATGCAGATCGCCGTTCCATCTGAATCCCTGCCCAGCGAGCGACGCGTCGCGTTGATTCCAGATGCAGCCAAAAAATTGGTCCGTGCGGGCCTAGAGGTTCATATTGAGTCTGGCGCGGGACTGCGCTCAGGCTACGCCGATGCCGACTACGAAGCCGTTGGCGCGCAGATTCAAAGCGACCAAACAGCGCTGCTTGCAAACGCTGACCTGGTCCTGCGGGTTCGCAAACCGAGTTTAGAGGATGTTGCCAAGCTCAAGTCTGGCGCGATTCACGTCAGCTATCTCGACCCCTACAACGAAGCGGGCCTCGTTGATGCGCTTGCGGCTGCCAATATTACGGCGATCAGCATGGAAATGATCCCGCGCACCACCCGTGCTCAAAAGATGGACGCGCTCAGCTCGCAAGCCAACCTTGCCGGGTACGTCATGGTCATCCTTGCAGCCCAACAGTTAGACCGAATTCTGCCTATGATGATGACCCCCGCTGGAACCCTGAGCCCGGCTCGTGTATTCGTGATTGGCGCAGGGGTTGCTGGTTTGCAGGCCATTGCGACAGCCAAACGACTCGGCGCACGCGTTGAGGCCTTCGACACTCGGGCGGTCGTGGCAGAGCAGGTGCAATCGCTTGGCGCGAAATTCGTGGAAATTGACCTTGGCGAGACGGGGCAAACGAAAGATGGCTATGCCAATGCGCTGACGCCAGAACAACTCGAATTGCAGCGCTTGGGCATGAAAGATGTTATCAGCCAAGCCGATATCGTCATCACGACAGCGCAATTGTTCGGTCGCCCCGCACCTCGAATCGTGACCGCAGACATGGTTGCCGCGATGAAGCCCGGCGGCGTGATCGTCGATATGGCCGTTGATTCGGGCGGCAACGTCGAAGGATCAGCGCCAGATCAGACCGTCGATGTAAACGGTGTTTCAATTATTGGCATGGCCAACCTACCAGCTCAGGTCTGCAAGGATGCCAGCCAGATGTACTCGTCAAATCTCGTGAATCTGGTCTCGGAGTACTGGGACACGGAAGCCAAGCATTTTAACTTGGATATGGAGGACGATATTTTACAAGGTTGCGTGATTACCCATGGCGGCGCTCTGGTGAATGCAGCAATTCAATCGATACGAGGTCAGGGAGCCTAAATCATGGATATTATATTTCTTACATTCATTCTTGTGCTATCGGTGTTTCTGGGCTTTGAATTGATTTCAAAAGTGCCCGCAACCCTTCACACGCCCTTGATGTCCGGCGCGAACGCGATCTCCGGGATCACTCTAGCCGGCGCCTTTTTAGCCGCTGGCGCAACCGATAATGATATGGCCAGCTGGTTGGGCGGCGCCGCTGTCGCCTTTGCAACCATCAACGTCATCGGTGGTTACCTCGTGACCGATCGCATGCTCGGTATGTTCAAAAGTAAGCGAGGGCAGTAATCATGGATATTGAAATTTATACAAATCTGGCCTACATCGTCGCCGCAGCCTTATTTATTTTCGGACTCAAGATGCTCGGCTCACCGGCTACGGCTCGACGCGGTAATGCGTTCTCCTCGATGGCCATGCTCATTGCCGTGATCGCGGGCTTGATCGGCAGTCAGGCGGTCAGTTATGAAGTAATCATTGTTGGTATTTTGGTTGGCGCACTCATTGGAACGCTCTCAGCTCGGTTGGTTGCAATGACCAGCATGCCAGAACTCGTGGCCCTGTTTAATGGTTCCGGCGGCGCGTCCAGCCTCTTGGTCGGTTGGGCAACCTTGTATTATTCTGAAGGCGAAGTCGTTCCAACGTTCACCGCCGCGACCATTGTCCTGGCGATCTTGATTGGCGGTTTGACCTTTACCGGCAGCTTAATTGCCTATGGCAAGCTGAGCGAACGCATTAATAGCGCAGCATTGGTCTTTTCAGGTCAACGCGTTCTCAATAGCGCCCTTTTGCTTGCCATCGTAGCCTGCGCCTTTCTTTTCTGCAGGGAGCCCTCCGCGACTTCGGTTTACCTTTATGCCCTACTCGGGTTGGCATTGCTACTCGGCGTAATGGCCGTAATACCGATTGGCGGCGCCGACATGCCCGTTGTCATTTCCTTATTGAACAGTTATTCCGGTATCGCGGCTTGCGCGGCTGGTTTTGCGGTCGGCAACAATATTCTCATCGTTGCGGGCGCGTTGGTCGGTGCCTCCGGCATCATTCTGACCAATATCATGTGTAAGGCGATGAACCGTTCCTTAGCTAACGTTCTTTTTAGCGGATTCGGTGCCGCCAAGACCGCCAAAGCGGTTGAGGGCGAAGTCAAGCCGATCTCAGTTGAAGACGCTTATTATATTTTGGAAGCCGCCTCGAACGTCTGCTTCGTCCCAGGTTACGGCATGGCTGTAGCCCAAGCCCAGCATGTGGTGAAAGAACTTGGGAAGATCCTTGAAGCAAACGGCTGCGAGGTCTCCTACGCGATTCACCCCGTTGCTGGTCGGATGCCTGGTCATATGAACGTGCTGTTGGCAGAGGCTGACGTACCGTATGAGCAGCTGGTTGAAATGGACGATATTAACCCGCGCATCGAAAATGTTGACGTTGCTATCGTGATTGGCGCCAATGACGTGGTCAACCCCAGCGCGCGCCAAGACCCGGATAGCCCGATTTACGGTATGCCGATCATCAATGTTGATCAGGCGCGTACGGTGTTCGTTCTCAAGCGCTCTATGGCCTCAGGCTTCTCAGGCGTTGATAACCCGCTCTTCTTTGGTGACAACACGAGAATGTTGTTCGGTGATGCAAAAGAGAGTATCTCAGGCGTTATCGGCGAATTTGGCTAGGCGCTCGCCCCGACTTAACGCCTTAGTACAATCCAAGCGGGGATCCAGCAAGCAGCCAGATCCCCGCTTTTTTTTGAGGTGAAATTATTCGGACAAGACGTCGATTGTGATGAGCGCGGCCGCAATCGGATAACCAAACGCCATCGTCACCGGTGAAAATGTGGCAACAGATGCGATCATTGCTGCCGCATCGACCAAGTCTAAGCCCCCTTGTACATCTTGTAGCTCCTCATCCATAAGTGTTCGCATGATTGCTCCTTTAATGCTGATCTGTGGAGAATCGATGTTGAACCCTGATCGTGTTCCAGGTGTGCGAGGCTGCCGCCCTTATGCGTTATCACAGCAGCGATCCCTCGTAGGTCTTTGCCCTACCCAAACAACCTAAAAATCAGACTGCACGCGGCGGCGTGCATTGCGTGCTACTATTTTATCTTTAACGTTCAGAAGCCCCCTATGACCGATGACCAAGACGATACCAGGGCCTTGCCCGACGCAATTGACCCCAGCGCTTTTGAGATCCTCAGGGCCCGGGTCCGACAAGAGATCGAAACAGGTCTTCTGCCATCCGCACAATTTGCGCTGGCCTACCGAGGCCAACTGATTGCTTTCGAAACCTTCGGGGCAGCCAGCAACCAGGCCCTGTATCCCGTTTTCTCAGCAACCAAAGCGATTACGTCCGCGCTATCCTGGTTAGCCATTCAGAATGGGGCCTTAGCACTGGACGCCCCCGTGGCGAACTGGATTCCAGCCTTTAAGCAAGGCGATAAAGCTCTGGTTACGGTTCTGCATTTACTCACCCACACTGCGGGCTTTCCCAATGCGCCCTTTCGGCCGACCGAGTACTTCGATTTTGAGCGACGCCAGGCGCGCTTTCAGCAATGGCGGCTGGAATGGCCACCCGGTAGCCGCTTTGTATACCACCCAACTTCAAGCCTATGGGCCTTAGCTGAGATTCTCGAGCAAATCTATGGCCGCGCTTTCGCCGAGTTGATTCAAACAGAGATCGCCGAGCCCCTCGGCCTAACCGAACTATTTGTGGGTTGCCCGAGCAGCGAGCACCATAAGATCGTGCCCGTTGCTCATGTCGGCGCCCCTCCCACAGCGCAAGACTACGCCGAGCGAAAAATGCAACCGCCGCCGGTAAGCGAGGTTACCGAAGCGGCTATCAATCATTTTAATACGGCTGAAGTCAGAGAAGTCCCGATCCCCGGTGGTGGCGGGTTTATGTCAGCGGCAACTTTGGCACTGTTTTATCAGGCGCTCTTAGGCTATTCAAAGGACTCGAGCGATTTCTCGCGAGTACCCTGGCAGGCCGAAACAGTTCTCAACGCTCGCGCCATTCGAACCCACGGTTTAAAAGACCCCTACTTAGGGTTCGATGTTTTGCGCGGGCTTGGCATCGTCATTGCGGGCGAGCGAGATCAACACCTTCGAGGCTTTGGCCACGGCAGCGCGCCAACAAGCTTTGGTCATGGCGGCGCCGGAGGCCAAATTGCATGGGCTGACCCCACCTCAGGACTTAGTTTTGTCTACCTAACAAATGGTCACGATCGCGACCCTTTTCGCCAAGGTCGACGCGGCGTCAGCCTATCCAGCAAAGCCGTTAACTGCCTCACGTCCTAATCCTGCAGCCGCAGCTTAATTAAGCTGTAACAATACCGATGTCAACGCCACACAGGTGCACGCTAGTGTTGATACTCGGATCCGGTAACCGGCTCGCTAAACTGAAGCCAATAAGCCCTCTCGGGAGTTCCTCCACGGTTTTTGAAAACCGGACCTCAGCACCGTCGTCCATAACAATAACCGCCATAGCATCCCGATACTCAACCTGGGTTCCGAGCAAGTCGGCCCAAATCTCTGCAGTGGTACCGGGTTCATCCACTTCGATCAAACAGTTTCTTATATCACCCGTCTTTTCGGCACGATGCGCCTGCCAATTTGGGCCAGCCCAAACCCAATCGTCCGCCGGGCGCATCTCATCGAACGAGACAATGGCCCCACCAACATCCTTTGGATGAACATGAAAAGCCGATACCTCGGGCCGTTCGGTTGCCCAAATCATTCGAATGCCCGCCGCCTCAACCCGCGCCCTGACCGGCGCCAAATCATCCACTTGAAACAAGACCATATAGCCACAGTCGCCGCCTCGCCGCACCAGCATCCGCCCGGCCGCCGTCATACTTGGGTCCTGCGACGGCCGAGGCGATACCACCTCGACAAACGATTGGCCGGTGGCAATCACGGTATTGTGCAACCCAAACTCGCCAACGCCTGGATCGGTATAAGCGTGGGTTGCCCCGAACAACCCTTTCAACGCTGCATCCGCTTGAACCAGGTCCACTGCCGCAACTGCCACTTGTCGTATCAACATTGCGATACCTCCGAGTAAAGCTCGCATTATAGCGCTTGAACCGTACAATTAGTGCTCTGACGCGAACCTTTAAGAGATCGAAATCATGCACAAACATCCCTTGATCCGTTTATTGAGCCTGCTGACGTTAGGCCTCTTCACATCCCTAGTACTGTCTGCTGAATCGCCAACGACCAGCGAGAAAATCGCCGCCGCGCTGAAGGACGAGCGTCGTTCGCCGGCTGAGGTCGAACGGGACAGCAACCGAAAGCCCCTAGAAACGCTTACGTTCTTTCGGCTGAAAGATGACATGACCGTTCTGGAAATTATGCCCGGCGGCGGTTGGTACACGAACATTTTAGGGCCCGTCCTCGCCGAGCGGGGTCGCCTTTTATTAACCATCGGCGCAGAGCGCACCGCTGAGCGGGTTATCGGCCAGCCCGGCTTTGAGTCGACGGAACTGATTCCGTTTGATCGCTCAAACATCACCCGATCGCCCACCTCCCGAGCGATGGTCATGCCCGCCTTTAGCCTGGGCGTTAAGAAGGTAGATCTTGCACTAACCTTTAGAAACCTTCACAACCTAACCCCAGAAAGTCGGCGGCACATGAACAAAGCGATCTTCGACACCCTCAAGAAAGGGGGCCTTTATGGCGTGGTAGACCACACTCGACGGCATATGCAGGCCGATTCAACAGAAGTTTGGCGCAGGCTCGATCCAGTCTTAGCCATTCAAGAAATTCAAGCTGCAGGCTTTCAATTGCTGGATCATTCCAACTTGCATTATCGCCCTGATGACGAATTGCGCTACGAAGTTGGCCGAAAGTCGGTCACCGGTAATACGGACCGGTTTACCCTCTTGTTCGTAAAGCCTTAACCAGCGCGCCAAGGTTCAGGTGTGTCGTTTCTAAAGGCGCGCCTGACCCATAACCGGCCACAAAAAAGCCGAGCAATGCCCGGCTTTTTATACCACGCTTTTTATACCACGCTTTTTATAACAAGCTTGTTCTCTGGCTAAGCGCCAGGTTCAAACCCGATGACGGCTTTCACGCCTTAGTACCCCTGAAGCACACCGTAACGATCGCGATGAAACGCGCTGTTCCCCAGAGCATGCTCACAAACCCGAGAGCGCTTCATGAAGAAGCCAATTTCGTACTCGTCGGTCATCCCGATACCGCCGTGCATTTGGACACCTTCGCTACTGACCAAATTATAGGTATCGTTTAACCGGGTTTTGGCAAGGCTCGCAAGTTCAGCGACCTCGTCACTATCCTCATCCAAAGCCGCCAGCGCCTCTAAAACCACCGATTTAGACAGCTCAACCTCACAAAACATTTGCGCGGCTCGATGCTTTAGACCTTGGAACGAACCGATTGGAACGCCAAACTGCTCTCGAACCTTGAGGTATTCAACGGTTCGCTCAAAACACTCTTGAACGCCACCTAACATTTCTGCCGCGAGCAGCACCCGCCCAATGTCCAGCGCCTTATCAAGAACATCAGCGCCTTTGCCAGCTTCACCAATCAGCTCGCCTTCTGCACCGTCGAACTCGATATTCGCAGCGTTACGAGAATCCGCCATAATCGTTCGAGTCGTCGTAACGCCTGCGGCATTTTGATCAACCAAAACCAATGTCAGCCCGTCTCGATCGCCTGGTTGCCCAGCGGTACGGGCAACCACAATCAGTTTATTTGCAACGTGGCCGTCTAAGACGAACTTCTTACCACCCGTTACTGTATAACCGTTCGCGGATTTCTCCGCAGTCGTTGCTGCACCGTAAGGCTGATGATGCGGCGACTCTTCTAGCGCCAAAGCCAGCAGCAACTCACCGCCGGCAACTTGTGGCAATAGTGCGCGCTTTTGATCATCCGATCCGCCGTGAAGAATACAACTGGCGCCGAGACCAAGGGTTGCAACCATCGGCGATGCGGTTAGTGTTCGGCCGCACTCTTCAAGCACAACCCCCATTCCGGTGTAACCAAACCCTAAACCACCAAATTCTTCTGGAATGCAAATGCCGGCCCAACCCAGATCAACCATCTGCCGCCAAGTTGCATCATCGAATCCCAGCTCACTTTTCTCGTCGCGCAGTCTGCGTAACTGAGTAATCGGCGTATTGTTCGTGCAAAAATCCTTTGCAGCGTCTTTGAGCATATTTTGCTCTTCGTTCAGCACGAGTGCCATGACGTCTCTCCTCTTCAAAACTTGAATAACGAATCATCTCAATTGTAGCCATCTTGCCAGCCGATGCACCTGCTGCAAGACGTTATAGCGCCCATTGATTGGCCCTCATTACACAGCGAACGTTGCCAGATGTCCAATATTTATCGTGCATTTAAGGCGCCTCAGCCTGGGGGGGCACGAACCCCAACGTCTCGCACTGTGCGCTGGGCCAAAATCCGAGCCCGTCTAGCGATCGCATTCGCCGCCCTCAGCTGGGACACCCATGCCGATCCGGCTTGGCGAACCCAAGCCCGCGCCGATCCACCGCGATTCAGGGCTGGTATCGAGGCAGCGCTCGCCTTAACGCCCATCATTTGGTTTGGGTTTAGCCGCCTATTGCGCATTGCTTGCGCCGACATCTGTTACCGACGCGCCAGTGTTACCAACGCTCCAGACGAGCACCCTTTTGATCACAAGCGGGTTGGGACAAGGCCTCGCGCCACTACCTGTTTTTTTGCGCAGACTACAGGCAAACCAAAGGCGATCCGCTA
>Ga0115566_10003263_pt1 | contig 13161 bp, 7 predicted proteins | sample COGITO_mtgs_1204_3_FD_87173 | JGI IMG/M metagenome (GOLD analysis project Ga0115566, IMG submission 87173) | Pelagic marine microbial communities from North Sea - COGITO_mtgs_120405 | ecosystem: Environmental > Aquatic > Marine > Epipelagic | place: Germany:Helgoland, sampling site Kabeltonne...
CATCTCTTTCAGGTCGTGCTCGGATATACCATGCACCACGCGGCCGACCCCGGCCCAGTATTCCGATCCGGCACACATCGCGCAGGGTTCGGCACTGGTATACATGGTACAGCCACGCAGAAATTCGACCGGGTATGTGACCGAGGCCCGCGTCATCAGGATACGTTCGGCATGGCCCGTACTGTCGCCCTTTTCGCCAAATGTATTGAACTGTTCCATCAGCACTTCACCGTCCGGTCCGACCAGGAGGGCGGCAAACGGGTGATTACCGGCGGCGCGCGATGCTGCAGCCTATTCGATTGACCGGCGGATAAAGACCGCATGGTCTAGGTCGGGGAGGGTGGCGTCGGTCATTATCTGCGTTCGGAAAGTGGACGGTCAAAGATAGGTTCGGGCGTACATTTCGCGCATATGCGCTTCGACGGTGGTCGGCGGATAACGCGGTGTTTCCCCCGGCTCCAGACATCCCGGCAAGGCGGCGACCTCGTGATCCAGCCTGCCGCTGTAAAAAAATGGGATTGAATAGCGCTCCTTGCCGGAGAAATTGACGACCCGGTGCAGGGTTGAGCGGTATTTGTCATTGGTCCAGCGGGCGATCATGTCACCCAGGTTGACGATGTATGAATCCGCCATCGGCGGCGCATGAATCCATTCGTTATCTGCGCCCATCACCTGGAGGCCGCCAAGATCGTCCTGCATGAGCATCGTGATGCCGCCGAAATCCGTGTGCGCACCGCAACCTTTTTCGTCAGGATGCGCGTTCGCGGGCTGGGGAGGATAGTGAAGGGCGCGCAAACCGATTAGCGGGTCGGTGCAGTAATCGTCGAAAAACGTTTCTTCCAGTTTCAACGACAGCGCGACGCCGCGCATGAGTATCTTGCCGAGTTCCATCATTTCGTCGACGTAGGTGTTCATCGTGTCGCGAAAACCGGGCAGGCCATCCGGCCATTGGTTGGGGCCAAGATTGAAACCGCCGGCCACAACGCGCGGGTGGTCCAGGGCCAGTTCTTCGCCGATGTATAAACCTTCCTTCAGGTCCGGTGGCGCGCCGGTTTCGAGCGTCTGCGTGCTCATGGGCTCATACCCCGCATTCCCGACGGAGTTTTTCATGTCGATTGCCATTTTGCGTTCTTCCGGAAGGGCGAAGAATGCGGCAGCCTGATCAAATACAGCTGCCCGCAATTCCGGCGAAACACCATGTCCGACGATATACATGAAGCCCAGATCCAGGCAGGCGGCCCGGATTTCCTCACCGACCGCGATGCGGTCGACCGGGTCGGGGCTTCGTAGTCCTGAAACATCGATTACGGGGAGGGCATTTTCCGTTACACGGCGCGCGTCCAGGTTTCCCATGAGAAGTCTCCTCGGTAGATCCACCCTCAGATAAGCCTGATTGAGACGAACCGTCCAGCCAATAGCGTCTGATTGTTGTCAGATTTCTGGCCTGCAGATGCTTTGGCCAGAACTGACGCGGGGGCTGTTTTTCCTGTTGCGGGCTACTTCGTTTCGGTGATTGGGCCCATTTTAATTTTTCGGGCCTGGCAGAGGCGCTCGAAACTGCGTGCAACCCGCTCATGCATCGGCGCTGCGCCGCCACCCGGCAGGATCAATGACAATTGATCGTCCTTGATCTCCAGCCGGGACTGTTCCAGCAATCCGGGGTTGCCGCCTGATATCCGGTAGGCGAGGCGTAAACCGAAACCAAGGGTTTCCGCCCGCCGGATCGCCCGTTTGGAGAGCAGGCTGCCGATATGGGAGACACGCTTGTCCGAGGGCTTCCCGCCGTAGCGGAGATAGATGGTGAGCGCGATAAAGGCGCGCTCCATGTGATCGATCCCGAAGAACGGATATTCGATCGTGCGGTCGAATGCGAACGAGGCGCGATAGTCCGGATGATCGCGCCAGGCGATGTCCGACAACGCACAGACCGCAAGTTGAAGACGGCGTCGGCGGCGGTTCTCCACCGATAATACCGGAGACAGCCACTGCAGAAGCGCTTCATCTGTCTTGTTGAACCTGCTTTCCCGCTCAGCAAATGCTGACGTCGCTGCGGCTAGTGGGTCGTCTGCAATCTGGTCACGCGGCATATGTCCGTATACATAGCCTTCGCGTACGCCGACTGCAGAAAATGTCACCGTTGCCGGTTTCGTGCGGTCTGTCAGTTCATTCAGCAGTAACCCGGTCAGCGGCATGGACATGCGACGTTGGCGTACGACATTTTCGAGATCCGCGAGAGATTTCTTGGGCAGATCCATCAGCAATGTTGCTGTTTCGACGGCCGAGTCCACCGGAACGGTATACCCATGGATAATATCCAGCGGGTACCCGCTTTCCTTGATCTTCAGTCGGGCAAACGCCCGCCACGCACCGCCGATCGGAAACAGGGTTTTGCCGGCGTATTTGCCAAGCCAGTCGATTTCGTCGAGCGTGGCGCAGATTTCCTTCTTCATTTTCGCCATGTCGCCGGACATCTTTGCCTGAAGACGCATCGTGCCGAGCGGCAGCGATATCATCTGCTTCACCTCGCCGTGGTGAAGTGCCGCCAGTTCGAGACTGCCACCGCCAAGGTCCGCGATAATTCCGTCTTCCACGTGAAGTCCGTGTTGCAGGGCCTGGGCAGAAAGAAGAGCTTCTTCCTGTCCGTCGAGAACTTTGATCGGGCAACCGGTCATGGATTGGATGGCCGTGAGCAACTCGCCGCCATTCGTCGCATCGCGGACTGCCGATGTCGCAAATGCTTCCAGACGGTCGACCCCGTTACTCACCGCAAGCTGCGAAAAACGCATGATGGCGGCGAGGGCGCGGTCCATTGCCTCTTGCGGCAGTGCGCCCGTTTCGCCGAGCCCGGTGCCGAGACCGCAGAATACCCGCTCGTTGAACAGTGGGTGAGGGTATCCGTCGGTGATATCGAAAATGACCAGCCGAATGGAATTCGACCCGATGTCGATGACCGCGAAAGTTTTGTACTTGTCCGAGAGTTGCGGCGGAATGCGTCAGTCTCCATCGGCTGCTGGCACCGCGACAAACAAGCTTGCGGGCCTGTTTTCCACGGAGATTTTCTCAAGCTCTTTCTTAAGCGCGCTGCCGCATCCTGACAAACCCCGATTTGTTTTAAAATACGCGTGTGCCTGGTCCTGCATCTTGGCGGTCGATGCTGACAATGCGTCGCACACGGCAGCGATGACATCAGGTGATGCCGCATTCAGTCGACACCGGTATAGGTGGATCGATAGAGTTACGCAGATTTTGTAATGCATTTATAAACATGTCTGCCGGTGGCAAATATTTTGCAAAAAACTGAGAGGCTGCTGTTCAAGTAACCGGCGATGAATGCTAAAAAGTCCTCTCAGGATTTTATTTCCGACAGGTCGTGCTCTTAAAATCGCACCGTCAGAAATTGTGGGGATGGTTTGGGCGAAAACGACATTCTTGCCATGCGTCACCTTGTAAGCGCACTGGAAGAGTCCGCCGGCGGAAGTTCGGTGCTCGACCTGCGGCTGGGCTGTGATTTGCAGACTGAGCTGGCCGGTCAGGATGAACCGGCACCCCACGGCCTGATGGCGGAGTTATCTCCGGAAACCATTGAAAATATCGTCGGCGAGATGATCGTGCCGTTTACCCGGTCATTGGATGCCGCTTTGCCTGGAGAGAACATCGTCTTCAGCATGTTTTCGGGTGAGAAGAACCGTTGGGTTGCTGTTCAGCGAAATCCCGATGGCCAGGAACATGTTTCCTGGGCGGAGACTGAGCCATTGGCCCGGCGCGCGGCCGCACTGAGGGCCATTGCGGGAATTTCCACCCGGGGATCCGGCTCCGAGGTTGTTTCTTTGCCAGGCATGGATAACACCGCTGAGGACAGCGAAGTCGATTCCCATACCTCGGAGCCCGGTTGGCGAGTGAATTTTTGAAGGCCTGGTCTGAGGGAGCAGGATGAGTCTTTGCGAACCTGTTTTCAGCACGGTCCGGGACAGGCCATTCGTCCTGGTCTTCGCCAACGAGAAGGGGGGGACCGGAAAGTCTACCCTGGCTTTTCATACCGTTATAACCCTGCTGCAATGTGGCTATTCGGTAGGCTGTATTGATGCCGATATACGTCAATCAACCCTGAGCAGGTATATCGAAAACCGGGAATCGACAGCGCTGCAGGCGACTGACCGCCTGCTTTTGCCGAGGCATGTCCGCCTGTCAGAAGAGTTGGCGGATCCTGCCGGAAGCGCGGTCGATGACCCTGAGATGGTTGTCCGGGCGAGAGATATGCTGGCCGGGCTCAACGACTGTGAGTTTGTGGTTATCGACACGCCGGGTTCCGCGAATGCGCTGGCACGGTTTGCCGTCGCGAATGCAGATACGCTGATTTCCCCTATAAATGACAGCTACATAGACATCGATGTGATCGCGAAGCTCGATATGGACAAGCGGGAGGTCGTCGGTCCCAGTCATTTTACACGTATGGTCTGGGAGGCCAGCAATCGTCGGGTTGCCGCAGGATTGCCGCCGACTGACTGGGTCGTGCTGCGTAACCGGCTTACGCATATCAGTTCCCGGAATAAACACGATATCGCCGATTTGATGGACAAACTCGCCAGACGTATTGGCTTTCGGTCTGCGCCGGGCTTCGGCGAAAGAACCGTTTACCGCGAACACTTTCATGCCGGGTTAACCGTCCTCGACAGCGGGGCTGCGGTCGGCGGGCGTCCACCGCCGAGCCATGCTGCCGCCGCGGCGGAAATGGCGGGACTCTTGCGGCAGATCGGGATCGGTGAACTAAGCGTTCAACCGGTCTGAGGGGCGTTTTCCGACAGTTGTCAGGATCCCCGCATAACGAGGCAGCGCGCGTTTCTTGCCCTGACCCGGTTGCAGATATCTGCGGCCCCGGTCTTCGTTGAAAACCCTCCAATGGCGACGCGATAGACCTTGCGGCCGTTTTCGATAGTTGCAACACGCACAGATATCCGGTGCCTGGCGACGATTCCGTTGAGCCGGTCTGCAAGCTTTGCAGCCTCCCGCCCCGCATCTGCCGCGGATGGCAGGGACGCGATTTGAGCAAAGTAGAATGACGGTATCGCAGGTCGACGGCTGGGGCGGGGGATGGCGGGTAAATCCGTCACCATGACGCTGTTATCTATCCGCATCGGCACGACGTATATTTCATTCCTGTTTGCCCGTGTGGGCACGCGGGCCGAGAATGTCCAAACGCCTGCTGCGTCCGACTGCGCTGTCCTCAGAGGCTGGCGGTTATGCAGGACAATCAGCGCGGCTTCCGGTGGTGCGAGACCGGATACAATGGCCTGTCCCTTTTCGTTGATCCGGACGGACTGGATCGTCGTTCTGGTGGGCTCAGGTTCGATCTCCTGTATCGTGGCAAAGGTTTTGCCGGTGATACCAATGACCGGGGCTACTGGAATTTGCGCAGGCGGTTCTCCGACCGGCGCGTCCACTACTGAAGCGGGGATGGCGGCGCTGGGTGCCGTCGTGGGGGACTCCTCTCCCGAACCGGCGATCAGGATTGCTATCGCGCCGGCGATGGAAACCGCGACGCATGCCGCCAGCGCTGCTAAGCGGCGGTCGCGGCCGCTCTTCGCGAGAACCGGGCCGTCATCGATCACCATCGGCAACTGGACTTGCACCCGCACCGGGAGGTTGGTTGCCGGTGAGCCGTCTGTTTCGGTATTGGCACCCGGTGTATCGACGACCGTCGGTCCGGTTCCGCTATCCGTGTCGTTGGCTATATCGGGTGTCGGTGGGCCGGATCTCTGCGTAATGGCCCCTTGGGTGTCCAGGCTGACGCGCCCGGTTGTGCGGCGTCTCGCCGCGCTCCGCTGACTGACGATGGTCAGAAGGCTCGCGGCGGGCGCTGGCTCTCCGTCTAATGCATCGTCGTCGACATCCGGCGAGCTTCCTGCCGTCTCCTCATTGGCAGGTTCGCCAAACAGGTCGGGGAGGGGAGTTTTCTCTGCACTGACGTCGGCTGATGTAGTGGCCTGTGCATCGATCGCGGGATCATCGGCGCTGATCGTCTGGTCTACCGGTTGTGCGGAACCCTTCGCCGCAAAAAGATTGTCATGTGCGCTCATCTGCTAACCCGTCCAGATATCGGTTCAGACGGATTGAGCGGTGCTGAACAGGGGGCTGTCTTCGATCGGCCGCGCTTTTGGCCGGGGCACCGCTAGCCGGAGCGGTTCGACATTGCCGCTGAGCCGGGCATCGAGGTATCCCCAGAGGGCGGTGATTTCACCGGATGATTTTGATTTCCCGGGCAGTTCCATCACGTTTCTGCCATCGGTCATGCTTGCTGCAAAATCGACCCGCTGTCCGATCAGCACAGGCGCGATGGGCCCGTGGCGGGACAGGATTGTAATTGCCTCCGTGGTAATCTTCGCGCGGCCGAGCGCGGCGTTGAGCACAAACACGAGGGGTTTCCCGAGATGTTCAACGACCTCGACCGTGGTGACGACGGAGCGGATATCGTGGGGGCTGGGGCGGGACGGGATGACGACGAGGTCCGCCATCTCGATACATGTTTCTATCGATTCCGATATGGCGGGCGGCGTATCGATAATCAGAAGGTTGATGCCGGCTTCTTTCAGCTTGCGGCAGTCATCCGGGAGTTTGTCGAAGCTTGTCTGAACGAAGAGCGGCGCATCGTTTTCACGCGCATTCCACCAATCCGTCAGGCTGGCCTGCGGGTCTGTATCCATGATTGCGACCGGCCCGTCGCCGTTCTGTTCTGCCGCTACTGCAAGATGCCCTGCCAGGGTGGTTTTCCCAGACCCCCCTTTACGCGATACAATCGCGATCACCCTCATTATTAGTCCCTCGGCATCGATTTATTATTTTTACGATACGCTACTACGTAGAACTTTTATCCAATATCTGGACGACTCAACCGATAACATACCATATGTTGAATTTCGACGCTTTTCCGCACTATTACTATGATAAATCTGCCAAATTCTGTGGCAAAGGTCGGCGCTGGCTGCTTAAGCCGGGTGCGGGCTTGCCGGGCCTGACCGTCGCAGGAGCGGGAACTCGATCACCGATGCAGGTCCGGCGGTTGGCGATATCCGGGGCGGTGGTGGATTTGTCGGGGTGGTGAACGGGATGTGCTCGAATTTTGCAGTGCAGCATTGTATGCTCAGTATCGAAAGTGAGGACCCATGGCAGGCAAGATTGTAACGATCGCGCAGCAGAAGGGCGGTGCGGGTAAAACGACTGTTTCCGTGCACCTCGCCGTCGCCTGGTCTGCGATGAAGGGCAAATCGGTCGCCCTTGTCGACGTGGACCCGCAGGGCAGCCAGGGGGAGTGGTTCGAAGCGCGGGAGCGGGCACTCGGCGAAGACGGTGCCGGGCTTGAATTCCGAACCGCCAGCGGCTGGGGCGCCCGTCGCGAGGCACAGCGCCTGACGCGCGACTACGATTTTGTCGTGGTCGACACGCCGCCGCATGCCGACCTGGATGCCAAACCTGCAATAGAGGCCGCCGACCTGGTCGTAATTCCGGTACAGCCGACGCCGGTCGTTCTTTGGGCAACGCGGTCTACGCTGGAACTGCTGGGCGATAGCGGCCCGGGCGGCGTCATCGTCCTGAACCGGGTACCGCCGCGCGGCCGCCTGACCGGTGAGATGACTGAAGCCATCAAAGAATTCGGTGGTGACATCGCCAAAAACACGCTCGGCAACCGGATACTCTATGCATCCAGCCTTGGCGAGGGGATGACGGCGATGGAAAAGGCGCGGACGAGCAAGGCGGCGCTCGAGGTCGGGGCACTGGCGAAAGAGATTGCAAAGCGTTTAGCCTAGTTGCCTGCCAGCTCTCGAAAGAGGACCAGGCCTGAATATCAGGGCATCCGTCAGGCTCCGTTATCAGCCGGACGCTGTGATCAGACCGACCAGGTACCCATATCGATGTCCGTTGCCGTGACGTTCTCGAGCGTTGCGAGGGTCGTGAAGCTGTCGCCGCCGCCATCGGTGTCTATCTGGACCAGCGTATTGGCGCCAGATTGGCTGATGCCGACATAGCCGTCGGTGACCGCGTCGGATCCGGTGTAGCCGATGGCCGTCATCAGGGCCGACAACTCGAACAGGTCGTCCGTAGCGTTGAAGTCGGTGATCGTGTCGCCGGCATCGGTCAGCGCGGTGTAGACAAACACATCGTCGCCCGCACCGCCTGCCATGCGGTCGGCGCCAGCGCCACCGTTCATGTGGTCATTGCCGTCCTTACCGCGCAGCGTATCGCTGCCGCCGTTACCTGTGAGGATGTTGGCGCCACTATTGCCAATGATTGTGTTGTCATTGCCATTGCCCAGACCGTCGATATCGGCAGAGCCGGACAGTGACAGGTTCTCGAGATTGTCGCCCAGCGTATAGGTGATCGCGCTTTCGACGCTGTCTGTGCCTTCGTCGGCGTTCTCGACAATCACGTCGCTGCCATTGTCGATGACATAGCTGTCGTCACCGAGGCCGCCTGTCATGGTGTCGTTGCTGGCGCCACCATCGAGGATATCGTTTCCGTCATTGCCGAACAGCCGGTCGCGGCCATCCCCGCCATTGAGGGTGTCGTGCCCGTCGCCGCCGAGCATCCAGTCATTGCCGCCTTCGCCATTCAGCGTGTCGTCACCGGCATCGCCCTGGACGTGGTCGCCGCCTTCCCCGGCATTCAGAACATCGTCGCCCTCATTGCCATAGAGCGCATCATTGCCGGCGCCCGTGCTCAGCGTGTTGGCGCCGCTATTGCCGGTAAGAACGTTAGCCCCGTCATTGCCGGTGCCGTTGATGTCGCCGTCCCCGGTCAGGGTCAGGTTCTCCAGCGCTGCGCCGAGCGTGTAGCTGATGGAACTGGTGACCGTATCGGTGCCTTCATCGGCATTCTCGACGATCACGTCGCCGCCATTGTCGACGACATAGGTGTCGTCGCCCAACCCGCCTGTCATGGTGTCGTTGCTGGCACCACCGTCGAGGGTGTCATCGCCGTCATGGCCGAACATCCGGTCGCGGCCGTCCCCGCCATTGAGGATGTCATCGCCATCGCCGCCGAGCATCCAGTCATTGCCGCCATCGCCGTTCAGCGTGTCGTTACCGGCATCGCCTTGAACATGGTCGCTGCCGTCGCCACCGGTGAGCACATCGCCGCCGTCGCCGCCATAGAGCGAGTCGTTCCCGGCGCCGCCGTCGAGGCTGTCGTCACCGTCACCGCCCTCGAGATTGTCATCACCGTCGAGCCCCGCCATGGTATCGGCATTGATCGTTCCTGCCATCATGTCGTTGCCGGCGCTTGCAGCTACCGAGAGGCCGAGGAAGTCTGCGGCCGACAGATCGGTTTTGCTTACGCCGAGCAGGATGAGTTTGGTGGAGCCAGGGACCGCCGCGTTGGTATCAAGTGCAGCTTGCTGCGTTGCGGTAAGCGGCTCGGTCGCCCCGGCAAGAGCAAAGATGGAAAGTGGGTCGAGGGCAATCCGGATACCATCCGCTGTATCGGTTGTGAGAATAAGCAGGTCGTCAAACGTACCGCTGAATACCGCCGACAGATCGATCTTGTCGGTGCCGACGGTGAAGTCGGTAATCGTGTCGGCGTTGTCGATGGTCTCCGGGCTGACAATGAAGGTATCGACGCCCGCATTGCCGGTAAGTGTGTCGTTGCCCGCGCCGCCACCGATGACGTTATCGGCGGCGTTGCCGATAATGGTGTTGTCGGCCGCATTGCCGGTGCCGTCGATGGCATCGGTGCCGGTCAGCGCAAGGTTCTCGACGTTGGCATCGAGAGTGTAATTGATCGAAGATTCGACCGTGTCGGTGCCCTGGCCTGTCTGCTCGACCACCTGGTCGCTGCCGTGATCGACGACATAGGTGTCATTGCCGGTGCCGCCGGTCATCACGTCGTTGCTGGCACCGCCATCGAGACGGTCATCGCCATCCTCGCCAAACAGCTTGTCGCGGCCGTCTCCGCCATCCAGCGTGTCATCGCCATGTTCGCCGCGCATCCAGTCATTGTCCGCGCCGCCGTTCAGGACGTCATCGCCGAGACCGCCGATCAGTGAATCGGAACCTTCTCCGCCGCTCAGCGTGTCATTTCCGCTGAAGCCGCGAATTATATCCGCCCCGGCACCGCCGATAAGTTCGTCGCTGTTATGTTTCCCTTCGATGGTGTCGTCGCCGTTACCGCCATCGACATAGCTGCCAGAACCGCCACCGGTGATATGATCATTGCCGTCTTCACCGTATATCGTGGCATCGCCATTACCGCCATCGACGGTATCGTTGCCGGCACCGGCATAAATCGGTGCCTCATCAAAACCGACCGTCAGATTGTCGTCACCATCAGTTGCCACCGTGTTCGGCGCATAGTTGAGGAAATCGCCGGCAATCAGGTCGGTCATATCGACGTCTTGCAGGATTACCGTCCGGTCGGCCGCAAGTGCAATATGGGTGTCGTTCCCGACCTGGGACAGGATGGTCTGCAGCGCTGCAAATGAAACCGGCGCGTCGACATTGCCGAGCATCATCTGGAAAGCATTTAGATCGATCTGATCGATTGCGGCATTACCGGCAGTGAAATCGGTTATTGTAAGTGTGCCGTCGGCAGGGCTGAGACGGAACACATCGTTACCCGCACCGCCTGTCATCGTGTCGATGCCACCAAAGCTGGTGAAATTGTCGTTGCCGCTCCCGCCAAGCATGATGTCATTGCCATTTCCGCCGCTGATGCTGTCATCGCCGTCGCCGCCATCCAGCGTATTGTTGCCTTCGCCGCCGATAAGGGTGTCGCGTCCGCCGTTCCCGGATATGACATCGTCGCCGTCGGTGCCGTAGATCAGGTCGTCACCGTCACCGCCGGTGAAGGGGTCTGCGCCGAACAGGCCGAAGAAATCGGATTCCGCGAGTTCTGACTTCGAAACGCCGGACAAGAGCAGGCTGTTGTCACCAAGGGTGATCCGGACGGAGGAGCCTTCGTCGGTTGTGACGTCCATCAGATCAGCAAACGTGCCGCTGAAACTGGTTGTGAGATCGATTTTGTCGCTTCCGACGGTAAAGTCGGTGATCGTATCGTTCCCTCTGTTTTCCGAGACCACGAACGTGTTCCGGGAGCCGCTGCCGCCTGTAAGCGTGTCGTCGCCCGTGCCGCCGTCAATCGTATCATTGCCGCTGCCGCCATCGATGATGTCGTCCCCGGCACCGCCGTCTATGGTATCGGAGCCAAATTGGCTGTTGATCGTATCGTTCCCATTACCGCCGTTGATCTGATCAGGTCCGTAGAGTCCGGTAATGGTGTCGTTTCCATCGCCGCCGTCGATAAGTCTGTGACCGCCGCCGCTACCGATGATCGTATCGTCGCCGTCTCCGCCATAGATGGTCGCGTGCCCGTCGCCGCCAGTAATCGTGTCGTTCCCGCCGTATCCGTGGATGATTTCGGTGCTGCCGCCGCCGCCAACGAGGATGTCATCTCCCTCGGTCCCGATCCGGCTCGGCATGTATTCGATAAAATCGTCGGCGACGAGATTATTCAAGTCGACGTTCTTGAGAATAATCGTAAAATCCGGTCTCAGGTCAATATGGGCGTCTGCGCCAACCTGGACCGTCGCGGCAATTAGTTCGCCGAAGTTTCTGGCGATGGGTCTGCCGACGATTTCCCAGAGTTCACCGTCCAGATTGATCTGGTCTGTTTCGCTGCCGCCGGGGGTGAAGTCGGTGATTGTCAGCGTGCCGGTTTCGGGGCGTACCCAGAATTCGTCGTTTCCGGCGCCCCCTGTAACAATGTCGTTCCCGCCGCCGCCATTGATGTTGTCGTCGCCGTCGCCACCGTCCAGGATGTCGTCGCCTCTGCGGCCTGAAAGATAATCGTCCCCGGCACCACCCGAAAGGCGGTCATCGCCATCACCGCCGTCCAGCGAGTCGCGGCCAGTGCCGCCCACAAGAATATCATCGCCGTCCTGACCGTTGATAACGTCATCGCCTTCTTCGCCGTCGATGAAATCGTCGCCGTTTCCGCCGTCGAGGCGGTCGTTGTTCCCGCCGCCGGTGATGTAATCGTTCCAGGTGGTACCGGTAAGCCAGTCGGCGCTATCTCCTCCGGTGAGGGTGAGGCCATCGTAGAAATCGTCGGAAGAGGGCGTGTCCGGCGTAATGAAATCCGCAGATGTCAGAGCGGACTTGGTCACGCCGGCCAGCGTCAAGCTATCGCTGCCGATCGCCAAAGTGACGCCGTCGACACCATCGGTCGCGCTATCCATCAGTTCCGAAAATGTCCCGCTGAAAACCGTCGCGACATCGATCAGGTCGGTTCCTGCAGTGAAGTCGGTAATCGTATCGTGACCGATGCCGGCGGAGAATACGAACGTATCGCGGCCGCTCCCGCCGGTCAGGGCGTCATCTCCAGCGCCGCCGTCGATCACGTTATTGGCCTTATTCCCGACGATGGCGTTATCCGCCGCATTACCCGTAGCGTTTATGGCGTCCATACCGGTCAGCGTAAGGTTTTCGACGTGGTCGCCAAGCGTATAGTCGATGGTGCTTTCGACCGTGTCCGTCCCTTCGCCATCCTGTTCAACCACCTGGTCGCTGGTGTGATCAACGACATAGGTGTCATTGCCGGTGCCGCCTGTCAGCACATCATTGTTCGTGCCGCCGTCCAGTCGGTCGTTGCCTGCTTCGCCGAATAATCTGTCGCGTCCGGTACCGCCATTCAGCGTGTCATCGCCGTCTTCGCCGCGCATCCAGTCATTGCCTGCATCGCCGTCCAGGGTATCGTCGCCCGTGCCACCGAGAAGTGAATCGGCGCCGTCGCCGCCAATGATCGTGTCGTCGCCGAGCCCCTTGAAGGTATCGTTACCGCCATGGCCCTCCATAACATCGTCTCCCTCGCTTCCGTCGAGGGTATCGTCTGCGTCGTCGCCGATGAACGTCAGCCCGGGGGTTTCTTCCGACAGGCCGATGAAATCGTCGGCGTGAAGCTGGTCCTTGCTGACGCCTTCGAGAGTGATCGTCGAGGTGCCTGAAACAGTCGCAACGTCTATGACCACGTCGCCATCGACATTATTGGGATTCAACATCAGGTCGTAGAAGGACCCGACCTCGAAAAGGGAAAGGTCAAGCCTGTCTTCGGTTCCTTCACCGGCCACGAAGCCCTGGATGGTATCGAAGCCGAACGTTCCCGAAAACATCGAGCCGG
>Ga0115566_10003266_pt1 | contig 13155 bp, 20 predicted proteins | sample COGITO_mtgs_1204_3_FD_87173 | JGI IMG/M metagenome (GOLD analysis project Ga0115566, IMG submission 87173) | Pelagic marine microbial communities from North Sea - COGITO_mtgs_120405 | ecosystem: Environmental > Aquatic > Marine > Epipelagic | place: Germany:Helgoland, sampling site Kabeltonne...
CATACCCCAGCACGATGCATTGTTTAAAGAAATGGTTGGAAAAGAAAACTTTGACCGTCTCGGAATGGATCCGGCTACAACGGCTGTAAGACTACTATGCTTTACTCCAGGAAACATACTCCCAGTACATTGGGATGGGTTCGAGGGATGGGGTAGCAAGTATGGCGACAGTGGCAAAACGCCTATGCGCTATATTGGTTTTATTAGTCCGTGGAGCTGGGGGCATTATTTGCAAATCCATGATAATGTTATTACAAATTGGGAACCAGGTGACATGTATCGCACACCTAGTGGCATACTGCATAATAGCGGCAATGGCGGAATTGTTCCTAAAGTTACGCTAACATTCACAGGATTAATCAATGAATAACACTGTACTAATAGGTGCAACGGGATTCTTAGGATCTTATATAGCAGAAAACCATCCTGTTAAGATCTGCCCATTGCGGTTTGAAAACAGTTTAGATGACTGGACACAGTATGCTATCGAAGCAGGTCCAATCGATCACGTTATACTATTAAGCAGAGCCTGTCAAAAAACACATCCAAGAAGAACTATAGAAACAATGCTCTTGGAAGTAGAAGGCATATCAAAAATACTACAAGCATTTCCTAGCAGTCATATTGTGTATACTAGCACAAAAGTGGTATACGGGCTAACTGATAATGATGTTAAACCCATGTCTAGGAAACAAATTACTGACTGTCTACTACAGTCTATCCATGAAAATCCAATAAATACAATTGTTAATTTGCCGGATGAAAACTTTTCGGAAAGCAATTTATCTGATCTAGGTGTAGAACATCAACTATATGCGCAAACCAAGTTGGTGAACGAAACTTTGATTAAAAACTGTGCAAGCACATATTCCATATATCGTATATGGGACATAACTAATTAGGAGAATGACATATGTCAGAATTAAAACAATTTGAACCAAACGGATACAACCCAAGTACAGGTATCTATGTAAGTCGTGAAATTTTTACAGGCAACTGGGAAAACGAAGTTGACTCGCTAGAATTCACACCACGCACAAGACTTATCGACGAAGATCTAAGTATCGCAGCGTTTGATAAAGAAAAAGGTATTCAAGATAATTACCTTTACAACACTTTTAAAAGTGCAAACGGCGACAGCAAGTTTCACGATCAATTAAAAGATTTTTGGATGGAAGAAAAGCCAGAAGATTATAGTTTCACAGAGAGTTATTACAACTCGCCAAAACTAAAAGCAATTATTGATTTTTTCCAAGTTGAAAAATCACGTTGCCGCATCTTCCAACAGCAACCAGGTGTTGATATGCCAGTACACACTGACTTCGACAACCAAAAAGGCACTGAAGCAGGCGAAACAGTTCGCATTTTTGTACAACTAAACGACATGCCAGGTGGCGCATGGTTCCGTTGTAAAACAGCAGACAGTGATGTAACTGTTAACTTACAAAAAGGTCAGTTCTTGGTATTCTACCCAGACGCAACAGGCCACGGTACATGCAACGTAACTGAAATCCCACGCAACACATTCATGCTTGTATGTAAGCGTAACGAATGGATCGATAGTCTAGGCCAAGATAACGATGCAAACATTCGTTATGTTGATATTGACGCAATGGTTGAAACTAAAGTTGCAGTAGAGGCTTAATAGTTTGAATACTATCCTTGACAAATTAGTGCAAGAGTCTACCAAGCGTGTCGAAGATGAAAAATGGGAATACTATTATCAAGTCGGAGACTATAAGTTTAACAATGTATACCTAGCGCAATGGTTTGAAAAGGAAACAAATAGTTGGGCGGCGTTTGTCGCCCAACATCACAACACACTAAAAAACACATTATCACACGAACAGGTTGACCTTGATGTTGACTACAATGCCCGCACATTAACAAAACTAAGACAGCAACATAAAACAATGCGACTTTGTTTTAGTGGCGGTGGTGACTGTCTGACTATACTAGAAACTGCAAAGAAGCATGATATACACTTTGACGAATTATTAACCTTTGCTAGTGGCAACAGTTTAGATCTAGAAGAAAATAAAGAAATACGAGAAATTGCTATACCAACTGCTAGCAAATACACTAGTTGTTTTGGAAAACATGTAATACACATGCCTGGCAGAAACAACGAAAAGCAAGCATACAAAGATCCATATGTATATTATCGTAGACCTGAAATTGGTCCGGATATGCCTATGTTTAGACGTATGTACAATGTAAATGGAGAGTATCAAACTGGTGTAAATATCATTGGTCCAGATAAACCTCAGTTGTTGCACTATAAAGATCGTTGGTATACACTGTGCTTTGATACCTGGATGAATGGTACATATGCACTAAAAAATACATTTTACATGAATTTGCATCATGATAATATTATGGCAAATTTAAAAGAAAGTATACTACATAGAAATCATTTAATTAAAAACGATCTAGTAAGTGGAAAAACCAATTTCTATAGAATAACTGATAGAAACGATGTGCATGTATTACAACGAATACAGCCTGAGAATTTAGAAAGAAGTTTTGCAAAATCAAATGCCGAACACATTTGGAACGGCAAAGACATTAGCGCACTTAAAAATTTAATAGAAGAATGCGATTTAGAAACATTAATTGATTACTTTTCTACTATGAAACAATTTGTTGACACACAACCATATTTCAACTATAATGAAAGAGTTAAAAACGGTCATTCAAAATTTTGTTGGGCAATCGATATTGACAGTTTGGAAGTATACACACAAAGCGAATTATTACCAAACGGATTTGAGGAATAAAAAATGAAAAATACGCAACACGTATCGTATACTGCAAGAACACACCAGTATTGGGATCAACAGGAACTTGATGCTATTAGGAAAGATTTTTTAGACAATGTAAACACTGCACAAGAATGGTATGATTTCCTCAAAGATAAAAACTATGTGCAAGCAAGTCATGCTAGTAGCAGTTATCCACTGGATTGGAGCAAAATAGACCATCCAATTAGTGCGCCTGACTTTGTGTATCAAAAAGTTGGCAACGTTAAAAACTTCAATTGGGATACTTTTATTAGCAAAGTAGAACAAGATACAGCAGGCGTTAGTAGTTTTAACAGTCAAGCATGTCAAACTCGTGTAAAGGACTTTAGTCACGAAATTGACTTTTTGCGCAGTATGGGATTCGATAAAGAAGGGCATGTACTTTATCCAACCGAAGATCGTTATCCAGAAGTATTTGAATTAATTAATAATTTTAATTTTTATTATTTTAAAGTACAAATTAGAATACAATATCCTGGCAGTGTACAGGAAGCACATACTGATACACTTGACAGTTTGTGGGGAGATATTGACGATAAAGTACCGGGCATTAAACAACTACCGTTTGACCCAGTTACTAAATCTCCAAAAGGAAATTGGCCAATTAGATTGATTATTCCAATCTACGACTGGGTACCCGGACAAGTGTTTGCATTTGAAGATCAAATGTGGACAAACTGGAAAACTGGAGAAATAATTGCATTTGACTGGGCAAACTTGATGCACTATACTGCAAATAGTAGTTTACGACCACGTGCTATTATTAAAATAACTGGTATTACTGACGATCCAAACAACTGGTTATTTGATTATATCAATACCGGAAGACAGAAGGATCTCTGATTTATAATGTTTAAAACCGACATCTGGTCCAAAGAACAGTTAGCAGATAAGAAAAATCAGTATTGTCAACCAAGAACAATGTCTGAGTTTTTAGAATGGTATAAAAAAGAAGAAAACTACGGATTGCTAAATGAATGTAGTACGCAATTTCCTGTTAACTACAATGAACTAAAAGATCATCCTTTAACAACAGACGACTTTACATTTAAAAAGATTGCTGTACTAGATTTAGATTTAACCAATATTGTGTCTAGTTTGTTAGACGAATACAAAGACATAACTTCTAATACAAGCAAAATGCGTCCTGATTTGGTTGATAGCCCTGAGAAGTACTATCATCGTTTGCATGGATTTGACAGAGAAACTAATACTAAAAAAATTACAAAAGAAACACATCCAGACGTGTGGAAACTTGGAGAATACTTTGATTTAGAAAAATACAGTGTAGCAACACAATATCAGCCACCTGGAGGAATGAGTCCAAGACACGTAGATTTTTTAGATAGTATGTGGATTGATTTTGCTAACTATGGATTTGATTTGATGAATCAACCATTTAACACTATAACTAAAAGTCCAGAAGGGTACTATGCAGTAAGAATGATGATTGCACTAACTCCATGGAGCCCGGGACATGTGTTTGGATTTGAAGATACATATTGGAGTGACTGGACCCCTGGCGAGGTAATTACTTTTGATTGGGCACATGCAAGACATTACACTGCAAATTTAAGTTTTAATCCTAGACTGTTTATTAAAGTAAGCGGAATTACACAAGACAAAAATCATTGGATTTTTGATGCAATCAACAACAGCACTATAAAACAATTATAAAGGAATTAATCAATGAAATGGCTAGACAAGCTAATAGGTAAAAAAGATAAACCTGAACCAAAGGCAAAGAAAACAAAACTATCACCTAAGGACCAAGCATCCAAAAACAAAGAACCTTGGATTGATATTCTTAGTGTAGAAATTGATGACGAAAATCCAAACTTCGGTAGTTTTGAATTAGATTGGAATGATTACTTTATTATTAACCTCCGCCAGAAAGGCTATCCAGGAAAAACAGACGAAGATTGTGTAGACAACTGGTTTAGAGATGTTTGTCGCAATGTAGTAATGGAAACATATCAGAACGAATCAGACCTTACTGATAATATTAAATACATAAACAGAAAAAATATTGGCAATGGTCGTAGTGTAGTATCTTAGGAGTTAAAATGATAGTTTATATAAATGGCGACGAGATTAGTGCAGGTGCTTGTTGCATAAACGACTATGCTATTGCAAGAGATGATGAGCAATATTATATGCAAGGTAACAAATGTCATCCTGAAAATATTATGCATAGCTATGGATATTATTTTAGTAGGCTTATGAATTTAGGTTTGCGTTGCGAAGCTAATCAAAAAAACGACAATCTCGAAATAGCAGAACAAGTTGAAGATTTTGTGTTTAACGAACTACCAAAGTTAAAAAGTAATTACACATTTGTAGTAGTAGGATGGAAAACAATTATTGATCCAGATCCTGTTGTACGAACTGCAGAATTACTAAAACAACTTAACATTCAGTATATTTTCTTTAATGAAAATAAGCCAGCTGCTAACGGAATAAAAGTAGACATTGATAATTTTATTGATATGTCAGATCCGAGTATGTGTATTACTAACTGGCTTAAAGAAAATAATCATATCTTAAAGAACAACAAATATCCTGACGCCCAAGGACATAATGCTTGGGCAAAACACTTGTTTAACTATGTAATTAATAGCCAAGAAAACGGTTGACGTAAACTGTAATCTTCCGTATATTAGTATTATGAAATATGTTTTAGTTGATTTTGCAAATACTTTCTTTCGTGCAAGGCATGTTGCTGCACGTGGAAGCGATCAGTGGACCAAGCTTGGTTTCGCTATTCATGTAACTCTAGCAAGCGTACATAAAGCTGTTAAGGATTTCGGCGCAGATCATGTTGTGTTTTGCCAAGAAGGACGTAGCTGGCGCAAAGACTTTTATGCTCCGTACAAAGCAAATCGAAAAGTTGCTCGACAAGCCCTCACTGAGGCAGAACAGGAAGAAGACGCATTGTTCTGGGAAGCATTTGACGACATGGGCAATTTTTTAAAAGATCGTACTGCATGTAGTGTATTGCGTTGCAGTACAGCCGAAGCAGACGATTTAATTGCACGATGGGTACAAACCCATCCGTTGGATGATCATATTATTATCAGTAGTGATACCGATTTTAGACAATTAATTACTGAACGTGTTACACAATATAACGGAATTACAAACGAACTATATACTCTTAACGGAGTATTCAACGACAAAGGCAAACCTGTTATTGACAAAAAGACCAAAGAGCCTAAAATGATCGAACAGCCAGATTGGTTGTTGTTTGAGAAATGTATGCGTGGCGATACTAGCGATAATGTGTTTAGTGCTTATCCGGGTGTACGCAAGAAAGGCACTAAGAATAAAGTAGGTCTTATTGAAGCATTTGCAGACAAAGATACCAAAGGTTACAACTGGAATAACTTGATGCTACAGCGTTGGGTAGATCACAACGGTGAAGAGCATCGTGTACTGGATGATTATCAACGTAACGTAACATTAATTGATTTAACTGCACAACCTGCGGATATTATCAGTGAAGTAGATAATGTAATTCGTGAAACTACAAAGATACAATCTCCTGCACAAGTCGGTACACAATTTATGCGTTTTTGTGGCAAATATGATTTAGATAGAATTACAAACCAGGCAGCAGAATATGCAACATGGTTAAAGAAAGAATATGCAGGAGAACTTGCAAATGAAATTACTCGCTAAGAATATTCTACCTGAAAAATTTTGGATTATAGAAAACAATGATCTTAAAAAACTTGGAACTATTCAAGTAGTCAAACAAGATGTTCGGGTTGTAATTGACGGTAAAAATTATGTCTATGCTGACTTTAATAGTGCACTTGATAAATTAAATATCAGCACCAGCGAAGAGCCGCTGAGTTCTAATTTAGAAAAAAATAACTATACTGTTAACAATTATCCAGTAAAAAACAAACCATATAACATAACTTATGATGCAGGATTAGGTGTGTCGACATACACTAAAAATCAAAAAAGCAATTGTTATCATGCAGCAGGTTATTATATTATTAGATTTGATTTTGCATGGGCGCAGGCATATTGTCCTAAAGTAACTACATTGAGACAAAACAAGTTCCAGGGCCCTTATATAACCCAAATCGAAATGAAAGAACAATTAAGGCTAAACAATGCAAAACATAAGAACTAATGCTATCAGGGTATTTCAAGAGCGTGTCAATAGAATGACCAATAGCAATCAAAAAGAACTAACACTCAGTGCAATTGAATCTCGCAATCTCAGCAATGAGTTGGCTCAATTAACAGCATTTTTATTAGAAAACACCTCTAGCAGTACTTTAAATGGTGATATTGAAGTAGTAATTAATAGTAAATTTTAAAATTACTGTCTTATTATTCGATAAATAATAACGTACTTTATTCAATAAAGTGATACTTTATTATTTAGGAATTATCAAATGAGCAGACCAAAGCCTAATGTTTTATTAGATTACACTGATAAAAATACATACAAAACAGAACAAATATTAGCCAGTGCAGGAGTTTGGAGTGTTTTTCATTGTAGTAAGCCAATTAATTTAAAAAGCTTTAATAGTCTGCTTGGATATCCAGGACCAAAGTATAAAAAAACTAACTTCTCAAATCCTGGACATGCTATTAACTTAGCTAAAAAATTAAACAAACTGTTTAAAACAAAAGATTTTACTGTAGTGCATCTTTCCGGTGGAGAGATTGTTTTTAAAGATGATGGGTCTTAAGAGTAAAATAAGTATCAAACTCAAAGACAAAATAGATAGTCTAACTGCACACGATGCATTGTACAATTTTCTTGATCATTACGAAATAATTAATATGCCAATAGATAAACTACATTGGAAAGTATGGAAAAGACCGTACGGTCCACATGGATATCGTTTAACCGAATTTGGGTATATGTCAATGGATAACATACTTAAAATACAATGTTGGAAGATACCTTTAACTATAACTAATAAACACATTAATAGCCAAGACATATTAAGACTAGACAGGTACTTAACTTCTCCGTTTTTTATTAGTGCAAAATACAATCCTAAATCAAAAGAAAATCCTTATACATTTTTTACTTTTGACGAAAGTGTAGCCAGTCAACTTTTGCTTTACGGAAGTGATTTAAAATACTATCTCCAAGCACTAGACAGCTAACTGATACGATTATTATAATAATCTAAAAATTTTTGTGCAATCATCTCATTTGATTGAGGACCAGGGTGCCCTGCTGGACATTTATCAATGGGACAAAGCTTGTTGTGATCCCAACACCATTCCATCATACCTTCGTATTCTTTCCATCCATAAAATTTACTATGATCAATTTCCCGGTCCATCCACTCTAATAGATAATTTGCTTTCTTAGCGCAATTTTGATTTCCAAAAGTGTTTACAAATCTATAATCAAGACCGCGAGCTTTGCAAAAATCTTGTACTAATATTACTTGTCGTACCCAGCGTCTGAATTCCCAGTTTTCGTTATTGTGCAGTGTTCTGTATTTTATTCTTTCCTCTCGAAAAGAATTACGATTGTTACCGTATAAGGACCTGGCAGGCCAAGTGCACCATGCACCCAATTCATTGTCTGCTTCTTCGATTCTACTACACGAGGTCCATCCAATTATAATTAAATCTGGTTTTTCTTGTAATTCAATTATTTCACGCATAAGTCTTTTTATTATGTAATCATTGCTACATCCAGGTCTTGCAGAATTTTTTATTTCTGCTCCTAATTGTCGTGCCACAATATAAACCCAGCCCTGTTCCTTAGGGTTGTCTAATTCTTCGCCGTACGTAAAACTATCACCAAGTGCTAATATTTTCATAATATTATTTATTATTTGACATTAAGCTACAATTAACTATATACTAATATGATGATCACATTCAAAGGCATAGACAGATTCTATCAACAGCATCAAGAACAAATACAGTATAATTTTGATCAAGTTATGCGTAAAAGTTCCGGTACCGACGGTGACTTTTGTAGAAGTGTAGAAAGTAAAATTTGCGCTATTACAGGAAGAAAGCATGCTGCCGTTGTAAGTAGTGCTACTAGCGCACTGATGATTGCAATGATAAGTTTAAACTTAAATAAAAAGTGTATTGCAGCACCTAACTATAGTTATGTTGCTAGTGTTAATCAAATAGCATTTCGTAATAGATTAAATTTCGTCGATGTAGACAATAACGGTATTGCTAATAATTATCCTAATGCAGACGCATATATCACAGTTAGTTTATACGGCAACACACCAGACTACAATAATTTATCAAATACCACTACAATTGCAGATTGTAGTCAAAGTTTAGGAAGTTTGTACAGAGGAAATCCAGACGGAAGTTTTGGAGATATTGCAGTGTTTAGTTTTAACGAAAACAAACCCGTGCCGATATTTGGAACACAAGGAGTAATTGTTTGGGACCGTGACGAACTAACTAATCCAATAATTAGTGCTAGTAAAAATGGCAAACTAGGAAGAAATTCACCTGTAACAGGATTAGGTATAAACGCAGAACCTTTTGAATTGCAAGCAAGCCTAATTGACATTGGTCTTGATTATGTAGATAATTGGCAACAACGTAGAGAAACAATACACTGCTACTACAGAGAACAATTTGCTGATCTTCCAATTGATATTATTGAGCCCGAGAGCTATTGTGTTAGCAATAGACATAAATTTGTTATATTGCTAAAAGACAGAAAATCTTTTGTAAACTATATGCAAGATGAAGTTCAAGTGCAAATGCATTATACTGACAAGTTTAGCAATACCTGGCATCAAATAAGATCACATTACCCAAACACAGACCGGTTTTGTAACCAGGCTATAAGTTTGCCAAATCATCAATGGCTAACTGATACTGAAGTAGAAAAAATTGCAGAAAAAACAAAAAAATTCTTTAAAACTGGTTGACTTTTTGTAAATAATGCTTATATTAATATTGTAAGCGACACAAAGGAGATACAAATGTCAGTAGCAATCGATTCATCTACTAAGTCAATCCAGTATTGGGGAGAACAGCAAGATATTTTGAACTACGAAACAGTCTGGTCTTTGTGGGAGTGCAAAGACGTTAACCAAAGTATGTTTAAGAATAAAAGCCATCGTGTTTTTTATCGTTTCATTCGTCCTGATGCATCTGTTGCAGAAATGATGAATGACGAAGCATGGGTAGAAGTTAGTTCTTTTACTGCTGGCGGTACAGTGCTTGACTTTTGGCGTGCAGCTGAATCTTGCTATCAACAGGCAAAACAATACGGCGATTGGCACAAATTTATAGAAGACTTTGAAATACAAGATAATGGATCATTTGAATTAGTAACAGGGTCATAATACCTGATGCTAGATACTCATGCAGCAAAAATATTTCAAGAAAATATTAATATGATGGTGCCATGGTATATCATGGCATCATTTGCATATTACAAGCAAGACAATGCAATACTCACCGATGCGTTCTTTGATGACATGGCTAAGACAATGATTGCTGTATGGGACGATATTGAACATTATCACAAAAAATACATTAGTTTAGATACACTTGAAGCAGGAACTTACCTAGGCGAGTATCCAAGTCGTGTAGAAGGTGGACTTGATAGTCTACGAGAGAAATACTACACAAAATCAGGAACTTTAAGAAAAACTCCAAAAAAGATGTAATTACTGGTTGACACTGCGTAGTTATATGCTATTGTAAATTGTAACGAAGGGCATTGTGCCCAAAGTAGCTTTATAGTAAAGGAAGAACAAATGGCTAAGCGACTTACACGCAAACTCACTGACGTAATTGCAGAAGTTAAAATTACACTTGCAGCAGAGCACGGAATTGGTCAAGAACAACTTGACGCACTACGGGCACGAGTAGATGCTAATGGACATAAGTTTCCAATCGGTAGCATGATGCTTCCGATTGATTTGTTGTGGATTGACTATGAAGTCCAGCGTGATGTAATCGTTAAACACATTGTCAGCATCATCAAGCGTTATGATCCGAGGTTACTTGCACCAGCAAGTGCTTGCACAAAGGTGTTTGATTTAAACAACCAGCAATCGCCTATTATAACATTTGACGGTCAACATCGTACAATTATCACAGCATAGCTTGGCTTTGACGCTGTTCCGTGTATCATTGTTGAAACAGATGACATTCAATTCCCAAGTTATGCTTTTGAAGAGTGTAACATGAGCACTAAGAAATTGGGTCCACAAGATATTCACCGCAACCGTTTGACACGCTACAAACTAGGAAGCCGTGAACAAAAGAACGTAATTGCTCACACACTACAGACTCAGTTTAATAAAACAGGCGTTGACTTAGAAGACAAAGGCACACGCAAAAGCCCAGGCATGCGAGGCGATAATGATTACTTCTTTTCACACTTCAAGTATGCAGAAAAAGGCATCGAAGCAGACAACAGCGGCAAGTTGGTTTACAACATCTTAGATGCAATTACAACTTTCTTTCCAATGCAAGAAGAAATTGATCAGGGTGTGTTTATTGGATTGTATGAACTAGCACGTTTAGATCAAAACCATCGCGAACTTCCAGAAGGTTGGATGTGTGACGTGTTAGCAAAAGTAAAGAAAACATTTAAAAGTAGTGCAATTGTGCACAGCAAAGCCAAGCGTCAATGGGAACACGTTAACCCTGGTGCAACTTGGAGCGCCCCAAGTGCTATGTCAAACTTCTTGCGTGAGGTTTACATGCTCAATGGAGGTATGATGAACTTACCATACCACGGCGAAGGCGCTAAAATGCAAGTTGCTACTAACCCAGTAACTGGATTGTTTCCAATTAAGGAGTTTGCATAATGTTACGTGAAGCACTAGAAAATTTTACTGCTCCAGTTTATACCAAAACTAAACGTAGCACAGAATCGTATGCGGCAACAGCCGCATACGTTACAGCAAATTTAAAACGTCTGGTAGAATTATATCGCGGCACAAAGAACGACGAACAAACATATCGATTGATCCGTGATGACATCGATAATGCATTGCGCCGTTATCATCAATACTGCATCAAAGAAAACTTTGGCGCACATTATATTGAGCGTGGGCTTGAGGGCAATGGTATTTTTGAACACATGGTTCCGGCAAGTCGTATACGTGACTTATTGTTAGCAGAAGTTATTACTCCATTGCAAGCGTGTAATATGCCAACATGCCGTTTGAGCAAAGAACGTGATAACAAACTACGTGAAGCAGGATGGGCTAGCAAGACACCAGACATTTACAACTTTTGGAAACGTTACGAATATAGTTTCGATATCACAGATGTGTTTGAAACATACGACGGTACTGAGGTAGACACAAATATGTCATTAGATGATCATTTAAACCACTTTAGTGGTTGACACTGCTATAAAATATGCTATTGTAAAGTGTAGGTAACAAAAAAGGACTATATGTTATGTTAGGAACCGGAATTAATAAAATGCTAGTTGACCAAGGGTTTAACTGGAATGATTATGCTAACTACGGTCGTGTTAATGTTACTGGAGTTAAAAACGGTTTGAAGATCCAGTTTGATGCACAAACTAGACAAAATCAATGGATTTGGGTTAATGTTGTCAGCGACAATACTTTTACTATTAGATTAGGTTTAATGGCTAATGTTATTGTTGACAGTAATATCCCTGCAGAAGAATTGTCTACACGACTACATTCTGCAATTGTTGCAAACAGAAAGGTAAAAATGTAATGGGTGCGATTGTTGGATGCTCAGTTTTTTTTGTAATGCTAGTTCTTGTAACTGCGGTAGTCGAAGGAGTATTTGAATAATGGTATGTTATTCATCAATCGAGTGGGGCATTGGTCCTGTTTTTGGAATTGTGCTGGGATTTATACTAGCAGCATTAATGGTGTACAATTTAACCGGTGGCGTTGAGCACTCAATTAAGCAATTTCTTATTTAAATTAAATAGGAAATACCGGTTGACAACACTGTAAATGATACTATATTAATAGTATAGAGACAACAAACAAAGAGGTTACCATGCAAATCACTGATGTAAACACTGGCGTTGAAGTTCTCGTCGAAGCAATCAAAACTGATTACCGAGGTTACATGGATTCGTACGCCGGCGGCTGGTCTGGCAAAAAAGGTGAAATGGACGAAGTACAAGAAAAAATGGTCGAAGAGTTTGAGTCAGGACTTGAAGTTAAAGAAGGCCAGAAGTACTTTAAAGTTGTTAACACCCGCGGAGGTGTTTGGGGCTTTGTTGTTAAAAAAGATGATGCTAAGTTTAAAGCTGGAGATATTTTAAAGGCAGCTGGCTACAATGCACCCGCACGAAACAAAGCACGTGGCAATGTGTTTGATGGTTACAGCATCCAATGGACAGGTCCTCATTACC
>Ga0115566_10003277_pt1 | contig 13128 bp, 8 predicted proteins | sample COGITO_mtgs_1204_3_FD_87173 | JGI IMG/M metagenome (GOLD analysis project Ga0115566, IMG submission 87173) | Pelagic marine microbial communities from North Sea - COGITO_mtgs_120405 | ecosystem: Environmental > Aquatic > Marine > Epipelagic | place: Germany:Helgoland, sampling site Kabeltonne...
CTTCATTTTTTCTCCCCATGTGACCATAAGCGGCACTTTCTAAATACATTGGAGTTCTTAGCTTCAGTCTTTGCTCAATTGCATAAGGACGCATATCAAAGATTGATTCTACTTTTCTAGCAATTTCTCCGTCGTTCAATTCAACATTAGCAGTACCGTAAGTATTTACAAAAATTCCCATTGGTTCTGCTACACCAATTGCGTATGACACTTGAACTAATACTTCACTGCATAAACCTGCAGCTACCAAGTTTTTGGCAATGTGACGTGTTGCATAAGCTGCCGATCTATCTACTTTACTTGGATCTTTTCCAGAAAAAGCTCCTCCACCGTGAGCACCTTTACCACCGTAAGTATCAACAATTATTTTTCGACCAGTTAAACCGGTATCCCCGTGAGGACCACCAATTACAAAAATCCCAGTTGGATTAACGTGATAAGTAATATCATCATTAAACAAGGCATTAATGTCATCAGACAAATGAGTTTGAACTTGAGGAATCAAAATATTCTTTACATCTTCATTAATTTTCGCAAGCATATTCGCTTCCGTGTCAAAATCATCATGTTGAGTTGATACTACAATTGTATCAATTCTAACTGGTTTGTTGTTGTCATCATACTCTAAGGTTACCTGTGACTTAGAATCTGGACGTAAGTATGTCATTTTCTTACCTTCTTTTCTAAGCTTAGCCATCTCACTTAAAATTAAGTGTGATAAGTCAAGAGCCAAAGGCATGTAATTTTCTGTTTCGTTTGTCGCATAACCGAACATCATACCTTGGTCACCAGCACCTTGTTCCATTGGGTCTTTTTTCTCTACCCCTTGGTTAATATCCGGAGATTGCTCATGAATAGAAGAAAGTACTCCACAAGAGTGAGCATCGAACATGTATTCACCTTTAGTATATCCAATTTGAGAGATAACGTCCCGTGCAATTTTTTGCACATCTAAATATGCCGAAGACTTAACCTCTCCTGCAAGAACTACCAAACCGGTAGTACATAATGTTTCACAAGCTACTTTAGAAGTGCTATCGAAAGCTAAAAAATTGTCAATTAATGCATCTGAAATCTGATCAGAAACTTTATCAGGATGTCCTTCTGAAACAGATTCAGAGGTGAAGAAATATGCCATTTATATCTATTTAATGTTGTGAAAATTCAGCCGCGAATGTAAGAATTTTGATTAGTTCTATACTAATGTGAATTTTACTATTTCTTGGTCAAAGATTTAAAAGCATCTTCTAAGCTTTTTTCTTCTTTTTGGAGCGTAAGAATTCCAATGTCATTTTTTACTGAAAATTGAAATAAATCATTTCTAATATCTGTTTTCGAAACTAGCAGCCATTCATTTAATCCTACCGACTTCGACTCAATAACTCCCGCTATATGTTTGATTAACTCTACCTCAACACTTTTATCAAACTCAACCCGAGTTACAAATTGACTTTCTTGTCCTTCACTGATGTGCTTCGATGTATCATCGGCAACAATTTTCCCTTGATTAATTATAATTACTCGATCACAAATAGCTTCAACTTCTTGCATAATGTGTGTACTCATCATTACCGTTTTCTTTTCTCCCAGCTTTTTAATGAGGTTTCTAATCTCTTCAATTTGATTTGGATCTAATCCCGTTGTTGGCTCATCAAGTATCAAAACTTCTGGGTCATGAATAAGCGCCTGAGCTAATCCCACACGTTGTCGATATCCTTTACTTAATGCACCAATGAGCTTATGTTTCTCTTTTTCAAGACCAACAAGAGTTACCATTTCATCGACCCTAGTACTTTTATCTTTTACACCGTGCAAGCCGGCAACAAAATGCAAGTATTCTTTTACATACATGTCTAAGTACAACGGATTGTGTTCTGGAAGATACCCTACTCGCCTTTTTACTTCTATTGGGTCAACTTCTACATCAAAACCACAAACCGAAACTTGCCCTTCTGTTTGCGGAATAAAACAAGTAATGATTTTCATCAAGGTTGATTTACCTGCACCATTCGGCCCTAAAAAACCAACAATTTCTCCTGGTTTAATAGATAAAGAAATCGAGTCGAGTGCCTTTTGCTCTCCATATAGTTTTGAAACATTGTTTACTTCGATAGACATAGACTACAAATGTATATTCTACTTGTCCATTTTAACACATACGAACCTCAATCTTCTGAAGGGTTGTTAATTGGTTTCTCAAGGCAAGTAATCCAGTATTGCCATTCCTGGTTTTTTAGTGCTCTGTATTGAAAAATTCCAGAACGGTAATGATGCTTTGCAAAACGTGATGTTTTAATTAAACTGCCATATATAAAAGAAACGGGAGCAGCTAAAATTGAAGCGTAATACATCCATCTCGATGATTTAGTGATTTCTTTAGTGTAATCTTTCTTTGAATTAATTTTAAAACCAGATCTCTCTATCAGTTTCTCAAAAGAGGCCGCCTTATAAAAATCTGAAATGGCCCATAAGTCGCCCCAATTTTTCACATTCCTATTTTTATCTAACTCTCCTTTTTTGGTCAAAAAATAATCGGCAACAATCAATTTACCTCCTGGTTTTAAGATTCGATAAACCTCATCATAAAACCCAGTTTTTGGAATTGCATAGCAAGAGCTCTCACAAGCCCATACCACATCAAAAGAGTTGTCTTCAAAGCCAGTTTGCATAAAACTTTGTTTCTCAAACCTAACTTTTGATTCGACACCCAGGGAGGCAAGAACTTGATTAGCCGTTTTCAATTGCTTATCACTCAATGTAATTCCTGTAACATCACAATCCAATTTTTCTGCTAAATAAAAAGCAGCTCCACCTACTCCACTTCCTGCATCCAATATTTTAGACCCAGAAAAGATGGACCCAATTTCAGCCATTACTTGATTAGTATTCTTCAGAGCTTCAACAAACGATTTGGTATCATGCCCCCATAAACCATAATGTACAGATTGAGAATCGTTCAGTTTCCACCAGCGCTCATAGTGGTTCTGAGTCTGGTCATAATAAGAGGCGATTTCTTTATCGGAAAATTTCAATTTGTTTCTTTAGAGGAAATCAAAAGTATTCAAATGAAATCTTATCTCAGCATCCTTAATTACGGTCATCACAAATCCATATTTTTGACGCGAATGAGAGGTAGAATCGTAAAGAGTACTGGAAGTTGGAGTTCTGTAAGAACAGAAGACGGAAAAATTACTCCTTGTAAAGTAAAAGGTAATTTCCGTTTGAAAGGTATTCGCTCCACAAATCCCGTTGCCGTGGGAGATTGGGTTGATTTTAAAATGATAGATGATGTAAATGGTATTATTTACAATCTTGAAAAAAGACACAATTACATTATTCGTCGTTCTATAAACCTTTCTAAAAGAGGGCATATCTTAGCGAGTAATATTGATCAAATTCTGATTTTCATTACCCTCAGAGACCCAGAAACAACAAAAGGATTTATCGACCGACTCACTATAAGTGCTGAGGCATACCACATTACCCCTATTCTCATATTTAACAAAGCCGATTTATTGGATGAATCTGATACCGACAATTTAATTGAATGGTTGACTATTTATGGTAAACTCGGGTATAAATGCATACAGACTTCAGTAACTGAAAACGTAAACCTAGACGAAGTAAAAGCCGTGATGAAAGGGAAAACAAGTATGTTGGCTGGACATTCTGGCACGGGTAAATCTTCACTTATTAATTCCATTTCTCCTAGTTTGAATTTAAAAATATCAGACATTTCAGAATCTCATAGGCAGGGAAAACATACTACCACTTTTGCCGAAATGTATAACTTGGATTTTGATGCGCAAATAATTGACACTCCAGGGATTCGAGGCTTTGGAATTATTGATATGGACAAAAAAGAACTGTCCCATTATTTTCTAGAAATGAGGGCGTTGTTATCAGAATGTAAATTCAATAATTGCCAACACTTAAATGAGCCTGAATGTGCAATTAAAAAAGCCGTAGGCAAAGGTGAAATAGCCGAATCAAGGTTTAAAAGCTATATGAGTATTTACGGTGAAGATGAAAACGAAAACTACAGAACTGTTGACTATTAGTTCAGACAATATCGATTCTTTCTTTTCAAGTCAATCTACCGAAAACCAGATTTCTACTTTACAAAAAGCATTGAATGAATTGGAACAATTAGAAACCGCCAACCTTGAAAATACCCAAGCTTATTGCATGATGATTTGGTCAACAATTGAATTACTCTCTCGTTTTCATTCCGGTCAATTAGGAAACCAACAGGCAACTAAAAGACTTAAGCTTTTCTTACGGGCTTGTTTCCCTCATAAAAGACAACATTCCTCAACGTTAATCCTTTTTAGAAATGCGTGTATGCATTCTGTTTCTCTTCATGCATCCGATATTTCTGGAAAAAGGGAAGTTCGTTTTATTTTAGTTGAGGAAGGCGAGCTAATAATCGCTGAGACAAGAAGCACATTTAAAATCAACACTCATCAATTTAAAACCAACCTCATGAGGTCTATTGAAAAATACCAACAAGAAATTGTAAAAGACAATACACTTCAATTGAAATTCGACAAAGTTTATCGGAAATTAGGCTTTGTAGCAATAAACTAAAAAAGGAGTAATTACAATGTTCGCTTACGTACTTTTGGCGCAATGAATTACCTATCCGTTGAGCAGATATCCAAACGATTTGGAGACCGAGAAATATTAAAAGAACTTTCATTTGGAATGGCCAAGGGCGAAAAGTTGGCGCTCATTGCAAAAAACGGAACAGGCAAATCAACTTTACTCAACATGATTGCTGGATTGGATACTCCAGACACTGGTCAAGTGGTTTGGAGAAAAGGAATAAATGTTGAGTTTCTTTCTCAAGACCCCAATTTTAATCCTGAGTTAACCATTTGGGATGCTGTTTTTGAAAGTAAAAACCCTATTTTACAAGCCATTAGAGAATATGAAGATTGTATTGAACATGGAATAGAAGGAGAACGATTTCAAAATGCTTTAGATAAAATAGAAGAACTCGAAGCTTGGGATCATGAAGTACGCGTAAAAAGTATTTTGAGTGAACTAAAAGTAGATCATTTCGATGCTCAAGTTAAATCACTTTCTGGAGGACAAGTGAAGAGATTGGCTCTTGCTAAAGTATTGATTGACCAACCCGATTTTTTAATCCTAGATGAGCCAACCAATCACCTCGATTTGGAAATGATAGAATGGTTAGAGAAATTCTTAGCTTCAGAAAAGCTAACCTTATTAATGGTGACGCACGACCGTTATTTCTTAGAAAACGTTTGCAACGTAATTATAGAAATGGACGATCACGGACTTTACACCTACCGAGGTAACTATTCTTATTTCTTAGAAAAAAGAGAGGAGAGAAAACAAATAGAACAAAGTGGAATAGAGAAAGCCAAAAATCTTTACAGAAAAGAATTGGATTGGATGCGTCGCCAGCCCAAAGCCAGAACAACAAAATCTAAAGCTCGGATCGATGCTTTTTATGGTGTAGAAGAAAGCGCAAAAAAGAGACTCGATGAAAAGAGTGTCGAATTAGAGTTTAACATGGAAAGGCTCGGAAGTAAAATTCTAGAGTTTCATAACATCTCTAAAAAGTTTGATGATAAAGTTCTATTCCATGGGTTTTCATACAAATTCCAAAAAGGTGAAAAGGTGGGTATTATTGGACCCAACGGAGCTGGAAAATCTTCCTTCTTAAACCTTATCACGGAAAACTTAGAACCAAGCTCGGGTAAAGTTGTGGTTGGCGAAACGGTTAAAATTGGATACTACAGACAAGATGGCCTTGATTTTAAATCAGGTGACCGAGTAATTGAAGTAGTAAAAAAGGTTGCTGAGTATTTGCCATTGATGAAAGGTAAAAAGTTAAGTGCTTCTCAATTATTAGAGCGTTTTTTGTTTCCTAAAAACATGCATTTTAACCATGTATCGAAATTAAGCGGCGGTGAAAAACGACGCTTACATCTTCTCAAAGTTTTGATGAAAAACCCAAATGTTCTTATTCTTGATGAGCCAACCAACGATTTGGACATTATGACTTTACAGGTTCTAGAGAATTTCTTATTAGACTTTCCGGGCTGTGTCATTATTGTAAGTCACGACAGATACTTCATGGATAAACTAGTAGACCATTTATTCGTAATTGAAGGTGGTATTGAAATAAAAGATTTCCCAGGTAATTACTCGCGTTGGAGAGAATGGAAAACACTCCCTAAAGAAACTCCAAAAGAAAAAACTAAAACACCCGCCAAGGAAAAACCTAAAGCAGATAGAAGTGGGAAGTTAGGGTTTAACGAAAAACGAGAATTCGGAATTCTGGAAGTTGAAATTGAAAAGCTTGAAAAACGGAAAGACGAAATAAACATTGAGTTTGAGGTAGGTATTAGTGACCCTGACGAAATGATGAAGCTATCAGATGAATTGGGAAAAGTAATAGCTGAATTGGATAAAAAAGGAGATCGCTGGCTAGAGTTAAGTGAGCTGGAAGAATAAAAACTACCTATCTGACTATTGTAACCGAACCGACAACGTCAACTGCTTCTTTATTAAACCGAATAAATCGCCCTTTGTAAACCAAAGAAACATTCGTTGGCCAGAACTCTCCGTTATACAAACCATCCCAGCCATCTTCCATACTGGTAAATTCATATACCTCTTCTCCCCAACGAGTATAAATTCTGAAGTACTCCATTTTTTTAAACCCTTCGGCATAAAAATCAAATAAATCATTGAGACCATCTGAATTAGGAGTGAACGCATTGGGAATAAACAACTTATATTCATCTTTTGCAAACACTGAAAACGACGTATCTATGCTAAAGCAACCATATTTATCTGAGATATTAAGATTATAAGTAATGTCTCTATTTGCCTTCAATTCAGGATTAGGGCAGTCACTACAACTTAAAAAGAATGCAGGAGTCCATTTGTAAATCCATTCTCCTTCTATGCCCTGATCTAAATTAATAACCTGACCAACATATAAAGTGGTATCCTTAAAGCTTTTGAGGTATGGAGGTTTCACTACGTTGAATTTTAGATCTATTAGACTTTTACATCCAAATTCGTTAGTACCTTCAACTGAATATATAATGTCATTTTCTGGCTTCAACTTTACGGAATCTGAAGATGAAGATGATAGGAAATCACTTGGCGTCCATAAATAATCTTTGGCCCCTGAAACTACAACAAGTATTGAATCATCGTAACAATAAAGGCCATCTCCAGATTTTGAAAGAGAAGGCAAAGGGAAAACGGTAAAACGAACAGAATCAAGATTATAACAACCCGTATTCGTATTTATTGGTTTCAGAATGAGTCTCCTTTCTCCTGGTTCTGAAAAATCTTGAGAAAAAACCTGATTACTTGAAAGTGTATCACCATTAATACTCCATTGATACTTATTTACGTTAGCCGTATCCGCTTTTACGTTTAACTTAAAAACGGAGCAACCTGATGTATCCCTGATGTTTATTTTAGCCTGAATTTCTTGAATAAAAACTGAATCTCGAATTGACTTTACGCAGCTCCCCAGCGAATCTGTAAAAATTAATGATACGGGATAAAATCCCCCATTTAAATAGAAATGCCTGATGGTATCCGTGTTTTGCGGAAATGTGTCTAAATTTCCATCGCCAAAATCCATCCTAAACTCATAAACTCCTGAAACTTCTTTAAGATTAAATTCAGACTCTTCTTGAAAACAAAAAGTATCTTTCATATCAAATCGAGCATACGGTCCACCAACTCTTAAAACTGAATCGACCCTAAAAGTATCCCTACAACCAAATGTTGTCTCAACTCCTATGTCTACTCCAAATACTCCAGGTTTATTGTAATTGTAAAATGCATTAGGCCCAGATAACCTAACAAAGGCATCAGCAGTATCGAATCGCCAGAAATAGAACCTGACTGTAGAATCAGGGTTTTTAATTGTAAAATCAATATCAGCGGGGTAACAAGTAGTGTCCTCTGGTTCAGAAACAACAGTTGGCAACACCGCTTTTTGAACTTCTATCCATAGGTTTTTATTTAAAGTACTATCACAACCAAAATTATCAGTAGACGTTAACCGAATTGATTTTCTACCGGGCCTTGTGTACTTTATTTTGGGCGATTTTCCTGTCCCAGTCAATGTATCACCGAAACTCCAAGCATGTGTTTCATTTGGTTGCCCACCTTTATTAAAAAACTGAACTTCTATTCCAGTACAGACTTGTGTATCTGCGGCAATAGCAGGGTGCGGTTGAAGTGAATACACCCATTTCGTTTTAGCATTAACGCAACCCAGAGTATCTCTAACAGTTAATTGAATGAATTTTTTACCAGCGGTTCTAAATGTGAAATTCGACGTTTTCTGTGTATCAGACTGATTTTCGGCTACCGCCCATTTCAAAGAAGAAAAAGTAGTATCCGTTACCGAGCTGTCTTTAACCGTAACTAAAAATGGAGCACATCCCGAATCTTGACTTACCGTAAAATTGGCCGTTGGTAAATAAGTCTTGACCCAATAATATGCAGTATCAGTACATCCATTATCATCAGACCCGACTAGCATTGGCCGATCAAAACCTTTCTTTTTAGATTTTATAGAAAACGTTGTAGTGGGTGAACCAGTACTTATATTCCCATAGCTATGGACTAAAACTCTAGCTAGATCTTGAGATTTATCAACCTTAAAAGAGAAAAACGTAGGATAACAACCAACGTGCTTATTAATGGAAGAAACAAACTTTAAGTCCCTAACCCAAACCATCTTTTCAATTTCTAATTTGCATCCATTGGTATCGTTATAGAGGGTAAGCTTAACTTTGAAATCTCCTCTTCTATTATAAATATAATTTGCCGTTCTATTCAACGAATCGTATCCCAGAGTATCTCCAAAATCGTATTTAAATCGTTGTACGTCAAACCAATTTAAATGAATAAATTCTCTATCGTAACGCTTATCACAGTCTAAGTTCTGAGCAAAATCCCCGATTGGCCCCATAATAAAAACGGCACTATCTCTAATCAATGTATCTGGACAACCCCCATTATCCACAATAAGCATAATGGACTTATAACCAGTATCTTGATACTGTTTCATTTCATTTTTATTATGAGTAAACGGTATTCGGTTTGCCCAATGTAAATTCCATGAATATTTTTTGATTTTATTTGTATCGGTCGATGTATTAATGAACTTCACTGTATCATTTACACAGGCACGGAGGGGTTCAACTTTAAAATCTGCTTTTTGTTTCTTTCCAACTTCAATTATATAAGGTCCATACTTATATACACAGCCTAATCGTTTATGTTTAAACGTGTAAGACACAGAATAATTCCCTGGCACGGTATAGGTTTGTGAGGTAGACCTAGTCACTCTAGGGTTTTTTCCATCGAACAACCACGTTCCAACAGTAACCGAATCATGAGGTAACATTCGATCCTTTAATTGAACAGTAAGAGGAGCGCAACCAGTATATGGGTCAATGAGTGGGTGGCCATCAGGGCGCCAAATTTCAAATTTTTGTAGTATTACTTTAGAACTGCAGCTACCCCACTTGGGATAAAAAACAGTAAGTGTGTCGATGTGTTTCCCTTTCCTTTTTTTCAGAATTGAATTTGGACCAAAAGTTTTAGGTTTAGCTCTGTTTATTTTATAATCGGGCCATTTCCAATAATCCCAAATCAAGGTCTTAGCTTCATTTGCATAAGTTCCACTGGGAGTATACTCTACTTTTTTATTGTCACACCAATAATCTATATCGGTAGTAAAAGAAACAATTGGTTGGATAACCTCTATTGTTTTCGTAATTGTATCGCTACAAGGTGTAGCCAATCCAATAATCAGCTGTACTGAATAAGTTCCTGTTTTCTTATAATTATGAGAAGGATTCCTTTTTGATGATTTAATTCCATCCCCGAATGACCACAAAAAAGTATTAGCGCCCACTGATCGATCTTTAAAAAAAACTTTATTCGTATCAGATAAACAAACAGTATCAATCACATCAAAATCGGCCTTTGGAGCTCCTACTGTTATAAAATGACTTCGCTTTATGGTATCTGCACATCCTGTACTATTTTTTACTATTAAAGTGATGTCATAGGCACCAACTCCAAAGGTGTAACTCGGTGATTTTAATACGCTTGAATCCAAATTTCCAAATTTCCAGAAATAGCTTAATGTTCCAGTTCCAGAACTTTGATTTATAAAATTGACTTTATGAGGAGGATTACAACTACTTGCAAAAGGAGAAACAGAGAAATTAGCCAATGGTCCTTTAATAACTTTTACAAAACTTGTATTTTTAAATGATGCCGAACAACCATTTGTATCCACAACACTTAGCACCACTGTATAATTACCATCGTAATGATAAGTGTGAGCTGGGTTCTTAGTTGTAGATCTATAACCGTCACCAAAATTCCAAGAATATGATTTAAGAGGAGCACTTCCGAGTTTAGTGGTATCAACAAAATTTAAAGAAAGTGGAGCACATCCATTTGGCGGCTGAGTAGTTGTAAAACCAACCTTCGGTAAAGTAAACGCTTTGATATATGCCGTTTTAGTAATGGAGTCTTTATTTATTCCATCACTAACAACAAGCTTTACATTATAAGTTCCCGAATTAGTATATGATGCACTCGGCGAAGCATTATTGCTATTAGATGTTCCACCTTGCCCAAATTCCCAGCGACGACTAGTAATTGCTCCTCCTCCTGTTGTTAAATCTTTAAAAACAACGGAATATGGCGGACAAAAAGAGAGTGTGTCTGCAGAAAAGTCTGCCTTTATTTGTGCTTGTAAGTCAAAACCACACGCAATAAAAGCAAGCAGAACCACAAATGATATTGAATTGATTTGCCTCAAATGAAATAATTAGTTAAACCACGCACAAGATATACATATTCAGCAAGATAGAACAATCAATCTACAAACTGATTACACATACAGACAAAACATTACCCCGCAATTAAGAAGACGTGAAATTTAAAGTAAAGGTTGCTTTATGTCCACTAAAATGAAGCCTAAGGACTGATAGAAGCTCAAATTTCAAAGGGAATTATGAAATATTTGGATAAAAAAAAAGGGCAAACCAAATGGTCTACCCTTCTTTTTTTATATGTTAATTCTATTATCGAATGTATACTTTTTCAGTAGAAATTCCATCAGAAGCCTCAGCTTTCAAAATGTAAATTCCAGCATTCAAGTTCCCATCTAACTCAATAGTTCCAGATTGTCCAACATGATATTGACCAACCATTTTTCCAGTTAAATTATACAACTCAATTTTATTGCTTTCATACCCTACTCCAAATTGATAATTTAGTGAGTGATTCACAATTTTAAAGCTCCTATAATTTTCATCTATCCAATTTAAAGATGAAGGAGTTTTTCCTTTAAAGTCTGCACAATGTACTCCTTTCTTAGGATCGGTGTTTGGCGCATAAGGATTATACATTGGCCATGCACAAACTGTTAGGTCAAAGCCCGGTGTATTAGGAAGGACATAACTGTTTGTCAAGTATGCATTTATGGAATTTCCATTTGTGATATCATTATTTAGATTATTCATTATTAGTGCTCCTCTGTCAGCACCATTAATAGACCAGCCAAAGGTTAACGAATCCCCTTTTTTAATATCCTGTGAACCAGTTAAGTTATTTTTAAAAACAAACCACATGGTTACAGTATCACCTGGAGTAAGCTCGTTAGAAGGTAAAGGAGAATTAATATTACCCCCTGGTTCAGTAAAAACTATACTCGTAACATCTAAGTATTGAGCATTTGAAGCCATCGCAAATAAAACAGCTAATGTAAAGACATAAATTTTTTTCATATTTTTTATTTTTTAGTTTGCTCAAAAGTATGAAAAATTAGTTTGTCATTTTTCTTCTGTTTGTTATAAACCGTCAAGATCTTAACCTAATCCAGTTATACTCAAAGAACCCTTCCTTACTTGTTAATAGTAATCCTTTCTGAATGACTATAATCCGAACTTCTTAATTCGAACTGATATATACCTGAAGGCAGATCACCTAGCTCAAAATTCCTAATCACCTCAGTCAAGCTCGGTTTGATGTTTTCTTGAAGAACCATCTGCCCGTTCATATTATAAATCACTATTTCAAGCTCTTTTATCTCGCGTAAAACTAAATCCATTGTAAACTTTCCATTTGAAGGATTCGGATACAGTTTCATAGATTCAACCATATTCATTTCTTCCAAGCCAACAGCATTAAAGGTCTCTGGCTCCGACAGTCCATGACACCCATTACTATCTGAAATCATTACTTGATAAGCTCCATTTTGCAATGGCCGATAAGTTCTTCCAATGGCTCCATCAATATCGACACCACCAACTAACCACTGATAATTATTTGCTAGACTGGACTGTAAGTCTGGGTCAATTCGTGTAATTACCGGTGAAACTGCCATTGGAAATAAAGAAACTGTTACCACATTTGATTTAGCCATACAACCATTTACATCTTTCAACTCAACAAAATAAGAGCCTGCCTTCGTAATTACTTGAGAATCTATCGGGCTTTGATTATTATTCCATTTAATTCCTGAAATAATATCTGATTTGAGAATAACTGTATCGCCATCACACAAATCTAATTTACCTCCAGGAGAAACATATGGAGCTTGAGGAACTGGCAATAATCTAGTTTTCACAACGTCAGATTCTGAATGACAGCCATTAGTATCTGTATAAGTTACGTAATAGTTTCCGCCAACTTTAACTGACAAATTATTTGAAGTTGTCGAACCATGTGACCAAACATTTCCACTTGAATATGAGGAATGTAAAACTGTACTATCCCCTAAACAGAATACTGTATCTCCAGTATTGGTAACAACAGGTTTATTTGGATTCAACCATACAGTAATGGACTCATTTGAAACTTCTCCGTTAACTTCTGTTCATGGTGATCTGATACATGTTATGGGCAACGATAGTATAAAGGATAATATTGATATCGATTTAAACTTTACTGTAAAAAATAAAACCAAGGTATATAGCCAAATGTCTACTGAAGGATTTCCCAAATCAACAATCATTACAAAAAATGAATTTTGCGGAAATAAAAAAAGGGTTCTAATTTTTAGAGATTCGTTTACAACGAACA
>Ga0115566_10003280_pt1 | contig 13126 bp, 9 predicted proteins | sample COGITO_mtgs_1204_3_FD_87173 | JGI IMG/M metagenome (GOLD analysis project Ga0115566, IMG submission 87173) | Pelagic marine microbial communities from North Sea - COGITO_mtgs_120405 | ecosystem: Environmental > Aquatic > Marine > Epipelagic | place: Germany:Helgoland, sampling site Kabeltonne...
CGGCTAGCGCGTAATAAGCTTTGTATGGCAGACTTGTAAAACTGAGTAATACCATCAAAATCGACAATACTCCGAAGCTCAACACCGTGATTCGTAGTGTAAGTCCTATGACCTTCCATACTTCTCGTTTCTTCATGTCCATTCTTCCAAGCGAAGATAACCGTTGTGCTTCTTACGAACGCGAGTATAGTTGGAGCTACAATGGAAAGGAATATGCCTTCAAGGACTTAATGACATTTCATACTTAATATCATTTATCTATTCGTCAATGCTCGAAATCCAATTCAATTAGATTTGTGGCGTGACCAACAATGATAGTTTAATCATCTTAGCTCAAAACCCAGAAAAAGGTCGGGTTAAGGAAAGATTTGCCAAAGAAATTGGTGAAGAACAAGCCTTAGTTGTTCACCACAAACTCTTGCTCTACACCAAGGAAATTACCAAGAGGCTAAATGCGCATAAGTCGGTCTATTATTCTGATTTCGTTGACAACAACGACTTATGGGACAACATGATTTATGACAAACATTTGCAACAAGGTCTGGATCAAGGCGAAATAATGACCGACTCCTTCACCCAAGCTTTTGCCATAGGAAAAGAACGAGTTGTAATAATTGGCACCGATTGCATGGAGCTTGAAAGTTATATGATCAAGGAGGCGTTTGCTGTCCTAGAAAGCAATGATGTGGTGATCGGTCCATCAAAAAATGGAGGTTATTATTTGCTTGGAATGAGAAAATTTTTGCCAACGCTTTTTGAGGGCAAATCGTGGTTATCGCCAGACCTCCTGATGGATACGATCTTGGATTTGAAAAAAATGAATGCCAAGTATTATCTTCTTAAGACACTAAGCGATATTCGAACTACAAGTGACTTGAGTCAGCTTTCAAAATTTCAGGATAAACCCCAAGATTGGTTTTGATTATGAACGCTATCACCGAATAATATGTGTGGAATCCTTGGATTAGTTTCGGTTGATAGAGCTGCCTCGTCATATTTTGATTTGTTCGATGCTGCGCTGAACACAATTAAGCACCGAGGACCGGACAATATTTCAAAATTAATGGAGCAGAATATCGCGCTTGGACATACGCGATTATCCATTATTGACCTCGATGAAAGATCAAATCAACCAATGACAGATTTGTCAGGAAGGTTTACCATAATTTTTAACGGAGAAATTTATAATTATCAGGAACTGCGCAGCGAATGCGAAGAAGCTGGATATAGCTTCAGAACTATGAGCGACACGGAAGTGCTTCAAGTGATGTACATGCGCATGGGTAAAAAATGTTTGGACAAACTAAACGGGTTTTTTAGTTTGGGAATCTATGACCGCGAAGAAAAATCCCTGTTTGTCGCAAGAGATAGAATGGGCATCAAGCCTTTGGTTTACTATGCAAACGATGAAACCTTTGCTTTCGGTTCCGAATTAAGAGCGCTGATGGCACTTGGGTTTCCCAAGGTTCTGGATAAAGTCTCGTTGTTCAATTATTTCAAATTAAACTACATCCCTGCGCCTGCCACTATTCTAAAGGATCATTATAAGCTAGAGCCAGGTCATTCCATTTTGGTTTCGTGGAAAAATGATGCAATCACCCTTGAAAAAGAGCAATGGTATTCCATTCCTTACGATCCTGATTCAGAAAAGGAACTAAGCCATCATGACTACAAACAATCCCAGAAAGTATTAAAACGCTTTGTTCGCGAATCCATTAGAAGACGATTGGTGGCAGATGTTGAGGTTGGAACTTTTCTGAGTGGTGGAATCGATTCAAGCATTATAACCGCCATTGCGAAGGAGGAGAAAAATGATATCACAGCCTTTAGTATCGGGTTTCCCGACCAACCTTATTATGATGAAAGTTCATACGCCAAAGAAGTTGCTGGTCATTTAGGTGCAAACCATCATGTTTTCAATATCAAGTTTCAAGATTTACTTGAGTCTTCCGATGAAATCTTAAATCATCTTGATGAGCCCTTTGCGGATAGTTCCGCGCTTAATGTTAATGTCCTTTCAAAATCCGTTCGACAACATGTCAAAGTAGCACTTAGTGGAGATGGTGGAGATGAGCTATTTGGTGGATATCACAAGCATGGCGCTGAATTCCGTGTAAGAAACGCTGGAATTAAGGAACATATGGTAGGAAAGCTCCACCTAATATGGGGTCAACTTCCAGCTTCAAGAAGCGGAAGGCTACCAAACTTTATAAGGCAATTGCAAAAATTCAGCGATGGCTACAATTTAAAACCAAAAGATCGCTATTGGCGCTGGGCGGGCGTGATGAACGAAGAACAAGTCAATTACTTAATTAAAGAAGAGATGCTTCAGCGAGAACAGCGGCTTTCTGACGAAGGTCATTTATATAAAAAGCGAAAAGACAATCTTTTAAGATCCATCACCAAAGGAGGTTCTCTGAATCAGGTCTTACTCACAGACGCTCAGCTCGTATTGCCAAACGACATGCTTTATAAAGTGGATCAAATGAGCATGATGCAAGCATTAGAAGTTAGAACGCCAATGCTCGATCACCACATTGTTAAGTTTGCCTTTCGACTGCCCGAGATGTTTAAGGTAAATCATACCGTTAAAAAGAAGATTTTACAAGATTCATTCTCCGATATTCTCCCTGCTAGCGTATTCAATCGCCAGAAAAAAGGATTTGAGGTCCCACTCATGGATTGGTTCAAGGGAGAGTACAAATCCCACTTTCTGAGCTTTGTGAACGACAAAGAGTTTCTCATGGAACAAGGGCTTTTTAATTTCACCGCCATTAAAGAAATGAGTGACAAGCTTTATTCCAATAACCCAGGAGATACAGCAAGTTGGGCCTGGTCCTTTCTTGTTTTTCAAACATGGTATAAACGCTATATGATTTGAGTAGTTCAGAGAAAATTCGAGTCTTAAGAATAATCAATCGATTCAATATTGGTGGACCGACCTATAATGCGGCCTATCTCACAAAATACCTTGATCCGGAAATATTCGAGACAAAATTAGTTGGCGGGGCAAAGGATGAATCTGAAGCCTCATCGGAATACATCATCGAAAACCTTGGAATTGAAACGACCATTGTTCCTGAAATGAAAAGGGAAATTTCAAAACTTGATTTTTTAGCCTATAAAAAAATTAAGGCCATCATTCTGGACTTTAAGCCGCATATTATTCATACTCACGCTTCAAAGGCTGGGACCTTGGGGCGTCTTGCTGGTATCAACAATCATGTGCCTATTATTCTTCACACCTTTCATGGTCATGTTTTTCATTCCTATTTTGGGAGCTTAAAGACTCAGTTATACAAGGAAATCGAACGTTGGCTAGCGAAGCGTTCTACGCGAATAATTGCCATAAGTCCCCAACAAAAATTGGAGATTGGACTAGAGCATAAAATCTGCGCACAGGATAAAATAGAAGTTATCCCGTTGGGCTTCGATCTCAGTCGATTTCAAGTTGATCGGGATTCAAAAAGAATTGATTTTCGAGCCAAGTATGGTCTCGGCCCTGCCGATGTGGCCATTGTTATTGTGGGACGATTGGTACCGGTCAAAAACCATTCTATGTTTATAAGGGCAGCCAAAAACATTTGTGATTCAGGACTCAATAATGTTCGGTTCTTCATAGTTGGGGATGGTGAGTCAAAGCATCAAATTCAAAAGGAAGCCAAAGAAATCGATCTGAATTTCGTAGAGTTAGGTGCCCCAAGTCAAGAATCACCGCTTCGTTTTACCTCTTGGATCAAAGATGTTGATTGGGTATATGCAGGCAGCGACATTGTCTGTTTAACCTCACTAAATGAAGGTACTCCTGTTAGTTTGATTGAAGCCCAAAGTGCCGGAAAACCAATTGTATCGACTAAAGTTGGAGGAATACATGATATTGTAGTAGAAAATGAATCGGCCTATTTATGCGAGAAAAATGATGTCGTTTCATTCGAGAAACATCTTTTAAAGCTGATTGACAACAGGGAGTTGAGGGCGAAAATGGGACAGTTTGGAGAAGCCAACGTGATCGAAATGTTTTCCTTTAAACGATTAGTGAACGATATTGAGGGCTTTTACAAGCGTCTACTCGATGAAAAGAACATTAAACTATACACAGATTCAAATAAAATTTAATTTACTTTGCAACTCAAAGTGCTTTCCAAAGATTATGAAAGGAACGATAATAAGAATAGCAGGTATTCTCATCCTAGCGGCAATTTTTTCCAGTTGTCGGGTTTTTAATCCCAGCGTGATGTTGCGCACCAAAAAAGATTATCCGTATGCCACTGCGCAAGACTCATTGCCAAGGCAATATGTCATTCAAACTGGAGATATCTTAACATTCAGGCTTTATTCTAACCAAGGATTTAAAATAATTGACCTATCCACAATGGATGAGGGCAACCGAGGAGTGCAACAGGTAAATATTCAAAACGTGTTTCCTTATCTAGTAGATAAAGACAGCATGGTCAACCTTCCCATTCTAGGTAGAACCAATCTTGCTGGAATGAATGTTATCGAGGCAGAAGAATACCTTGAGGCTAGATATCGTGACTACTACAATGAACCATTCATTTTATTGCAAGTCCAAAATAGGAGAATTACCGTTTTCCCAGGTCAAGGTGGCGATGCTAAAGTCATCCCTATCACCAACGATTACATCACCATTGTAGAGGCCTTAGCATTGGCTGGAGGAATTAGCACAGGAGGAAAAGCGCATAGAGTAAAAGTGGTTCGAGGAAAACTACAAGATCCAGAAGTATTTCAAGTTGATCTATCTACAGCTGAAGGTTTGGCAGCAGCCAATATGCACTACGTAAGGGCTAACGACATCATCTATGTGCAGCCGAGTTACTTTGTAGGAAAGCAGCTTGTAACTACATCCGCACAGGTCTTAGCACTAATCACGAATTCGATCACGGCATATTTGATTATCAACAACTTCGTTAAATAATAAGTTCACCTATTGGATCAATTACCTGCATCAAGAGATTTTCAAGAACCGGATTCACAATTTGATCTAGGGCTCTTAATCGTTGTTACCCAGAAGTCGCTAGCATGGATTCTAGTTATTCTAATTCTTGCTCTCGGTGCCGCATATACCCTTCTTTTTTATACCCAGCCTGTATATGAGTCAAAGAGTATCATACAAATCATAAATGAAAACCAAGCGAACCGAATCTTAAATGTGGGTGATATTTATGAGGATGCAGACATTTCAAAAGACATAGAGCTGCTCAGGTCTCCAGAATTCTTCAAACGCGTGGTGTTAAGTTTACCTTTAGAAGTAAGCTATTTTGCCGAAGGCGAAGTATTAGTTCACGAACGGTATCTAACCAGTGACTATGAGGTATATTATAACTCCATTGATCCTATTCTTTACGATCGCCCCATTTACATTCAATTTAACGACTTAAATCATGGAACGATTGATTATTCCATTGGATTGACGCCCTACTCCTATTCGTTTGTTTCGGGTGACACATTAAGAACGGAACATGCAGCGCTCGTCATTCGAAATATTTCAAACAAATCAGCATCAGATTATTCAGAAGGCCTAACTGGTGATCGAAACTTCTTCACCCTAAATTCAACCAAGTATACGGTCAATAAACTCTTGCGCTCCTATAGAGTGACGCTCCAAAATGCGGCTGCTAAAACCGTCCTCATCACGGTGAATGATAATAATGCGCTTAAAGCAGCCGACATCTGCTCTCAAATTGCAGATTCATACTTGACATTCGATCAAGAGCGAAAATCTGAAAGCGCGAATCAGGTGCTCGAGTTCATTAATCAGCAGATTGAGGAGGTTTATTCGAAACTGAAAATATCCGAAGATTTAATCACGGATTTTAGGCAGCAGACCCGGTTAACACAGAAAAAAGAAATTGCCGCAACCTACATCGATCGAGTAAATATATTGGAAAGAGAACGCACAGAATTGGATGTTCAAATTAGCCTCTTAAATGAGCTCAAGCGCAACATTGATGCGGAAAAAACAGGCGTTGACATTTATAGCTTACTGCCACTTTTGGCCGGTTCTGATTTTGAACAAAACATTCAACTTCAAATTAAAGAGCTTCAAACCTTGGTCACTTCTCGAAATCAACGATTGAGTAGTGCAACGATTGACAATCCAAATGTCTTAATCTACGATCAGCAGATAGAAATTCAGAAAAACTTAATTCTCAGTAGCTTAGATATTATGCGAGCTCGTTTCATAAACCTTAAAACGAGTACGGAATCTAAAATACTGGAGATCGAGCAAAACTTTATGGACCTTCCCTCAAAGGAGATTGAATTTGCGCGTTTAGAACGCATTTTCAACTCGCATGAGAAGTATTACACCATGCTTTTAGAGAAGAAAACGGAATTTAGTATATCAAAAGCCGGTTTGGTTCCTGAGAATACCATTCTCCAAAAAGCTACCATGGTTCGACAGCCAGTGAGCCCAAACCGAGGAGCTGTATATGCCATTTGTTTCTCTATTGCGTTAATGATTGTGATTGCGCTGATAACCATTCGCTACCTATTGAATAACGACATTGATGCCGGAGATTTGGGCGCTCTTCTTCACCCCGAAATCAGCGTTTTAGGTATCGTTCCAAAATATAGTCGCAACATTCCTGAGTCTCAAATGATCGTAGATAAGCGACCAAAGTCCATCATGGCAGAAGCTTTCAGGACGATTCGAACCAATCTTGAATTCTTCGAGTCAAAAAATGAAAAGAAGGTAATTGCCATTACGTCAACGATTAGCGGGGAAGGAAAAACCTTCGTAGCGATCAATCTTGGCGGTATTTTGGCCTACAGTGGTAAGAAGGTGATCATTCTTGACCTCGATATGAGGCGCCCCAGAATTCACAAAGGATTTAATAGCGAAAACGACTTTGGCATGAGCACATTTCTAAGTGATAGAGATGTGATGAAGAATGTCATTCGAAAAAGTGAATTAAAGGATTTGGACTTTATCACAGCGGGACCAGTGCCGCCAAATCCGAGTGAATTAATCATTAACGGGAAATTATCAATTGCGATCGAAGAATTAAAAGAGAGTTACGACATTATCATCATTGATAATCCTCCAGTCGGATTGGTTACAGACGGCATAACCTGTCTAAGAATGGCTGATTACCCAATTTACATCTTTAGAAGTGAGTATTCTAAGAAGTCTTTTGCGGCCAACGTAAATCGAATTTATAAGGAAAATAAGATTAAGAACCTCGCTGTAATACTTAACAGCGTTGACATTGAGGGGACCAAATACAGAAGATATGGTTCTGGATATGGATCTAAGTATGGATATGGTTACGGATATGGCTATGGTTACACTTCGAAAAGTGGATACTATGATGAGGAGGAATCCAAAACAGACATTAAAAAAAGCTTTCTTCGTGGACTGAAATCAGAATCTAAAAGTGAAGGCAAGAACAACAAAGATTAAAGGATTAGTTATCCTTGAACCCACGATAATGCATGACGAGCGAGGCTATTTTTTTGAAAGCATGCGTCTCTCAACTTTAAAAGAGTTAGGTTTTGACGAGCTTTTTGTTCAAGAAAATGAATCTATGAGCCATAAAGGTGCGTTGCGTGGACTGCACCTTCAAGCCCCTCCATTCGGTCAAGGAAAGTTGATTCGGGTGGTTAGTGGTTCTATACTCGATGTTGCTGTTGATATTCGAAAAGGTTCTGAAACTTATGGACAGCATTATGCAATCAAATTGAGCGGTGAGAATAAGACATCTTTTTACATTCCACCCGGCTTTGCACATGGCTTTTATTGTTATGACGATAACACCATCGTACAATATAAGTGCACCAGTTATTACCACCGAGCATCCGAAATGGGTATTTCCTGGAAGGATGTTGAATTAGATATTCAATGGCCTGATGGTGATAAGATAATCTCCGAAAAAGACGCTATTCTTCCAACCTTTAGTTCGTTTCAGTCGCCTTTCTAAGCCCTTCATGTTTACAACTCTACATAGCTGAACTATATTTCCCTTTTACCGTATTTAGCTTTGAATGCAAATGAATCTGCTAAAGCTATCTATCCTTTTTATTGCGCTCATAATTTTCAGTTGGGCCATGAACTTTTTCCTGTTAAAATGGTCAAAAACCCTTGGAAGAAAAAATGAGGTGAACTCAAGCGAAATTCGATGGAGCGATGCATACAAGCCCGCTATTGGAGGTATTTCCTTCTATTTCGTCTTTTTAATTTCACTCATCGCCTATTATTTTGTTTCGGATCAATCTGGCATAGATCACAACTACCAGATCGGTATTATCGCAGCTGTTTCTTTGGGATTTTTCACTGGACTCGCTGATGACGCCTTCAACACCGTCCCTTGGTTAAAATTTGCGGCTCAATTCCTTTGCGGAGTAATCTTGGTGTATTTCAATCTCAGAATTGAATTTTTCGAAATTTTTTGGCTGGATGCCCTGCTTACAATTTTCTGGACCATTTCAGTCATGAATAGCATAAATATGTTGGATAATATGGATGGAATCACAGCAAGTATTTCCGCAACTATTCTTATTTCAGCAGCTGTTTGTGCATTACCTTTTGGCGAATCAGCTCTTTTCTATACCATCGTTTGTGGTGGCACAGTAGCTGCTTTACTTGGATTTCTATTTCTAAACTGGCATCCATCACGAATTTTTATGGGCGATACGGGAAGTCAAATGTTGGGTGCATTGTTGGCTGCAGTTGGCATCGCGTTCTTCTGGAATAACGGTAGTATTATCGATGAACATGCCTGGTATTCAAAAATCGCCATCGTTCTGACTGCATTTGTTGTTCCCATCGGTGACTCAATAACCGTTACCATAAATCGGCTGAAACGCGGACAATCACCTTTTGTGGGAGGCCGAGACCACACCACACACCACTTATCATATGCTGGACTAAGTGACCATTTTGTTAGTTTTGTATTGCTGCTCATTTCGTGTATTTCCATTGCACTTATAGCAGGCCTTCAATTTGTTTCACATGACCATCTTCAATTTTACACATCGCTTCTTTTTGCATATCCATTATTGTGTATAAGCTTTTTATACAGTACCACCATCTGGAAAAAAGCAAAACAAGTTTACGCGGCCAAACACCCAACAACCTCCCATGCATAAAAGCCTAAAACGGTTCATTGTCTTCATTATCCTAATCGCTGCTTCTGGTTCGATGCTAAAACTATTTACCGCTTCGGTCGATGAAGAGGCAGAAGCGACTGAGTTTTCCAACGAATTCAAGGATGATTATCACGTATATGCATTGCCATTGCCAGCGACCATCGACTTTGCAGGTGAATCAGCACCAATGAAACTGATTGATGTTTCCGAAAAACTTGATCGCGAATTGCTGGTTAATACCTACTGGCAGTCTCAAACCATGTTATTTATAAAGCGCAGCAACCGATGGTTTCCTGTAATTGAACCGATTCTCAAGGAAGAAGGAGTGCCGGACGACTTTAAGTATTTGGCATTAATAGAAAGTGGATTTCAACAAATCGTAAGCCCAGCAGGTGCCACAGGCTTTTGGCAGCTCATGAAAGCTGCAGCTAAAGAAAATGGATTAGAAGTAAACGGAGCGATAGACGAACGTTATCATGTCGAAAAATCGACAAGAGCGGCTTGTGCATACTTAAAAAAGGCGAAGGAAAAATTTGGCAGTTGGACGCTTGCCGCAGCATCGTATAACATGGGAATGGCTGGCCTAGAAAATCAAATGGAACGTCAAGTGGCGACAAATTATTACGATCTAGTTTTGAATGAAGAAACCTCTCGCTACGTTTTTCGAATCCTTGCCGCAAAGCTTATTATAGCAAATCCATCTTCTTACGGTTTCGTATTTAGAGAACAGGATTTATACCCTGAATTGAAATATTCTGAGTTGAATGTTAATACCACTGTAAAGAATCTACCTGATTTTGCTTTTAAACAAGGTATTAACTATAAGGCTTTGAAATTCCTTAATCCATGGTTAAGAGATGATTATCTTCCCAATGATTCCAACAGGGAGTACATCCTACAAATTCCCACAAAAGCCCTTTCCGAGGTTTTAGTAAATGACAAGAAGCAAGTTGCTACTTTCACGCGCGAAAATCGAGATGAAGGAGACAACAAAAGTGAATAGTGAGGTAGAGAATCAAATAGAGATTCTTGGTGCGAGAGAACATAATCTGCAGGATATTGATTTAAACATTCCTCGAAACCAATTGGTGGTTATTACGGGATTAAGTGGAAGTGGCAAGTCTTCTTTGGCTTTTGACACGATATACGCTGAAGGTCAAAGAAGATATATTGAGACATTTTCTAGCTATGCGCGCCAATTTATTGGTGGTTTGGAGCGTCCTGATGTCGATAAAATCAATGGATTAAGTCCGGTTATATCCATAGAACAAAAAACGGTCAATAAAAATCCAAGATCGACAGTTGGTACCATTACAGAAATCTATGACTTCTTGCGATTGCTATATGCCCGCGCATCTGAAGCCTTTAGTTATGTGACTGAAGAAAAAATGGTCCGATATTCTGATAATCAGATTATCCAGCTCATTAATGAAAATTATAATGGTCAAGAAATAACGCTCTTAGCTCCGCTTGTAAAAGGAAGAAAAGGACATTACCGCGAGTTGTTTGAGCAAATTGCGCGAAAGGGATACTTACGTGTAAGGGTGGATGGTGAAGTCGTAAAGATCACCCACAGAATGCAACTGGATCGTTATAAGACCCACGATATTGAATTGTTTGTTGATCGATTAACCGTAGAAGCTTCAAACGAAAAACGATTAAAACAGTCCATTTTATCAGCTTTAAAGGAGGGCAAGGGTCAACTAATGATGCTGGAAAATGATGAAAAATCAGTGCGATTCTTTAGCCGTTCGCTAATGTGTCCAACGAGCGGAATATCTTATGACGAACCTGCCCCTAATATTTTCTCTTTCAACTCACCTTATGGAGCCTGTCGAAAATGTAACGGATTGGGTGAAGTACGCGAAATTGACCGTAAAAAAATAATCCCTGACCCAAGTTTAAGCATTAAAAAAGGCGGCTTGGCCCCGCTCGGTGACTACAAGAATAACTGGATATTCAAGCAGATCGAATTGTTGGGTGAGAAATACGAATTCAAACTTAACACACCATTATCAGAAATCTCTGAGGAGGTTATGGATGTTATCCTTTATGGAACGAACGAACAACTTGAAATAAAGAGTGATACATTGGGTATTACTCAATCTTATAACATCAAATTTGATGGTGTCTCAAATATTCTGATGGATCAATTTGAAGACGGTGCTTCAGCAAATTATCAACGTTGGGCTAGCGCCTTTATGAATAAGGTGGAATGCCCTGAATGCAAGGGATCGCGGCTAAAAAAGGAATCGCTCTATTTCAAAATTGATGGAAAAAATATCGCTGATATTTCCAGCATGGAGATCAGCGAGTTGCACCAATGGCTTGAAGGAATTGAAAGTCGTCTAAGCGCCAAACAAAACACCATTGCCAATGATGTCCTAAAAGAAATAAGATCAAGGCTACAATTCTTATTGGATGTCGGTATTGAGTATTTAGCCATAAATCGATCTTCAAAAACGCTGAGTGGTGGCGAAGCACAGCGGATTCGACTGGCTACACAAATAGGCTCGCAACTTACTGGAGTGCTATATATTCTAGATGAGCCAAGTATCGGACTTCATCAACGCGATAATCATCGTTTGATTAAATCGCTCAAAGACTTACGCGATATTGGAAATAGCGTCATTGTAGTCGAACATGACAAGGATATGATGATGGAAGCTGACTACATCATAGATATGGGACCTCGAGCCGGTGTGAATGGTGGTCGGATTATGGGTGCGGGAACCCCTTCTGAAATTCTCCTTGGAAACTCCCTCACTTCCCATTATTTGAATGGCGAAGCACGTATTGAGGTTTCAGAAAAGAAAAGGAAAGGAAACGGTAAGTTTATTGACCTCAAAGGGGCTTCAGGCCACAACTTAAAGGACATTGATGTTCAGTTTCCATTGGGTAAATTCATTTGCGTAACGGGTGTTTCGGGTAGTGGTAAATCAAGCCTGATTAACGGTACGCTCTACCCTATTCTTACTGCTCAATTAAACGGATCAAGCAAAAAACCACTGCCTTATAAAAGCATAAAAGGTGTAGAGCATTTGGATAAGGTGATCGAAATTGACCAATCGCCAATCGGACGCACACCACGTTCAAATCCAGCAACATACGCTAATATCTTCACCGACATACGGCAATTATTTACGGACCTTCCCGAGGCAAAAATTCGCGGCTATAAACCAGGTCGATTTTCATTCAATGTAAAAGGAGGTCGCTGCGAAACTTGTCAGGGAGCTGGTATGAAAACCATAGAAATGAATTTTCTACCTGACGTCTATGTGGAATGTGAAACCTGTGATGGTAAAAGATACAATCGAGAGACCCTCGATGTAAGATTTAAAGGTAAGTCAATCAGTGATGTGTTGGATATGACCGTTGATCAAGCTGTTAGTTTTTTTGACAATATTCCTAGCATTTACAACAAGATATTCACCTTACAGCAAGTTGGCCTCGGATACGTCCGGTTAGGTCAATCTTCTACAACTTTAAGCGGTGGCGAGGCTCAACGCGTGAAACTGGCAACCGAATTATCAAGAAAAAGCACAGGAAACACCATTTACATTTTAGATGAACCTACAACAGGACTGCATTTCGAGGATATCAGAATGCTTCTAGAGGTTTTAAATACTTTAGTTGATCAAGGAAATACTGTATTGGTCATTGAGCATAACCTCGACATAGTCAAAGTTTCAGATCACGTAATTGATATAGGTCCGGAAGGTGGTAAAAATGGAGGTTTAATCATTGCTGAAGGAACCCCAGAAGAAATTTGTAGCGTTGAGCATAGTCATACAGGTAAGTTTCTAGCAATGGAAACCCAGCATCATTAATCATATTTAAGAATCGGTAAAAATTTAGAGTTATGTCAGAAAATAAAAAGAAAATGCACCCAGAGAGCTTAATGATGTCGTACGGGTATAAGCCGGAATTAAGCGAAGGGGCTATTAAATGCCCAATTTTTCAAACATCAACCTTTGTTTTTAAGACCGCTGAAGAAGGAAAAGGATTTTTCGAA
>Ga0115566_10003281_pt1 | contig 13121 bp, 10 predicted proteins | sample COGITO_mtgs_1204_3_FD_87173 | JGI IMG/M metagenome (GOLD analysis project Ga0115566, IMG submission 87173) | Pelagic marine microbial communities from North Sea - COGITO_mtgs_120405 | ecosystem: Environmental > Aquatic > Marine > Epipelagic | place: Germany:Helgoland, sampling site Kabeltonne...
GCGGTGTCAATGCCGCGGGCAAGGCCACTGACAATGGTGCAGCCTTGCGGCGCAAGCCGCTGCACCCATTGCTGAGTCCATTGTAACCCTTGTGGGCTGGCTTCACGGGTCCCGACGATGGCCAAACTCCGCGCAGGGTTCAGCGAAGCCTGGCCCTTCACAAAGAGGAGGCAGGGGGCATCGGGAATGTGCCCGAGCCGCTCGGGGTAGTCGGGGGATTCCAAAGCGAGCGTGTGAATGCCCGAGGCGTCATGCTTTTCCATGAGGCGGCTGGCCTCTTGCACATAGCGATTCCATTCCGTGGTGCTGGGCCCAAGCGGGGCACGTCCGGCTAGCCAAGCTTCGGGCTCTGGGTAGGCCTGGAGGATTTCGCGGGCGCGCACGGGGCCAATCCCGGGCGTCAGACTCAGGGCGAGGGCAAAGTGAATTCGATCCATTCCCGCAAGGTGCCCAGAATTCGGGCCCCCAATCGGGTGCTCACGGATATACCCGTTTAGCTCGGGCGTTTACCCTTCGCGGTGCACGATGGTCGCGGAGGCCTGGGCCGTGGGGAGAATCAGGACATCGGCAATGTTCACGTGCGCGCGGGCCAAAATCATGTATTCCAACATATCCGCGATGTCTTCAGCGGTCAGCGGAGCCATATTTTGGTATACCTGATCCGCCTTGGCTCGGTCCCCATGGAAGCGCACCGTGGAAAACTCCGTATCCACCATGCCCGGACAGACTTGACTGACACGAATGCCGTAGCGCACCAAATCCATGCGCATGCTACGCGTCAGTCCATCCACGCCAAATTTGGTCGCGTTGTACACGTTTCCCTCCGGGTAGGACTCTTTCCCAGCAATGCTCCCAATATTGATAATATGGCCCGAACGGCGAGCCACCATCCCAGGAGACACCGCCCGCGTGACATAGAGCAGGCCTTTTAAATTGGTATCAATCATGCGCTCCCAATCGTCCATGGAGGCTTCGTGGACGGGGTCCTTGCCCGAAGCCAGCCCCGCATTATTGAGGAGGACATCCACCGCCCGAAACCCCACGGGGAGGTCTGCCAAGGCCGCTTGAACCTGGTCGGCTACACGAATGTCCACGCATTGCAGATGCACGCGCTCGGCACATTCCGCTGGGAGAGCCTGACGCCATGCTTCCATGCGATCTAAACGCCGCGCCCAGGCGATGACTTGCCACCCTTTTAGGGCGAAACGGCGTGCCGTAGCTTCTCCAAATCCGGAACTTGCACCGGTAACCAGAATGGTTTTCATACTTTTCTATTTAAATGCCGAAGCCATGATGGGTCTATCTTCTTTTTTCCTGTTCGCGAGCCTGTCTTCCGCCCCAACGGTGGGGCCGGATTCCACAGTTTTTTTGGAAACCACCGTGGTCACCGCGAACCGCACCGAACAGCGCCTTGAAAATACAACGGTCAGCGTGGATGTGCTGCCTCTGCGCGTACTCGAAGAAAAAGCAAACGCCCGCGTCGAACAAGTCATTCAAATGGCGCCGGGGGTAACGCTTCAAGATGGACAAGCCAACATTCGCTCGGGCAGTGGCTGGAGCCTGGGGGCTGGTTCGCGCGTGCTCATTTTGGTCGATGAACTGCCTGCCCTGAGTCCAGATGCGGGCGGGGTCCTGTGGAATGCCATGCCCATGGAGGCGGTGCAGCAAATGGAAGTATTGAAGGGCGCATCGTCCAGTCTGTATGGCAGTTCGGCCTTGAACGGGGTCATTCACCTGCGCACTTGGGAGCCGAGCACCGAGCAACGCGTCCGGGTCAGCACGATGATGGAAGTCTATGACCGACCCAAAATTCGCAGCCTCGGTTGGTGGGATGCCCCCCGGGCTCGGTCGGCCGTGCGCTTTGCCTTTTCCGACAGCTACGGCGACAAAAATCAGCATGGCCTGGTCCTGCATGGCCAGCTTTTTGGGGACCAAGGCTACCAATATCTCGTCGGGGATCAATCCGCTCGGCTGCATGCCAAATACCGCTTTAAGCCCAACTCCAAACTGGAAATGGGCCTCCAAGGACAGGTTTGGAGGTCTGACCGCAGCTCGGCCTTGATTTGGGAAGACTTCCGGCTTGGGTATACCCCCTTGGATTCCTCGGCCACCCAAACGCAATCGGACCTTGCGGCCCTGACAGGCCACCTGAAATACCGCCAAGGCCGCCAACTTCATACGCTGCGTGTTCGAGGCATGGGATATGCCAATGCGTCTGGGCTGGACAGCAATGACTACAGCAATGCCGGACAATCCCTCCATGCGGAATACCTCTGGCAATATTTCATGGAGCAGGGCTGGAACCTCTCCGCCGGGGCCCTTTTTATTGGAAGCGCCATGAATAGTCCTTTATTCAGTGGGGCCCATACGTCCCAAAATCAGGCGTTGTTTGCCCAAGTGGATAAATCCGCCGACCGCTGGGACCTCAGTGTGGGCCTGCGCTGGGAATCCTTCGCCGTAGATGGCTCGTCGGATGCCCAACCGGTTCTCCGGCTCGGGGGACATTACCAGGTACGTGAAGGAACCCACCTACGCGCCTCGTGGGCTCAGGGCTACCGTTTTCCGTCCATTGCGGAGCGATTTAGCGCCTCTGCGGCGGGGGCCTTGCAAGTATTCCCGAGCCCCGGGATCCAGTCAGAGTCCGGATGGACAGCCGAATTGGGTATTCGCCAGGGGGTGAAGAAGGAGGGGACCCGTGCCGGGCTGCAAGGCTATTTGGATGCCGCATTTTTTTGGACGGAGTTCAACCAAATGCTCGAATTCACCTTTGGTAAATGGGGGAATCTTCCTGGAACGACGCTCTCAAATTATGGGTTCACTTCCCTCAATGTGGGCCCCACGCGCATTACGGGGTTGGAATTGACCGGAGGAGTCCGCAGCTACATCGGACCCGTAAAGGTGGAAGGCATGCTGGGCTACACCTATGCCTTGCCCATCGCTCTGGATCCAGCGGAGGTGTATGCGACCGATGCGGACGGTCAGGCCCTTTCCTACGAGAGCACCTCATTGGACCCCAGCCAAAATCTATTAAAGTACCGCTATGTGCATAACGCCAAGGCGGATATCCAAGCTTCCTGGAAGGGGTGGACGTTGGGGAGTAGCCTGCGCTATAATTCCTTCATGGCGAACATCGATGCCATTTTTACGGACCCCCTGATTGCGATTTTTGTCCCGGGGGTGGCGGATAGCCGTTACCAGCTAAATCAGGGAGATTTATTCTTGGATTTTCGATTGAATAAGCGCCTCACAGAACGTTTTGTGCTCCAAGCTGGGGTGATCAATTCGCTGAACCGATTAGCCTCCCCGCGCCCGGCGTTGCTGGCAGAGCCTCGAACGGTTTCTCTCCAGCTCTCCTATGCATTGAATTGATTTTTCCGTATATCTTTGCCGTCCACTTGGGGGATTAGCTCAGCTGGCTAGAGCGCTTGCATGGCATGCAAGAGGTCATCGGTTCGACTCCGATATTCTCCACTTGATTCAACCCTTCGCACGACCGTGCGGGGGGTTTTTTCATTCTAGGGTGCGCGATTCGCTTCCCCTCATGGTTGGGCGACGATCAGCGGTACCGTGGTGCGCTGATCCGAAAAGGTCAATACCAGGTAATACATTCCGGGTGAGAGGTAGCGAATGTCCCATTCTGCGGTTCCCCGCGGCAGGAATGCGACTTGTTTTCCGCTTGGATGAAAGATTTGGCCAAAAAGGAAGCCATGGGATAGCGGTGAAGCGAGGAAAATTCGATCTTGGGCGGGGTTAGGGTACACAAAAAGTCCGGGCATATCCGTGTCAGGAACTGAGACTTGGGTCAGGGGTTTGGCTATGCTCAATGACTGTCCACAGGAATCTACCGTGGTGAGGGTTACGATATAGTTTAATCCAGGGATTATATAGGTTTTCGTCACAGTTTTCCCTACCCCCGTCGTATTGTCACCAAAACTCCATTGATACGACTGTATGTTTCCTAGGCTTACCTGTGCATCAAACTGTACGGTCATCCCTTGGGCGTTGGTGGTGAGAATTTGGGCGGTGAATTCTGGGACTAAAACATCACATATGAAAAGGGTATCCACGGTGCTGCTTATCTCTCCACAACTATTTGACGTGCTTAGTTGAACGACATACACCCCACTTGACGCGTATGTGTGTGTGGGATTCAGCGATGTGGAAGTTGCCCCATCGCCAAAAGACCAAGACGCATTGGTTAAGCCGGAACCTTGAGCTGTAAATGAAACGGTATTGCCTGTAATCGTCGAGGAAATAACGGGTTGTATCGGTGAACAAATTTGAATGGTCCCCTGAGATGAATCAATGCGGCCACAGTCGGACGTGGTTACCAGGTTAACCGTATAAGTTCCAGTAGAGGCATACGTATGGGTATTGGTCAGCCCTTGGCTAGAAGCACCGTCGCCAAAATACCAGAAATAGGTGTAATTCAGCTGAGGGCTTACCACCGAGAAATTCCGTGTGAATCCGGATCCGTTATAGGAAAAGGGGGAAGAAAAACTTTGGCATGTGGTGTCTCTGATGGAAAATTCATCGAACCCCACTTTAAGATAGGCGTTTGATGCTCGATTTACCGTGAATTTAAAGCGCATGGTATCCGCTCGGAAGGGCTCGAGGTAAATATTCCTAGCGTCCCATGGAGAATTCTTTGATGTTTGAGATGAGGTGGATATGGTTTGAATGGAAAACCAACCATTTCCGGTATCGCAGTCAACAACGAATGAATTAAAACCACCTCCCCCGAAGGGCCCGTCATAAATGTGGGTATAAAACTCGACGGCTGGGGTGTCCAATGGCGCTATGTAGTACCTCGGGGTGATGAGTGAGGTACTCGATGGACCCGAACTGGGGGAAGTGTAGAGGTATTTCCCAGATCCCCCAACGCCAAAATTAGGCCCTGTCCAAGTGCCAGAGGTGCTGCCCACAAAAGGCGTCCAATAAAAGCCCGTCGTGTCGCTGCGGGACCAACAAGGGTCAAGCTGCCCAGGGTTGCCAAAAATAAGCGCACCAATTTGCCACTGGGAATCCTCAAAAGGCTCAAAACTCGGGGCGCTTTGGACCGTGCAAACGCTGTCCGGCGTGGCAGAATAGAAAAGACTAGATATACTCAGAAAGAGTGCGGTCAACATGGGATGTGCAGAATGTACCCAATAGGAACAAGCACTTCCTAAATTGGTTCACCCCTTAAACATCCGCGACAGCGTGGACATTCGGAACGTTAACAGGAGTAGGGTTCCCGAAATCACGAAAGAAAGACCGTACCAAAGCGCCTCGGAGCCAGGATGGAGCAAGAAGCTGCCGAGGGCAAAGAGCAAACTGTAGGCGGCGACCACGGCGAGGATCCAACGGGAGAGGAGGATTCGGATGGAGGTTAAGCCTTTACTGTAAATCCGAGCTTTAAACGTGGGCCAAGATGGGGAAGGTTGCGTGAGCAAAAGGACCAAGAGCCAGCAGGCCGTGGTAAAGGCCACCGTGAAGAAAAATGAATTTGGAAAGGAGGCCAGAGATTCGGGGAGCCAGCCGCTGCGAGAAAGTCCAAACCCAATAAAGGGGGCGATGGTGGCCGTGATTTCGACATACGCGTTGATGCGCCCCCAGAACCAGCGAAGGATGAGTACGAGGCCGAGCCCGGCGCCGCACTCCATGATGAAGAGCCAAACGCCTTTGATGCTGTCGATTTGGGTCGATACGGCCAGGCTGAGCGCAGCGAGAACCAGGACTAATCCAAAACTGCGACGGACGATGGTCGGCCCCGAAGGTTTGTCTTGGGCCAAGCGAATCCATACATCATTCATCAAGTAGGAGGCGCCCCAATTGAGCTGCGTGGAAATCGTGGACATGTAGGCACTGAAGAAGGCGACCAGCATGAGTCCCATCCAGCCAGTAGGCAGGTAGTGCTTCATGGCGAAAATGTACCCAAATCGGGGATCCACATGGTATTTCAGGGCTTCAGCCAGAGCGGGGTTGTTCTGGGCCGCTTGACGCAGCCCTTCCCGAACCACGAGGACTTGGGTGGCGTCGGCCAATTGATCGGGGGAAGCGTCTCCCGAGAGCCATTTTGGACTGTATCCTTCCATCGCTTGCACTTGGGCCAAGGCCGGCTGAAGTTCCGCGGGCACATGGCTGGGAAGTCGGAAGAGAGTGATGGCGGCTAGACCCACTAAAATCCAGGGCCACGGGCGCAGGGCATAGTGGGCAAAGTTGAAAAAGAGGGTTGCTCCAACGGCATGGGTTTCATCTTTGGTGCTCATCACGCGCTGTGCGATGTAACCGCCGCCGCCTGGTTCCGCTCCCGGGTACCAGGCGCTCCACCACATCATGCCGAAGTAGGCAAAAAATGCCCCGATCCCAATGGCGAGTCCCGTGCCGGATGAGCCCGTGTCGAGGGTCGGAAAGAAGTCCAAGGTTTCGCTGGGAAGTGCCTGTTGCAAGCCCTCTAAGCCACCTACCTCGGGGGATTGTATGACAAAAACGGCCAGCGCAATGCTGCCGGTCATGGCCAAAACGAATTGGACGGCATCGGTCAACACCACGCCAAAGAGGCCACTCGTGGCGGCATAAAGGGCCACGAGCACCGTGAGCCCCGTGGTGAGCCAGAAGGCCGTTTGAGCGGGCAACCCAAAGAGTCCTTGCAATACAGAGGTCATCGCCACATGGACCCATCCCAGGATAAGGAGGTTGATGAAGAGGCCCAGATAGACCGCGCGAAAAACACGCAGCCACATCGCAGGTTTTCCATGATAGCGTAGTTCAATGAGTTCGGCTTCCGTCACGACTCCAGCCCGGCGCCACAAGGGCGCAAAGACCACGGCTGTGAGCATGCCGCCGGCGAGGAGATTCCACCAGATCCAGTTGCCACTGATGCCATCCATTCCAACGATTTCCGTCACGGCGAGGGGGGTGTCCGCGGCAAAGGTGGTGGCGACCATGGACAGACCGGCTAGGGCCCAGGGTAAGTTTCGTCCGCCCAAGAAGTACCCTTCGAGGGATTTTTCGGCCGACCGACCGGCCCAAATGCCCAAGGCGACCATGCCGACAAGGGCCACCACAATGATGCCTATGTCTAGGGGGTAGAGGTGTATGGAATCCATGGGGAGAAGATACGAAGGAGTGTGCTGCGCTGCATGGCCGGAGCAAGGCCTGGGCGGGATTTCGGTTTAAAAGCGTTTTAAACGTTTATAGTCGTTTACGCCCGAATCGTGCAAATGGAGGGTCGTACTTTTGGCATCAAATCCAATGATGATGAATGTACTCCTCTTAGGCTCCGGGGGCCGCGAATCCGCCCTGGCATGGAAAATGGCACAATCGCCTATGATGGACCAGCTTTTTATCGCCCCGGGGAACCCAGGCATGAAGGCATATGGTACCTGTGTCGAGGTCGATTGGAAGGACCGAGATGCCTTGACGCATTTCTGCACCGCCGAAAATATTGACATGGTGGTCATTGGCCCGGAAGATCCGTTGGTGGCTGGGTTGGCGGACTTTTTTGCGACGAGCCCGGAACTCTCCCACATCCACGTCATTGGCCCCAAAGCGGAGGCCGCTCAATTGGAAGGGTCCAAGGATTTTTCCAAGGAGTTTATGCGCCGCCATGGCATTCCCACCGCAGGACACCGAACGTTTACCGCCGATCAGCTCGAGGAGGCCAAGCAATACCTTGCCACCATTGACGCACCCTATGTCCTCAAAGCGGATGGATTGGCCGCGGGCAAAGGGGTTTTAATCCTGGACAATTTGGCGGATGCCCTGCGCGAAATGGATGCGATGCTGGGCCAAGCCAAGTTTGGGGCGGCTTCATCGCGCGTGGTCGTCGAAGAGTTTCTCGACGGCATCGAATTCTCTGTCTTTGTCCTCACGGATGGAAAGGACTTTATGTTGATGCCCGAAGCCAAGGACTACAAGCGCATCGGCGAGGCGGATCAAGGCCTGAATACAGGAGGAATGGGCGCGGTTTCGCCGGTTCCCTTTGTGCAGGACAGCGTCAAGAAGGAGGTGCTCACTCGGATCATACAACCCACAATTCAAGGATTGGCCCACGAGAAGATGGACTATGTGGGCTTTATTTTCTTTGGCTTAATCCACACGGCCAAAGGGGTTAAAGTGATTGAATACAATTGCCGAATGGGGGATCCCGAGACGGAGGTCGTGATTCCTCGCGTGGAGGAGGATCTCCTTCCCCTATTCGTGGACGCTGCCTCGAAGAGTTTATTGACGCGCCCCATGGCTCAAAGTGAGCAATCTGCGTGCACAGTCATGCAGGTTTCCGGCGGCTACCCGGAAGCCTACGAAAAAGGGAAACCCATTCATGGACTTGACGGAGCCGTCGAAGGGGTGATGGTTTTTCAATCGGGAACGAAGGAAGTGAAGGGTCAAATTGTTACCGACGGAGGCCGTGTTCTGTGTGCCACGGGGATGGCCTTGGATCCCACAGAAGCCCTTCAAAAAGCCTACGCACGCCTGGACCAAATTTCATTCGACGGGGTATACCGCCGAAATGACATCGGGGCAGACCTAGGTTTGCGTTGAGTAGTTGAACAATAAAAAAGCCGCCTCGGAGGGCGGCTTTTAGCCATTGTTCGAATGGGAACGATTAGTTATCGCCTGCTTTCTGGTGTTTGCGCATTTCACGAATCCAGTAGATACCTAATCCAGCACCAACGGCCATAAAGAGGTAGTTCGCAGAATTGCCCAAAAAGGGTAGGAGTTGGAAGGTCCACTCGAGAAAATCACCAAGGCCTTCAAAAAACGAACGAAGGGGCATAACAGTCCTATTAATTTTAGGCAAATTTACACCATAGCGTGCGCCAAGCAAGTCATATTTTCAGAAATCCGCATCCCGGAATTGCCGTGGTCCTCTTTGTGTTGACCGCGGGACTTACTGCTCTGTTCAATTTTCTGGTCATCGACGATCCAAAGGAGGGCACTTGGTCCTTTTGGGGGACACCCGGACTAGTGGGCTTGGCCGCATGGTTTGTCAATGTGGTATTAGTCTATCGAAGTCGCTATTTGAAGACCAATTATGTCCTGGGATGGTACTGGTTTTTGTTGCTATTGGCAACCCATCCTGAAGGAATCAAGCTACATCATGCATGGGTGAGCATGCTTTTTGCGATTTGGCTTGCCATGGCGTACGAATTGGGTGATGAGCGAAAAAATGGATTGGTATCACGGTCCAACCTGGGCTTATTTTCCGCATTTCTCGGTATTTTTTCGGTTGCCTGGTGGTCCTCTATCGCGCCCGCGTGGTTAGCCTTGCGTTCGGGAAACCCACGACAGCCCGCTCGAACCTATCTACAGATTGGCGCTGCGTGGGCGATTGGATTTGCCCTGATGGCCTTGGTATGGACGATGCAGGGTAAAACGCTAGGGACAGAACTCGCCCCGCTTTGGTCCTCGCCTTCCGCGTGGCATATGCCGGGCGCTGGGTCTATCGTATTACTTCTATGGCTTGCCCTGGCATTGGGCGAAACACTGCGGGCAATGACCTCCGCTAAAAAAGCAAAACGTGGGGGATTATTGCTCAGCTGGATTGGGATTTTTTGGGCGGTGGGCCTATATGCTTGGCAGGGCCCCGAAACGAATGCCTCGGCAATTCTGAGCGTTTTTGCCGCCCCGCACATGGTGAATCTCCAATCCTACATGAAGAGGGCATGGATGATTCGCCTCCTAGACATTAGTTTATTGGCTGCTGCTTTTTCGGCCGTATTGTAAGGAGGCCTTTGCCGAACTCAGGCGGGAGGAAAGAACAAAGCCTTGAGCTCAGTCGCCTCTTCAGGCTTCATTTTCCCCGAGAGGATGAGGGCGAGTTGTCGTCTTCGCAGAGCTCCATCAAAGCGCTGTTTTTCGAGATCTGTTTCAGGTAAGGCGGCGGGGACTTCAATCGGATTTCCTAATTGATCCACGGCGACAAAGGTGTAAATCGCCTCATTGCACTTGGTTCGCTCCCCGGAGCCGCGTTGGTCTTCGGTGTACACGTCGACAAAAATCTCCATGGAGGAAGTGAAGGCGCGGCTAATCTTGGCTTCCATGGTGACGATGGCTCCTTGCGGAATGGCTTGTCTAAATGAGACATGATTCACCGTGGCGGTCACGACGGTCCGGCGGCAATGCCGATGTGCGGAAATGGCAGCACAACGGTCCATCCAACTTAAAAGTTGACCACCAAATAGGTTGTTCAAATTATTGGTGTCGTTCGGAAGAACGATCTCCGTCATGACGGCGAGGGATTCGGAGGCGGGCTTCTGCTTCATTCACTGTATATCCAAACCGCAGGGAAGGCCGCTTTGGCCTCTTCTTTGGCTGCTTGTGCAGTCTCGCGGTTGGCAAAGGTACGAAGGGCCACTTTCGTGAGGCCGACCTTGGCGTGGAGGACTTTTGCCGGATAGCCCGCTTTTTGGAGGTCTGCCGCGAGGCGGTTCGCATTATTGATGTCCGAGAAGGCGCCTACAACGAGGGCATATTGAGCTTCAGCGGCCGTCGTCTTCGCTGGGCGAACCTCCACTTTGGACGGCTTGACAGGGGATTCTATCTCAGAGGCTTCCTCCGCTGATTCTTGCAGGAAATCCAGTGGGGGCATACTTTGAGTGCCAAATTCGTCTTCTATGACTTCCTCGGCGTCCGTCTCAAACCACGAGCGCACATTTTCGGTCATACTTTCCCATTGGGGACGGAATGAAGCGTTTTGGACAAAATCACGTAAGTCGGACTTGGTTGTTCCTAGGGCCATTAAACTAATGGCTCCCGCCACGACGGCTGCCGCACGAAAAGGGGCAAGCCACTGCTCGCGGCGCTTGATTACCTGAGGAACGGGAAGAGTATATCCAGATTCTGCGGGGGTTTCTTGTCGCTGTGAAAGCGGGGTCACCCGGAAAATGGGTAGTCCGTAGGCTTCGGGTAGGAAATTGGATTCGATTGACGCTTGGAACACCCATTGAAGGCCGGTCTTGGAAAAGGAGCCCAATCCCTCGAGACGGAGTCGTTTTCCTTCCAATAGCGCACGATTCCATTCACTCACGGATTGGGCAATGGCTGTCTGAGCTTCGGAAGCAGTCAGTCCTTCATAACGGGACAAATGGTTGAGTAAAAGTTCACTTTTTCCTGCCACAGGGCTAAAGCTGAGTCGACGCGCGGGGGGTAAAAAGAGACCCGATTGAAGCTGAATTTCTGCTCCAAAGCGTTGGGCTTCCAGCCGGCCAAAACCGGGCACATCCACGCTATCTTCTTGAAAAAGAAGGTGGAAAATATGTCGCTCTAAAGTGTAGTGCAGGGAACCCTTCATAGGGTCAAGATACCCACCAATACGAGAGGCTTGCGTTCGTGAGCCAGGGAGTTTTCAACAAGAATTTAAACGACTAAAACAGGGCGCGATAACCGTGGCAGTAGGGCGTTCCTCCCTTGTTGTCGTAGTAATCTTGGTGGTAGCCCTCCGCAGAATGAAATGGGGCGGCGGGGAGCAATTCCGTAGCGACCGCATACCCTTTGGCTCGCAACAGGGCCATCAGTTTTTCGGCCGTGGCTTTTTGGGTCTCGTTCAAGTAAAAAATCGCACTGCGGTATTGCGGGACAATGTCGGGCCCCTGTCCGTTGGTTTGGGTTGGGTCATGGGTCTCAAAGAACATCCGCAGGACGGTTTCGTAGTCCGTTTGGCTGGGGTCAAAAACCACTTCCGTGGCTTCGTAATGCCCGGTGCGCTTAGTACATACTTGCTCGTACGTGGGGTTCTCCACGAAGCCCCCGGTGTAGCCGACCGTGGTGGAGACCACGCCATCAATGCGTTTCAAGAAATACTCGGTGCCCCAAAAGCACCCACTGGCGAGAATAGCTGTTTCCATTTTTGTGTTGATTGTAGGAGTTGCTACCTGAGAGCCCTCTGGGGTGGGTTGTCCTTGGCAGGATAGGGTAAGGGCCGCGAGGGCGGATAGGTTCCAGAGTTTCATTATAAATCCATATCGCCTCCGCCCATGTCCATATCCCCTCCTGGGCCGCCACCACGTCCACCGCGCATACCTCGGGAACGATCGGGCTTTCCAAAGTTGTATTGGACGGTCAAGAACCCAATTCGACTCTCGCGACGACGCATAAATTCCACATCCAAAAGAGGGGTGTACTGATCGTAGCGATAACGTCGTTGGTTAAACACATCACTTAATCGTGCCGAAATCGTCCAATGTTTTTCCATGAAATCTACCCGGTAACCCAAATCAATAAACTGAATTCCTCGACGAAATCCTTGCCCCGTGGGGCCAGAGCCCCATTGGTTGTATGTGATTTGAACCTGCTGTTCTTTGGGCAGGTTGAGCATCAAATTGCTCCGCCCTTGCCAGCCAAATCCACTTTGGGTCAAATTTCCCGCCACGTTGTTTCCATTGATAACGGAATAAAAGGCATCGGCAGAGGCTTGCAGTTGGATGGCCTTATTGAATCGAAGCATCGCGTTGGTACTCACGCCCAAATTGTCCCGCGAATTAAAATTGAGCCAGGTCATCATAAGGACGCCGCTTGGAAGCGCCTCCATATAGCGCGACATCATATTGATTGTATGACGGCCATACGCCGAACCGGATAGGGAGCCCCACCGTCCAAACTGTACCACATTGAATTCCATCGAGTGGGTGTATTCGGGCTTCAAATCTGGGTTGCCCTTGCGCAGTCCGCTCGGGTTGGAATAGTCCACATTGGGGTTGAGGCTGCCGCCCCAATGGCCATCTGGACGATTTACTCGCATGGAGTAACTCGCTTGCAGATCGAGACCTTTACGAGGGCTATAGGTCAAATAAGCACTCGGGAAAAGGCCCGGGTAAGAGCGTTGCAAAGTGGAACTGTCTCGCAGGACAATATCCACCACGGCTGTTTCGTATCGAAGGCCCACTTGTCCTTTCCACTTGGGCGAAATCACATATCCAAAGGTGCCATAGGCAGCGTGGTTCACTTGACTCATGTCTGTAAAGAAGCTTCGCAAGGTGTCGGATACAAAACTGGAGGACCATGGTTCTAGTAGTTGGGTCGCAGCACGTACTTCTTTGTTGGCGCTCATGGAGGTTCGCCATCCAAAGTCAACGCGCGCCTTTTCGGAAATCGGCCATTCCACGTCAGATTGTAGGTTCAGGCGTTGGGAATTCCCA
>Ga0115566_10003287_pt1 | contig 13106 bp, 7 predicted proteins | sample COGITO_mtgs_1204_3_FD_87173 | JGI IMG/M metagenome (GOLD analysis project Ga0115566, IMG submission 87173) | Pelagic marine microbial communities from North Sea - COGITO_mtgs_120405 | ecosystem: Environmental > Aquatic > Marine > Epipelagic | place: Germany:Helgoland, sampling site Kabeltonne...
CGGCAGACAAACTTGGCGAACTGCCAAGCTGTGTCGGAGATGACACCGGTACTCCGAATCGTGGTCAGTTGGTCGAGAATGCTCATTGGCTTACCTCCGTTCCTGGCAAGCCGAGAGCAGCCGATAGCTTGTTGATGACGTCGAGCGATGGCCGGTCCGAGTAGACGCAGCGCTTTGCTTCCCAATCGCCGGTGTGCTCGGCTGGTGGCATGACACCGCGCAGGAAGACGTAGTAAGCGCCGCCGAAGTGGTCATCATAGCTGTAGTTCTCCTTCCCGATCGTCGCCAGCAGGAAGTGATGCACCGCAACGCTATAGAGCAGGTATTGGAAGAAGTAGCGGTTGCGCCCCATCTCGTCGGTGATGCCCTTGCTGTCGGCATCGAAGCTGGCGAACGTGCCATCGAGCCGGTTGGACTTCCAGTCAAGCAAATAGTAGCGGTATGGATGCCCGGACAGCGAATCGTCGTGGACACGAAACGTGAGGTCGATGAAGCCAGTCATGAAGCCGCGCAGTGTGACGTCGTCCATTTCGTCTTCGGCGGCATCCGGCGGCAACTTGGTTATCCGTCGGTTCCGGGCTGCCTCTGCCTTTTTGATCCAATCGTTGAGGATGTCGCTGAAACTGTTCTTCTTTGACCAGTCGGAGGCGATTAGTGCCTGCGCAATACCCTTGCGTGAGACTCCGCCGTCGGCGACGGGAAAGTCGAACTGCATTTCGGCAAGACAATCAGTCGGAGCGACCGTGCTGAGTTTGACCGGACGCTCCCGGGGCCCAAGCTCGAGGTCCAGAGTGGCCTTCACCATATTGCACAGCGTCTGGATACGTTGTGTCCGCAACTCAGTGGCTTTGGTGTTTGTCTCCTCAGCCTCGCGAATCAGGCGAAAGCGTCCAGCCCAGTCTTCGACTAACTGGCGATGCGTGGTCGGTTGGGTGAAATCCATGTGCTCGAAGATCGCATGCCAGCAGTTCCCGGTCTTTTTACCGGGAACGAAGGAGAAAAGGCTTTTGGGATCGCGCGATAGCGTTTCTCGGTCGAGCTGTGTCGCGGCCAGCTTGTCCTGCGGCGTTTCGCCATCGTAGTCGCGTATTTCAGTTGCACTCATGGTTAGGTGAGCATGGCCATGGTCAGCGAGTTTCGAGAAACTGAGGATTTGCCAGTTCTTATCGACCGGATGCCCGAGTGTGAGCTGGCTGTCGAGCGTGACGCCTGTGGCGACGTCGTTCTGCGGTTGGGGCGGCAGGTCAGGGGCAATGGAAGTCGGGTTCCTCTCAATGTACGCGCCGTTTACCTCGATAGCCGCGTCGGCAACTTTCTTGGTCTTGGAGACGCTTGGATCGTCCTGTTTTGGACGGTCCTTGGGCGTTAGCAGATAGTTCAGGGCGTGACGATGGTCATCGCCAAACTCTCCCGAGATCAGGTGGGTCTGCAGCTTGGCACGTGTGACGGCGACATACAGGAGTCGTACCTGTTCCTGGAGACTCTCATCCTGATGCCAGTTTTTCGGGCCGTTGTGACCTGGGAGATCAGCTCCGAAGTCGTCATCCTTGTCCAGATTGAGCTGGAGTCTGGCTCCCTCGTGATACTCTAGAAAGCTGCTGTTTGAGGTCGTGGGATTCTTCGTCCACATGAAGGGGGCCACAACGTATGGGAACTGGAGGCCCTTGCTCTTGAACACGGTCATGATGGTGACCGCATCTTCATCTGATTCCAGACGGATTTCATGTTCGTCGGAGTCGATTCGATTGTCTTTGTCAAGCTGACGCTCGAGCCAGCGCAGAGTGGCAAAAATGCCAAGTTTCTGCTCACGGGCTGCCCGGTCGACGATTTCGGCTATCTGCAGGACATTGGTCACACGCCGCTCGCCATTGACTGTCGAGAGTAGGTGTTCGCGGCTTTTGAGGGCGCGCAGGATGCGGGTGACGCCGACGAGAAAACCGTAGTGTTTCCAGTTCTGGTGGGCCTCTTCGAAGGCCCCTGCAGCCTCTTGGACTGCCTGCCCAATGATGCCGGTGCCAGCGATCGCCAGCTCAGTACCGGTCGTCGCGAATAGCGGTGTGGCCAACGCGCAGCGGACGCTACTAAGATCCTTCGGATCCAACATCGCTGCCATCACTTGGAGGAGGTCGGCGGCCTCATCGCTGTCGAAGACCCTGCCCGCGCTTTGCAGCACGGCGGGGATACCATGTCTCGCAAGGGCCTCCTTGACGATCGGCGCTTCCTTGTGTCTCTGGATGAGGACGGCAATGTTTTGCGGCGGTACTCCTCTGCCGGTTAGCTCCGCAATCCGCTTGGCGGCAAGTTCTGCAGATTGGCTAACGCCGGCGTTTTTCTTGATCTTTTCACCGTCCTGCATCGGCACCAGGTCGATGGTCAGCGGGTGAGCAGTGCCGGACGCCCCCGACTCCGGAGGAACAGCGGGAGTGAACACGATCTTCGGCGTGGCGAAAGAGCCGTGAACTGGCTCCGTCTGCGGTGGCTCGGCAAAGAGTTCGTTCACTGCGTTGATCATGTTTCCGGTCGAGCGCCAGTTGGTCAGCAGCGAGAACCGACGATTCTCGGGCGCCTGTTCGCGCGCATCAAAATAGGTTTCCAGGTCGCCGCTACGAAAACTATAGACGGCTTGCTTCGGGTCGCCTACCAGAAACACAGGAAGCTCGGGATCCTGTTCGTGGAAGGCCTCCCAAAAGACACGGTACTGAACGGGATCCGTATCTTGAAATTCGTCGATGATCGCCATTTTGAAACGCTGTCTGACAGCGTCTTTGAGCAATTTAGTGGTTGCCCCGCCCTTGACTAAGGCATCGCGAAGGTTGACAAGCAGATCGTCGTAGGTAACGACATTGCGTTCCAACTTAAGCTCGTTAAGGCGAATACGGAAGTCTTCCACGAACTGGCGCTTAAACCATAGTTTCCAGCGCTTGGAGCAGCGGGCCCATAGGCTGGAGATATCAGTCAAAGGCTTCAATGACGGCCAGGCGGGTGTTTCCCGGATATTGCTCTCGATCACCCCTGGGCTCAGCCCGGACAATGTACCAAAGACACCTTTCACCTTCAGTTTCTCCGCATCACCGGTCTTTAGCGCAGCGTAAAGGATGTCTCCTTTTTTCTTTGCAATATTGTAGATTTTGCTTTTGAAAAAGAAGGCGGAGCCGTGGAAATCTAACAAGGCATCCAGCCAACCGCCTTCGCCTTGCTCGCCGGCGATGTCTAGAAGAGTTTGCAAGGCTTTCTGGGTTTGCGGGTCCGTATCGAGTTGCGGCAGCCATACGGACGCTGCAGTCGGCCCCTTGGCCCCCCCCTTCTGCACACGCCAGCGCTCACCAATCGTTTGGCATGCTTCTGCAAAACCTCGAAGAGATCCGGACAATTCAGGCAGCTGAGCAATCAAATGCTTTTTGCGCGCTTCGGGTGACACCGCCGCCAGATCAGCAATGCTGAAACCGTCATCAATGATATTTTGCAGATGCCTAAGTATTTGCGTACGGGCCTGCGCAGCAATCGCGCCGTATCGCACTCCGGCGTCCAAGACTGCTTGGATCTCGTCTTTACCGGTCGCTGCCTGCTCAATAATCAGCTCGCGCACCTCGGGCGGAAGACAGCTGGCCTCTTTGTCTGCGAGGTCAGGGAGGATGGCCGCATCGGGCTTGCCCAGCGAGTCTGTCGCTAGGCGCGAGAGTGTAGCAAGTGATTCCCCGTAAGCCAGAGCTGCTTCCATATCAGTCAGGGTAAGCACGGACCGACGAAGAACATCCATCGCGACTTCGTTGATGAGCTGCCCTTTGTCGCCAATCTGTTCCGCATCGAAGTCGATGCCGCATTCGAACGCGCATTCGCTGAGCATCCGGCCGCAGAAGCCGTGAATGGTGAAGATTGATGCGCGATCAAATTCAGCGCACGCTCGACGGGCGCGGAATCTACAGATCAGGCTGGCCTGCTCATCGGTTTTTCCCTGTTCGGCCACGAGTTTTCCGACTGCTGCACCGATAAGACGGTCGATGTCGGTGGCATCTGAGGCATGAGGCTCACGCTGGTCGCCGGTGCCCAGCGCCTGAGCGACAGTGGTAAGCACTGCCTGCAGGCGTTGCCGCAGCTCCTGCGTCGCAGCCTCGGTGAAGGTGACAACAAGGAGCTGATCGACCGTCCAGCCTGTCTCTAGGATAACTCGCGCATACAGGTTAGCGATCTGATAGGTCTTGCCGGTTCCGGCGCTGGCCTCGACAACGTTCCAGCCTGCGATATCGCAGTCGAAGACTCGCTTGTGAAATGATTTTTCCGGATCCATTACGCGTTGTCCTTCTTCGGCGGCTTTGTCCAGAATTTCCACGCATCGTAGATCGACTTGGCGATGGCTTCGAAGCGGATGAGGGAGAAGTCTTGCGCAGCGTGGCCTGCAAAACTGTCGCGGTTGCACAGTGACTGACGACCGAAGCAGTAGCGGTTGGCCAAGGCTTCGACGCCGTCATAAGCAACCTTATTATCATTGCCCAGCCATTCTGCGTCGGCCGCTTCCACGGCTGCGTCCTCGCCCGTTTTTCCGGCTGCTTCTCCCGCGTCGAGAGCGATGGCGTAGGCGAACGATGCGGCCGGTGAAAACGGCAGTGGGGCGGCCATTCCCCGTTGGTAAAGATCGTTGAAATAGTCGCGATTCGTGTCGAGTTGCGCGGCACGTTCCGGCTGGTCGTCAGCATCGGAGCTGGTGACGGCGTACAGAACTTCAATGACTGGATTGTTGGAGGCATCGAGGCCGGCGAGAACCGTCGTTGTTTGAGGGGCCTCGCTGAGCACGACGAGGTGATGAACAAGGACTGTCACCCGGTCTTTGTGCTTGATGCCGCTGAATCGATAGCGCAAGTTGATGTTTGAGATGTCATTGTCGAGCAGCTTTTGGACCGTCCAGCATTTATCGTCAATCGTAACTGAAGTCTCAAGGAAGCGCAGCGCGGTAGCCCACTGATCGTCGAACCATGCGCGATTACGCTCACCCGGCGCGAAGTCGCCGGTGTCGTGCAGGCGATCAAAAAGCTTGCTGGAGGCAGTTGCCATAGCGTCCTCAGTGAGCCCTTGCCACTGGCAATCGCGCACGACGTCGAGGATGCGTTGATTGAGGGTGTACTTGGTCAGCGTTCCGAGATCAACGGGCTCGTCATCTTCCAGCGTTACGCTGTCGTCCTTTAGGTACAGGCCCAGGCGATTTTTCAGCAGATAGGCCGCTGGCATCTGAAAGAACCACTCCATGTCCTCCGCTGAGGGATTTGCGAATGGATCGGCCTGCGGTGCCTTGACGGGACCGTTGTCCCTGAAGAGTACGTCGAGTTCCGCGCGGTCGCTGGCATAAAGCTTCTGCGCTGCGTCGAACGCTGACTTGGAATACGTCTGAAGCCGCGGCTGCGCCGAGTCAAAGTAGGCCTTGGAGAAGCTGTGCAGCGGGTGCGCGATAACCAGGTGCCCGCTCAGTGTCTTGAACGCCTCGTCAGGAAGCTCCAGCTGCTCCTTGATCAGCGCCAGTAATTCGCGAACGACAGTGGACGGCTGTCGCTCAGAGTTGTCTTGGATGGAGCGACCGTTGTAGCTGATATGAAGCCGGTGGCGGGCGCTAATGATGGCTTCCAAGAACATATAACGGTCGTCGAGGCGGCGTGAGCGGTCGCAGCGTCGGCGCGCGCCTGTCTGAATGAGGTTGAAGTCGCGGGCTGGATCCTGGCGTGGAAAGGAACCGTCGTTCATGCCGAGCAGCCAGACGAAGTCCGCCGGGATACTGCGCATTGGCAGCATCGAGCAGAAGGTGACGCGTCCGCGACAGAACAGACTCGAGCTTTGCGAACTGCGCAGAGCACCGCTCAGATAAGATTCAACGACAGCAAGCGGCAGGCTTTCCGCCAGTTTCGCAGCAGCCGCGTGATTGGTCATGTTTTCAAGTGCATGGCGGACGGCGGCGATATCCGCGTAGGTGCTGTCGTCGCCGACAAAGAAGCGGTCAAGCGTCTCGCTGAGGAGGGTGCACCACTCCGTGGCAGGCATCGGGCTTCCAATTCGATCCCGAAATGTGCAAAGATCATCGATGAATTGAGCGAGTTTTCCAAGCAGAATAGCGTTACTGCCTTCGACCTCGTTAAATGGTGCGATGCCGGAAAAGGCGGTGTCAGATGTGTCGGCTGCAGCGAAGTCGCCGAGTGCATAGCCTCCGAACAGACGATCTAGGCCAGCACGCCATGAGTTGGCCTCACCAAGCTCCTCGAAATCTAGGTCTTTCCGGTGGGGGGCATCGATGCCCCAGCGGATGTTTGCGTCGCGTGCCCAACGCTGCAGGAGTGTCAGGTCCTCCTCGCTCAGGCGGCACGCGGTAGCGATGGCGTCGACACCGAGCAGGTCAAAGACCTCGCTGGCGCGGAAGCGCAAGCGAGGCAGCTTGAGCAGGGCCAGGAAGGCCTGGACGACAGCGCTCTCCGCCGCCGCAGTTCGGTCGGCGATGGTATAGGGAATGTAGTCGGCGGCATTGCGGGCACGGCGGTTGAAGATGGCTTCGATCACAGGGACGTAGTCTTCGATATCTGGTGCCATGATGACGACATGACGGGGGAGGCGGGACTGGTCACTGTTGAACCAGTTCAGCAACTGGTCGCGGAGGACCTCTATCTCGCGCATGCGGCTATGGCAGTCATGCAGAAGCAGAGAGCAGTCGTCGCCGCTTGAGAGCGCGGCCTGGCAGTCGGCCGCCTCCTGCCCGTCGTTTGAGGCATTGAAGATACCATTCTGTAGCGCCCCAAGCAGCGTGCTGGGGCCTGGAGGCTCAGCCGCGAAGAGCGCGCTGTCGCTGGGGTCCGCTAGTCCGCCAGTCTCTTCGTCACCGCCTGAGCACTGCTCCAAGATCTCGCCGAGAAAATCGCGGATCAGTCCACCGAACGAGTTGAGTAGGCTGTTGCCGCTCTCCAAGGCGTCCGCGTCAAGCGTGGCCTCATCCAGTTCCGCGAGGCGCAGCTGAAGTTTGATGGTGTCGATTTTTCGCTCGTCGTCCAGCCAGTAGTGAGGCGAGGGGTTGCGTAGGAACAGGTGAACATCGATCTTCTGGCCAAGGGCGCGAAAGAACTGCAGATAGAGGGGAGGCATGGTGCTGATGCCAAATAACCAGACGCGCTTGAGTTGCCCTGGTGCGAACTGAGTCGACTTGTACCTTTTGAGAAACGCGGCGATCCGCTGGTCCCGAGACTGCCCGTCAGCACTTGCTAGACTGCGCCACAGCTGGGGCTGCCAGGCATTATTGGAGTGCTTGAGCTCGTCGCTTTCCCGGCTATCCCGCCAGGCGGCGAGCATCTCAGGGCGGTGGATTTCGTATTGATCGAAGACATCGGCAATCTCACGGGCCAGTTGGAAGCGGCGGCGGTCGGTGTTGCCGTCTTCGCGAATCATGTAGGCTCGCAGGCCTGCGAAGACGTCAGGCTCAGTGTCTGGCAGGGGGCCCAACAGGTGGTACAGGCGCCAGGCTAGGACGTCGCGGTCAAAGAGGTCGGTTACCCGCTCGCCGAGTTCTGACCACCGGTGAGTGGCCTCGTCAAGATGCAAAAGCCCGAAATTGAGTAGATCATTTGGCATGACAAAGCGAATGTTTGCCTGGACGCCAGTGGTGTTGACCTCGGAGGACAGGTCGCCGCTGAACGACTTCGGTGCGGCTAGTTGCTGAAGCAACCACGATTCCATGCCACGGCTATTGATCACCACGGTTTCCGTATAGAACGGATCCGCATCTGGGCCGCTCTTCCGCGCCTCGTTCAGCAAGCCGGACATCTTGGCGGCAAGCCGCTCAATATCGTTACTGGTATGAAGATGAAAAGCCATGCATCCCCGAAATCCGCAGTGTGTGACGAAACATTGCTACAACTCGGACGTACAACAAGGAAGTCAAGCGTAAGTCCCTCAGTTTTTGCGAGCAAAAAAGTTCTTCGGTCGGACTGTGTTGTACCTGATCAAACAAATCTCTCTATCGTGCGGGGGAAACAGGGATAAATATGTGACTGCTAAAATTCGAGGTCGATGGTCCCTCTTCTTGCGGTGAATGCCAGTACTCGTCAGCAGCGGACTTGGTCGCCACCACGTTTGCGTCAATGTCATAGTTCATGTCAATGCCTACAGATACGGTTGACCACACTGGGCCATTGGCAAATCCATGAGTCGTAATCTCGAAGCAGATCAGATTGGGCGCGTCATAGCTCGCGACAAAACGTTCGAATCGGTCATAATCCACGTCCTCCTCCCTGTCGTCTATCGCATCCCAAGCCGTTTGGGCAACCGGGGAAGCATTGACGATCTCGCCTAGTTCGTGAATGAAAACGAAATCGATGGCTGGGGACAGGTCACCGTTTTCATCGAAGAGCGGATTGCCGGTTGCCGGACAAAATAAGTTATCGTGATCAAGATCAAGTAGCACGATTTGCATAGGGCACCTCGGAATGTTGAGTTAGGCTATGGGCAGATGCCTGGCTGGCAAGGCTTGGCAAAACGCGGAGTTGCGGTCAGGAGGGATTGGTGTGCACGGTTCTGGTATTGAGTTCGATCGAAAAAAGCACACCGATGATCTCACCAAATGCTGCGGAAAGCAGCCCGGTCAAAATCAGGAATGAACCGGCGCCGATTGAAAGTACGCTTGACTCTCCCACCAGTGTGACCTGCGGCTCCTGCGCAAGCAGGCCGTGAGCGATTGCGACGTAAGCACCGAGGCAAATGATCAGCCAGCCTAGAATTTTCAAGAGCAGTGAAATGAGGCTTAGGATGAGAAATTTTGAGTTCATATTGGGGACCTTCGTTCTTTTATGTGAGTGGGGGGCTGTCGGAATGCGGAATAAAAATCATTGTGCCACCCGAATCTCGGTTGGCTCTCCCAAGGCGACCAGAGCCCGCTGAAGGCAGGACAAGGTGAGCACATCATCGACTTCGGCGGCACGGTAGCAGGAGCCAATGAACGGACAGTCCTGTAGATTTATGCCGCAGAGTTCTTCGTTAGTTGTTGCGCTCAGTTGGCTCATGATTTCGCTCACGTAGTAGTAGGCATTTGCCTCTGGCGAGTCAGTAATGCACCAGTCATCAACGTAATGATAGTACGCAGGTCCGTGCTTTGGAATCTCCTTATCAAGCTCGTCGATCTCGACATTTTGACAATCCATCAGGAAGTCGGCATCCTTGAATTCCTCTGCAGAGACGCTCTGGTAGTTGGTGAGATACTCCCGGTATGTGATAGCCGGCGGTTCGTCGTAGCGTTTCCCGTCGAGGCAAAGTATGAATTCTGCGTAATCGTCGGCGCAGGCATAGAGCACCGTTTTTGCGTCCTTTATTTCCGGCGCGAGGTGCTCTCCGGCAGCGGCCAGAGATTGCGCTTGAGCCAGCCAGTCCGGCACAAAAAGGCTCACACCCGCAGCCACGGTGCTTTTGAAAAATGATCGTCGCTTCATCCTGAAGTTGCTCCCGTTATATTCTTTGGTACGCTATGATTGTCATCGTCTCAGGCCATCTGCTAGTGTGGTGTGTCGTAAGTTCATGGGTTAATCCGAAAGGCCCTCGTATTTTCCGACGAACTTGTGTTTCACCGCACTAGAGTATTTCGAGCATCTCGAGCATGGTCTGCGTGGCATGTTTCGCATTGGGGGATGTCCCTCCAGCTAAGATTTCTGAGAGCTCGATGGCACGGCCAGCGCAGCCGTAGTACAGGTTTTCAAGCAGCCCGGGCTTGTAGACCGCGTTTGGCAGAAAGCTCGAGAATTGGATCATGCCGAGGCTGAAGTGAAAGCTGCCGAAGCCATAGCCAGAGATGCTCTTCAGCAACTCCTGACGGTTCAGCATCATCGCTAACGCAGGACCGGCTTTCGAGTCATCCAAGGCTACCGGAAAAGACTGGCGAATCGCCAATCCATTCCCCAACACGGGGTGCGGCTGGTCGCCGTGCATCTGGCACAGCGAACTGATCTCGCCGAACGGGAATTCAACCGTGAGCCCCGCCGCACCAGGGTTCGCAAACAGAGCTGGTGGCGACTGCATAAGGGACTCGCAGACCATCTCGAACTCGTCTGCCTGCCAGCCTGAAAGGGCATTGCCCAACGGCAACACCATAGAGCGGACGATGCCAGCCATTTCATCTGGCTGCGAGCGCAGGCCGTTTACGGGATGCCCGCTGACTGCGACCTCGCCACGCGCTGCAATGGCAAACGCTTCTGCCAGTGACGTTGCAGCGTCCAGCTGTAGAACGGCAGCCGTGGCGATCAGGCCCTGCATCCAGTGGGCGATGCCTGGGTGAACGCGCACCAGCGAGCACAACTGCAGCGTCGCGTCGTCTTGTTGGTAGACCGGCCCCCACATACTGGCGGAGGCCGCGATCTCATTGACCTCAGCGGGCTGGTACAGCCCCGGCGAGATGTTGCACACGACATCCGTTCGCACAGAAATCAGATAGGCGATCTCACCGTCCGGGCCGGTCTCTTCGGCCGCAATCTCGATGGTCTGGGCATGTTGGTACGCCCACCAGGTAAACCCAGCTTGACGCCGCAGTGACCATTGCTCGTCTACTTGAAGCTGCTTTGTATACAGCCACTCAATCACTCGTTCACCGCAATTCATGCCCTGCCTCCGTTACCCACTCGTGCGTCTCAGGATAAGCAAAGCAGGGGGTGTGCCAACCGGCTATTGGCTAGCTAGCAGGCCCGACTTTGATGCGGAGCTGTAAGGTTTATTGCAGTTTGGGTAAGGGTTCGTGCCGCTCTGCAGCCGATCGGTCGAGTCCCCGTAGCGGGACACCACCAGGCAGCCTATTCATAGTCACCGTCGAGCGAAGAGCACAGTGGACAAGTACAGTGGCTAGCCTAGCCAGCGATCTTGCCAAGACCCGAGTGGCTTGAGCTGACTATTCGCGCAATTAATGATGGACAAGGCGTCACCTTCAACCCAGAAGATTGCATCCTGTCTAAACTCACGCCCCAGGCGAATTCCGGCCTCAAGCGAACAAACCACTCCGAATCCGGCTTCTTGGTGACGGGCGTCGGCCGACCCTCCAATGACTTCCCAGGGGTCGTATCCACAAGCTGCAAGCCGCTCAAAAAGGCGGCGTGTCGTCGTCGCGTTGGTTGCGTCGTCAACCGTCTCCCCATCGGGATTGCATGCTGTTATGATAGCAAATCTCTCTGGCCACCCAGCACCTGGCACTACCCCACAGAAGACCGCGTCGAAGTACTCTGGTTTCAGTCTGCTGCTGTATGCTTGCTCTAAATCGGCCAGCAAGATGGATAGCGTTGCCTGTATGCTGGCAAATGAAGGGAGCTTGTTTCCTGAAGCTTCATCCATATACAAAGACCGGTTGACTTCGATCATGATCGAGCTGACTCGGCTGTCCTGCAGGAAATGGCGCGTTGGTACAATAGTCCCCGCATACGGCGAGTCGATGCCGACCTGATACCCGCTTTTGCCCAGCGCTGATACGGCAGTTCGTACCAAGTGTTCGCCAGTGTGAAAGGCGTCGGTGCCGATGCAGAATGGTGGGCGCGGCCGGGTCTGGGACTGGTCACAGGGAAGTGGCGTACTGGGGAAGCTATGGCAGTCCACAATTAGCGCCGCGCCTTCTCGAGCCAACTCCATCTCAACCAACCTCTCCAAGGAGGCGTGGTGGGCGTCGTAAAGTCGCAGCAACTCTTGCTCCTCGTTCGCAGCCAACTCCCGCCGTAGCGGCTGTCCGTGTGCCGTCCGCGTATAGAATTTCCCCATTCCGACGGTTGCCATTGGCTCCTCAGAGTTCTCACGAAATCGTTCAACGTCGATCAGCAGCCTGGAGTACGGGAATTGTACACGCGGCACCTCCGGCAAGGAGAACAGGTCGTCCGTAAACGCATCGGTCATGCGGAGAACTTCTGCGCCAAGGTCATCCTGGTTCAGCAGAAATTGGCCAAGGAACCGATCGGGTATGTCGGTTGAAGAATGTGGAATATGTAAAATCATAGCGGGCCAGCCAGTTGCTCAAAGATGATCTCAGTCGGGTGTTTGGGATTTTTAGTTTTACCCGCGCCCCCTGTCTTTGTACCTTCTCTGCGATTCGCGCGTTGACTGGGGGGGGAGCTCGAGAGCTCTGAGGTCCGCAAGAGAAAGGCGAATTCGCTCTACGCGGTCTAGGGCGGCGGCGTGCGCTGACGTTGCAGTCTCCCTGGCGGCTTGAGCGCTCTCTACACCTGCAGGCGCTGACGGCCCCAGCGCATCCACGATCCGAGCCAAGATCGGGTCACGTTGATTCGCTGACATGGGGCTTTTGCCTTGCTGGAAAGCCACCGTGGGAAGTTCAGCCCAGGTTGTCGTCAGGGCAACGGCCGCCACCGGTAAATGGAAGGCGTCGGCGACGGCAGCCAGCGCAGGGCTGAGTTGCGGCCTGAAACTGAAAAATCCGCATCTCTGGTTGCGGGACTTTACCAGGTATCTTGCTCTGACATAAGCAATGCCAAGCGCGTCCCAATCGCTCCGCTCGAGCTGATTTCCAGGCGAAAGAATCTTTGCCAGCAACGGCACGCACGATTCCAGACCAGTTTGGCCGCCAAGTCCCTCCCACTGGCGAATGCTGCCCGCAAGCTGTGGGAACAGATCAGGCGAACCCGCCTGCAAGTCTTTTACCCGGCGCGTAAAGACCGCCCCACTTCGTGCCATGCATTCAACCACAGAATCGCCGAAGCGAAGCCGCTCAGGTACGGCCTTGATTTGAGGGCGTAGATCAAGCAGGAGGCGACTGATGTCAAATGAAACGCTCCGCCAACCGTCGGCCGCGAATACTCGATAATCCGCTACAAGCGTCAAAGCTGCCTGGCATCTTACTAACTCCGCAGCAGCAACTTCTTTCTGCTGGGCCTCTCGCTCCGTAATTTTCTCCGCGGCTTTCAGCTCCACCTGCAGTTTTTTTTGAACATCAGCCAGTTCTTCACGAGAAGCCAGCAGCACAGATGGCGCGGCCGGTATCCCGGGGGCTTGCGCCTGAGGACTACACAAGAACACGCAAGCCGAAGCCGGAATTTTTGCGAGCTGTGCCAGATACAGCAGAATTTTTGCATGATACTCTGGAATCGAGCTGCGCACTGGCGTTAGCATCGCAAATTCTC
>Ga0115566_10003289_pt1 | contig 13105 bp, 6 predicted proteins | sample COGITO_mtgs_1204_3_FD_87173 | JGI IMG/M metagenome (GOLD analysis project Ga0115566, IMG submission 87173) | Pelagic marine microbial communities from North Sea - COGITO_mtgs_120405 | ecosystem: Environmental > Aquatic > Marine > Epipelagic | place: Germany:Helgoland, sampling site Kabeltonne...
GTCTTTTGTCGACGAAATCATCATCGACGGGAAAAGAACCAACGACGACGCGTTGACGTCGTCGTCGTCGTCGCCTCGTCGTCGAAGAAGAACAAGAAGAACAAGAAGAGCGACGGAGGAGGAGGAGGAGGAGGAGGAGGAGGAGGAGAACAAAATCAACCGCAACGAATTACCGGCAAAAAGAACGGCATGAGCGTCCACGCGCAGATTCGATTGGTGGACCGGTGGAAGAATTCTGCGAAGAACAACAACGCGGAAAAGAGCGAGTTGACGTCGTTAACTGGACCGAACGCGGCGAGTAAGAAATCGACGACGATTCAGACGACGACGCAACAAAAAGCAAACGCGAAGAACAACCAACACGTAAACGACGCGTACCAGGCAGAACTGAAACGACGACGCGTTTTAGCCGCGGAGAAACGCGAGAAGGAAAGAGAAGCGTATTTGCGGAAGACGGCGCTGGACGCCAACGACGCGAGCCTGGGAGCGTTTTTCGATTCCTCGTCGAAGAAGACGAAGTGTTTCGTGGACGGGTACAACGTGTGCGGAGTACCGGACGAGGACGACGCGAGGATGCGCGTCAGTGGGAAAAGCGGCAGTGGTGGCGGTATACCGCATTTGCGGAGGAGGTTTTTAGTGGAGGGAGATTTGGATGGAGCGAGGAAGATTTTAGAGGAGAAGGTGAAGGCGTTTGCGATTTCGAGGAACATGGAGTGCGTCATCGTTTGGGATAACAATAATTATCACACGAATAATAGTGGTAGCAGCAATAGCAATAGCAGTAGTAATAGTAGCACTGGGATGAGTGAGAAAGAGCGGGCGGAGGATATAGGCGATGGCGTGACGGTTGTGTTTACCGGCAACGGGCAACTCGCGGACGGGTACATCGAACGAGAAACGAAACTTCTCGCCGAGGAAAAAGACGGCAAGAACGTATACGTCGTGACGAGCGATAACGCCGTACGCATGGCGGTATCTTCAGCAAACGCGCGCGTGATCGATTCGGGTAATTTTTGTCGCGAAATTCGCGACACCGAGCGCGACGAGGATGCGATTTTGAGAGAGCTCGCTTTAGACGCGCGGTGGGGAGGCGGCGCGAAGCAGAATAAAGCCTCCATCGGCGCGAGCGTTCTCGGCGACGCGTCCGCGCGCGAGAAAATGATGAAACTTCGCGAGATGGCGAGAAACTCGTCGAAAGCTGAAATGAACGAAAAGTTGGTCGGTAAGAGTGGAAGCTTTGGTCGATTTAAGCGGCAAAACAATACCGCTACCAAAGCGACGAAAAACAAAGACGCGACGACGACGACGACGACGAACAAGAAAGAAGCTTCGGACGGAGAAGGCACGAACGTCACGAAACGTTTACTCATGCGCAGAGCGCGAATGGATGAGAACGCGAACGACGACGACAGGAGCAGCAGTAGCAGTAGCAGTAGCGGACGATGGGGATCTTTTTAATAACGGCACGTTACTTTTCCTCCTCACTTTTTATCCTCCTGTTATTTATCTCACTCGTCATCGAAGAGGACAAAAGAAGAAGATCGAGAGGAAGGAAAAGAGAGACAGAGAGTAGAGCGCGCGATATGATGATCGCCTCGTCGTCGTTGGGTGCGCGAACAAAACCTCCTCTTTCGTTCTCAAAATCGTTTCAGAAGAGGAAGACGAATTGGAAATCGAGCCGCCGCCGACGCAGCGCTTCTTCGTCTTCTTCGTCTTCCTCGACGACGAGCGAGGAGACGAACGCCGTCCTCCTAAACGCACGAGTTCAAGAAAATAACGCGAAGAAAAAGAAATCGTCCTCGGGGTTATTCGAGGTATTCGGTTCGGATTTGTCCTCCTCGGCGCAGTACCCGGACGTGCCGCGAGAGCGAACGCACTGGGTGGAAACGGACGAACAGTTGAACGTTTTGGTGGAGGAGATTCGAGCGGCGATGAAAAAGGAGGAGGAAAAGAAGGACGACGACGACGACGGCACCGAGTGTGAAAAGAATTCATATCGCCGCCAGCGGCTTCCCGTCGTGCTCGGACTCGATTGCGAGTGGAAACCAGGGGATAACACGCCGGTGAGTTTGTTCCAAGTGGCCACGAGAGAGAACGTGTATTTGTTGGACGTGTTTGCGTTCATGATGGATACCGGCGGCGGAGGCGAAGAAAAAGGAACGGCGGAAGCGTTCGATGCGTTTCTGAAGCTGTTGTTTGAAAACGAAACGTTAATAAAGCTCGGTTTTGGATTTGATTACGATATTAAGCGGTTGAGGATGTCGTACGCGCCGTTAGAGGAGACGTTATCGATGGATAGGAGGAAGAAAGGGTGGATCGACGTTCGCGAGTTGGCGTACACGGCGGACGCGGTAAGTTCGCACAATAAGAGAAAGTATAAGCACCAAAAACGAGTCGGTTTGGCTGCGCTGACGAGGGACATATTGAAGTGTAACTTGGATAAAAAGTGCCAAGTGAGCGATTGGTCGCAGAGACCGTTGTCGGATCCGCAGCAAAGGTACGCGGCGACGGACGCGTATTCGTTGATTTCGATTTTAGACGTCGTCTTGTTTTCGAGAGGTCGGTGGAATAACGACGAGGAGATTTCCGACGGGTTACAGCTCGTGCAATACGGCGGCGGTGGAAACGGAGAAGCTGGAGGAATAGATGGTCGATTCGTCAAGCGCGTGTCGAAATCGAAAATGGCAAAAATGGAAAAGGCGGCGTTTTTGAAACGACAAAATAGCTCCTCGCTGAGAAACGCTCGAGAGACGGCGTTGCACGAAGCGAAGGCGGATTTGACGCGGTGCGTCACGGATTATTTAGGATTCGCGTGCGTAGGACGCAAAGGTGCGATCGAATTGCTCTCAGAGAACGGGTGTTCCGTGCGAATGCCAAAGAAAACAAAGAGTAAAGTGGACAACTGGGAAAACGCCGTCGCGCTCTTTTTAACCGTGGACGAGCCGAAGAAGACGCAGCCGGCGCAGTTTCGGCGAAGAGAGGATGATAACTTTTTGACGTTACGCCTGGAAAACGCGGAAAAGTTTTTCAGCGAAGACGCGGAGGCGTACGCTCGAACGAAAGCGTGCAAAGCGAACGACGGCGGGAAATCTATCGTCCTCTTTGCGAAACGAGGAAGTAAAGGAAAATTTGTATTTTGCGGTCGATTAGAGAGCAACAGTAGCGGTAGTATTAGTGGTAGTAGCGATAGCGTGATAGCGAATAGTAGCGACGCGTTGGATTTGACTTTAGTCGACGGAGATCGCCTGAGTGAAACGCCGATGTTTTACCAAATCATCGGCTGTCATCTGTAAGTTTTTTACGCGCGTGTACATAGTTACATCGTGTTGTGTAGTGAATTTAGACGTAGACGTGTTGTGATGTTGATATATTTACTGTATTTTTACGTTTAAATGATGTGTGGGGATTAATACGCTAAGTTTCTCTCTCTCTCTCTCTCTCTACCTACCATAGAAAATTTAGTGCAACGGTCGCTTGTACTCCATCGCCGCGGTTTCTTGGATGTGTTCAACCGGTCTCTTGGCCAACAAACCGTGGTGCGACAAAACCTTTGCGTTTACCCCGTCCGGAAGCGCTCTCCCCGACGCCTTCCACTTCACGTAGTCGTCTCTCTTGAACTTCGTAAAGCCCCAGTTTGTACTCTGGACGATTTGCTGGCGTCCCGGGAACTTGAACTTGGCGCGACGGAACGCCTCCACCGCCTTCGTCGCGTGCACATCCTTCGTTCTAATCGACAACATGACTTGACCGATAGAAATTCTAGACGCCACCCCTTGCGGTTTACCGAAAGCCCCTCTCATGCCTTGCTGCAATCTATCAGCGCCGGCGCACGACAACATCTTGTTGATTCTCAAAACGTGAAACGGATGCAATCGAACTCTCAAGTGAAACGCATCCTTACCCGCGTTCTTAACCATGTACTTGTTCGCCGCAATACGACCGGCTTCCAAAGACTCGGAAGAGACTTGTTCCTTCTCGAAAGACACCAAGTGCACGCACGCCGGGAACGCGTCCACGGAGTACTTCTTCATGCCAGCATCGTAGATTCGGATTTTCGGGTCCGGAACGCCTCTGCAATACCTAGATTTCGGGTACGGTTTGTTCTTGATCACGCGGTAACAGCGCGCGGGACCTGTTGTGTTTTGTCATGTTTTGTTGGTTTTCATCGCGAGGAGAAAGAGAGAGAGAGAGAGAGAGGTAAGTTTCAAATTTCATTTCGAGAAGAAAGAGGTCTTCCACAAGGAGGATCGCTCTCCTCTTCCGCGCGTTTCGTAAACTCCCGTCGCGCGCTCCGCCAGGACGACGCGAACGTGAGAAACGTAAACCGTTCAAAAAACACCTCCAGAAAAGAAATTCTGCGTGACATTTGAACGCGAAAAGAACCGTTCGCATCCGCTCAGACTCCTAATAAACCCATTTGTTTCGCGCAAAGTCATCCGTGTAGCCCTATCCCACAGAACGGGAGCGCGAGAACGAGAGCCCATCGAGACGGAGAAAAACAAAAAATCTCTCTCTAAAACACACACGCGAGAGAGCAGACCGCGCGCACGCGCGTCCTCCGAGAGGAGGAAGAAGAAGAAGAAAAAAAAGGACGAAAGAATAGAAAAAAGAACGCACGTCTCGCCATGATTGACTTCTTTATTCGGTCGAATTGAGGTCGCGTCGTGCGAGAAGACTGAAGATTTCGAGCGTTGTGCGCTTCACAAAGGGCGAAAACGGAAAGAAGAGGACAGACCCGAAAAAAAAAAACCACAGGCAGAAGGAAAGCAAAAAAAAGAGCAAAATTTCTGTTGAAAAAAAGTTTCAAATCACCAACAAAATTCCGTAGCACGACTCCTTCATACTTCTCTACGAATAAAGAATAATGGGCGCGAGCTTTGCAAAGATGGAAGCGCCTTTAGGCGCCGGGGGCCCCGCCGACGACGGGTCGTCGCTCCTTCCACCGGCGGCGAGAGCGGGAATGACGGTACGTATTTAAAAAAGAAAAGAGAGAGTGTGAGAGAATTGGATTTCTTTGATCATCTCTCGTCAGCTCTGCTCTGAAATCATCGTCCGCTCTCTCGCGTTGTTTTTATGTGTCTCGTTTTCTGCGTCGTTTTAGTGTTCCACTTTTACTTGCGCTCTCCTCCGAGGGAGGCGTTTAATTCTTCGGAATGTTCTGGGTGTTCGATGTTGTGACGAGTGTTACGCGCAGATCTTGAGTGGAACTCTCGTCGCGTTTTTATCGTCATCATCATCGTTCCTCCGCTGACGTTTTTTCTTCTCTCTTTCTCTCTCTTTATTATCGTATGAATCAAGGAACCGACGACGAGCGATGTGAACGGCAACAACAGCGAAACGAATAAAGAGACGAACAACAGAACGACGGACTTCGGGAACCTCCCGTTGCCGTGCAAATACGAAAACTTGCAGACGGAAATGCTCATGTCGCTCAAAGCGGATTTCTTTGAAGGCGCGAGATTTGATTACAACAAACAGCTGAACCAGAAGTTTTTCTTGTCGCACGGGTTTTCGATGACGAACGCGGAAATTCCAGCCGCGAGTGGACACATCATTAAGATTCCGTCGAGCTCGTACGAGTTTGGAGCGAACGTGGTGGATTCGAATTACATGTTGGTTGGGAGAGTGTTTACGGACGGGAGAGTGAGCGGACGAGTGAAGTACGACGCGACGGAAAATTTAAGCTTTCGTGTGCAGACGAGTAAAGAGAGAGAGTATTCGCAGATGATGTTGGACGTAGACGCGAAAGGATTAGATTGGCAAGCGCAGATGAAGTGCGGGAGTGGGGAGTTTTATGGGGTGAATTACATTCAAAGCGTCACCGAGAGAGTGGCTTTGGGCGGGGAAGGGTTTTATTTGGGCGCGAATCAAGGAGGGAAGAGCGGCGTCGGGTTTGCGGCGAGGTATAACGACGACGACGTGATTGCGACCGCGCAAGTAGCAACGACTGGGATGTGCTCGTTGACGTATTGCCAAAAGGTTGGGGAAAAAGCGATGTTGGCGAGCGATTTCTCGTGGAATTGGAACCATCGACAGGCGAGCGGGTCAGTCGGGTACGATTACGTGTTGCGACAGTGCAGATTGAGAGGGTCGATTGATAATCAAGGCGTGGTGGGGATGTTTTTGGAAGAACGGCTGAGCATGGGGTTGAACTTAATTTTTAGCGCGCAAATTGATCACGCGTCGAAAAACCACAAGTTTGGGTACGGGATGACAGTTGGAGAATAGATATGTATCGTCGGCGTCGGCGTTGATGTTTAAAAATAGAAATTGTTGACGCGCGGAACGCCGCAAAAGAAAAGAAAAGAAAGGAAGAAAAACAAGACCATCTTAAAACCAGAGAAAGACACAAAGAGAGAGAGAGAGAGAGGAAGCATGAGTAATAACCACCGAAAACAGCATATATATTAATAAGAAGAGTAAAGTATTGTTATTATTGTCAGTGCTCTCGTTTCTTCGTGTTTCAGATCTCTTTCGTATCTTCTCTTTTGTATACATCGTTCGACTATGACTACTTAACTATAAAACGCGTATATAAATCTACTCGCTAATGATTCTGTGGTGGACGTTAGTTGCGCACGCACCACATGGTATTTACAATCCGAATTTTCTGAGCGCTTTTTGGTATTCTTTCGAAAGACCTTGAACGATATCCCTCAGAGATTTTTTTTGCCCGGGTTCTTCTTTTGTCGGCGGCGAAGAGGTCTCCATAGGTAAAGATAGCGTCGATCCGTTGTATTGCATATCCGTAGATTCCATGTCCATCCGTCGAGAGTTCAAATTTGGTAACATTGACACTATTTCGGAAACCGTTATGGACGATCCCGCAAGTTTTTCGAGAGGATCTGTTTTCAAGACATCTTCGCTGACTTGTCCTTCCAAAGCCGCGCCGGCAAGCTGCCAGCGCTTCCTCGCCTCAAACACGGATTTCTTAGCTTCCTCCGTCACCAACCCGAGAGATTGGCGGAAAACGACGTGTCCGGGTGAGCTTTGCGATCTACGAGCGGCTTCTTGAGCGGACAATGTCGGTTTTGCGAACGAATCGGATTTCTTGAGCGTCACCACTTGCATCGGCGCAGGTGCCGCCGGTGGGGCGAGAATGCGCTGTTGAGATTTAGCAGCGGCGAGTGCACGCGCGTGCGACTGCTCAGCGGCGGCGGCAGCGGCAGCAGCCGCGGAGAGTTTTGGCGCACCGCCACTACCAGCAGCGTTTGACGTTGCAGGAACTGCGGCTCGTTCTCGGGCTACCTTTTGCATCACCTGTATTCTCGGTGGTTCCGGAATATACATCAAATCGCGCCACGCGTCGCATCCTTCCGTTCTTTCTTTCACCCACTTCGCAATGAATCCGTTCTTTCGTGTCTTTTGCGTTGGCGTCTTTAACTTGTCGTCTTCATTTTCTTCCTCCTCCGGAAAAGGCAAGAGTTCGCCGGCAAACGCTTTGATAGAGTTCACGTACGCCACGAACGAGACATTTCGTCCGAGCGGCGGGAAAACCTCGTACGGTTTCTCTTTCATATTCGCGACGTTATTAGAGTAGTTCACCAAATACGACGACCCGTTGCCGTTATACCTGTACGCTTGTAAGAGTTGGTTGTCGCAGTGGGATTGCATGGTCGGACATCGTTTATCGAAAGGTTCTCGATCGACGCCGGATTTACCGAAAACGTTATACGGTTTGAATGTTTCGCGGTTTTTCTTCTTTTGAAAGATCCCTCGTTTCATTTTTTCGTCATTTTCGTCGTCCGAGTTATCTCGAGAATATTCGCCGCCACCTTCGGAAACCAATTCGCTTTGCTGCTTAGAGGAGTCTCCGCCCAGATCATCCAACGACGGGAACATAGAAGACATTTGAAACGTCCCGTTAAATCCTTTCTTCTTACTCAAACTTTCTAATATTTTCTCGTGCACTAAGCTGCGCATCTCTTTCAAGCCTTGTTGAGCGATTCCAAAGTACGGCGAGTTTGGACCGTTGTAATCCTGACAGTTTGTATACATCAATCGCAAATCCTCCTCAAACATCGACCAGGACGTGTAGTATTTCTTTTCCTTCAAGTTTGAGCGAATAGTCGATATATCCATCGGTCGATCGATCATTTGAAAGTATCCCGGCGCGATAGCTTCCGTAACCGGATTCAAGAAGATTTTCTGCTTGTCGAGTTTTTGCAACTGTTTTATAATTTCCTCCATCTGACCTTTCTTTGGCGGCGGCAAATCGCTTTCTTTCATTTCACCACTACCACCACCACCACCGGCGCTTAAATTCTTACTCGATGGTATAGATGGAAATGGGAGTTGTTGGTTTACCCTTTGCGGTTGTTGTCCAGCAATATCCGTGCCTATACCGCTACTCTTTGCGCCTTTCTTCTTCCCCATCTCCTGTTCTCTCTCGAGCCTGGCGAGCATCGCGGCCGGTTTCCCGCCGCCGCCGCCACCAAACGGCGACGGCTTCAACGAACTCGGCGGATGATTGTTGTGTTGTTGATGCCCACTCCCACCACCACTACCGAACAATATATCGTCCGCCAAATTTGACCCACCGCTCGGCGGCGAAGGGAAATTTATATCCCCGATGTCGTCGAATATGTTGAACGCGGACACCAATCCGCTCGCACCACCGACCGTCGACGGCGGCGTTTGCTCCCTCTCACTCCTCCTCCCGTTCGTAGTACCACTTTTTTTCATCGTCCCTTTCTTCTGCGTTTTGTTGTTGTTCATATTATTCTTAGTATTCTTCGTCCCCGGCGTGGCCGAGCGAGCGCTCGCCAAGCGACTCAACTCTAATCTATCGCTATCGTCTGCGCTCCCGCTGATATTCCCGGGACTCGTCGTATTCGTCGTCGTCGGTCCATCCGACGGTAACATCCCCATCATCATCATCCCACGAAGCTCTTTCCCTCGTCCCGTCTTCGGAACTGCCGCCGCCGCTTTAGGCGTCTTTGCCTTCGCCGGTCCTCTTTCCCTCGCGGCGAATTGTTGCTGCTGCCTTTCCAACGCCTCGATTTTCGCTTGCAATTGCTTCGCTTTCTTCTCCGCCTCGTCCTCGTCCTCGTCTGAATAATATGTATCGTCGTTCCTTCTCTGCTTTTTCGCTCCCATCCGCTCTTTCTCGTCCTCGTCCTCGAGCTCGTCGAACTCGCGCTTCTTCTTCTTCGTCTTCATCTTCGACCCTGGATTGGATTCGTCGTTTCCGTCGTCGTTTCCATCGTCGTCTCTCGTCGTCGTCTTGCCGGACAAAACCGCCGCCGGGGGACCGCCGCCGCCGCCGCCGAGCTTAAACTTAAAGCTCAGCTTCGGGGCGACGACTTTCTTCCCCTTTTCCTCCTCCTCCTCCTCCATTTTGTCAAAGAAAAGCGAAAGTTGTGCGCGCAAACTAAACTACTCTTCTTGTGGTCTTTTCTTCTTAAATTCTTCTTAAATAAGGAAAATGTCAAATGCGTGGGAAAAAGGTTTCCTTTGCGCAACCTCGTTTCGTTGGGCGAGCGCTGCTTTTAAAAGAGTACTACGTTTTATTCGTATTCGAATTGTGCTAGTATTACTACGCGTTTACTACTACTTTTTCTTCTTCGATGCTTTCAACATCGCTTCTCTCTCTCGCACGATGGCGTTTTTCGGTTTGATGGATCTCTCCGCTTTCGACGTCGTCGTCGTCGTGAAGCCGGTTTTTTTTCCTCCTCCTCCTCCTAATCCTCCAGTTTGTCCTCCGAATTCTTGGTACGTGAGTCCTTGCGCGCCGGAGAGTTTGGCTAGGCTGCTACCGACCGTGCGCGTGCGTCGCGCGGCGGCCAAGGCGGAAAGTTTTGCCTTCTTTTGTTTCATCAAGTTGCCTTCTAAATCGTCCTCGTCGACATCGAGAACTTCTTCGCCGGCTTCGGCTTCGCCGGCGTTGAGCGTTTTCGCGAGTAAGTCCAACTGCGTGGCTTTCGTCGAGTACATGAGTTGCACTTTATCGTTTTCGCCGATTAAATCTGGGACGATTTTAAACGCGTAGCCTTGCTGAATGAGAAACTGTTGACGCTTGGTGGAAAAGTACATTTCGGACGTGTCTCTGGAAACGAGCGAGTAGAAGAAGGCGTTGTGATCGTCGCTGTCGTTCTTCTTACCAACTGTGGCCGCTTTAGGGCGCAAAATGCGCCCGAGACGTTGCGCTTCTTGTCGACGGGATCCAGCGTGGGAGGATATTTGAATGATGACGTTCGCTTCGGGAATATCGATGGAGTTATCACCAACTTTGGAGAGGAAGATGGTGTTGATCTCGTTGGAGTATTTGAAGGCGTGCAAAACGCGCGTGCGTTCGGCGTGACTGGTGTCGCCGTAAATGAGCGGTCGTTTCAATGCGGTGGCGTATTCGCGCAAGGCGAAGATGTTATCGGAGAACACGATCACTTTATCTTTCCTGAAGTTTTCATGGTACGTCATCAAGTATTGACACGCCATGAACTTGTTCGGGTTCATGCAGTATAACACTTGTTTTTTCATCGAGAACTTCGGGTCGAGGTACTTGGCGAAGAATTCTGGGGTCATCTCGCACCACACCTCGACGCATTGCACGTTTGCGATGTGCCCATCGCGTTGTAAATCGAGCCAATTCGCCTCGTATAACTTTGGGCCGATTAGAAAATTAAGATGTTCGACTTTATCGTCCTCGCGAACCAACGTCGCGGTGAGGCCAAGTTTACAGTGCGCTTTTGTGATGCCGATAACTTTTCGAAACATCGCCGCAGGGACAACGTGGACTTCGTCCAGGAGCATCGTCCCCCACTCGCGACCACGTATCGCGTTGAGAATCTTTTCTGAAGCTTCTGAACGTTTCCCACCCGCAGAAATCATGTTGTACGTGGTCACGCACACGCACGGACAATTGTTCGGAGGGAACGTCTCTTTGTTTTGACTCGTAAATCGAACAATCTCGCGATCGGTTAAATTCGTCCACAATTTGAACTGGCCCGCCCACTGATCGACACTCACCGACGAAGTGCACAAACACAAGCACGATTTCCCCACGCGAACGGCTGCGGCTATACCGGTTAGTGATTTACCGGCACCGCACGGTAAAACGATGATGCCACTTCTCGCGCGACCGTTGCCGAACATTTTCGAAAGCGACTTCTCCTGGTACGGACGAATTTTCGTCATCGGTTTCAAGCGCACGTTTAAGTTTGGATTCACCGTATCGTTGGTAAAATCGTACTCTTCTAAAGCTGGGAATCCTAGATTTCCAGGGAGACACCGCTGTTTCACTTTTTCTACGTCTAACGGTTTGATTTCAAACGAGTGGATCGACCGCGACGGATCGTATTCTGGTTTATTCAACTGCTCCTCGGCGTCGTTCTTTTCTTTCTCCTTCGCAACCTTCTCGTCTCCTTCTTGTTCTAGTTCTTGTTGTTGTTTCTCGGTCTGTGCGATGGCATCCGTTAACTTTTCCGCGCCAACTTCTTTCAAACCAAACGACGTCTCAAACATGCCGCTCATCCCTTTGCTCGCCCCGCTTTTGCCGGCGTTTGGATGGACCACCCTCGCGCTCCTCACCACCTCGTCTTGCAACAACTTCTCCAAAATCTTCGCATCCGGTGATTCCAAGAAAAACTTGTTCCTCTTCAAAACCAACTTGACTTTCCCGTAATTTTTCGTACACGCCGCGATGAAGTGTTTCACCTCCTCGCTTAAATTCGTCTTGGACAATCGGTCTAAAACTTCCGCGATTTTCTCCGTCGTCAACCCAATACTCACCGCCGCGTACAGCGAGTGTGGCGTCAACACGTACTCGTGTATGTGTTCCGGTCGACACACCGGTTCCGCGACCGCGATTAAGAAATCGTACGCCGCTTTATACAGAGGACTAAACGACTCTAAAAATATCCTGCCGTCCGAACACACCCACAACGGCCGATTCGGATGGTCCACTTTCAAACTCAAATCGCTAAAATCGTTCTCGCCGAACCCGGTGCCGCCTTCCCAGAGCGAGTTGGTCGCCTTTTCATCCTCGCTCTCCGACTCCTCGTCCTCGTCTGAATCGTCCTCGTCTGAATCTTCTTCGTCTTCCTCTTTGGCGGCGACAGCCGCGCTCTTCCTCTTCTTGCCGGTTTTCTTGCTCGTCTTCGCTTTTTTCTTTCTCACCTTCCCAACGTCGTACTCCTCGTACTCCTCTTCCTCTTCCTCCTCTCTCTTTAACCTCTCCGCGAACGAGGACTTCTTCATCGTAAACGTCAACATTTTATGCTTCTTCTTCTTTTTTTGCTTCTCCTCTTGTTGAAAGTCATCCTCCTCATCTTCATCTTCGTCCTCATCTTCATCTTCTTCAAACGACGACGACGACGAAGGACTGCTCATCGGCAAAACGTCATCCTCCTCCTTCTTCTTCTTCTTAAAAAAAGTCACCTTCAGCGATCCAGTCTGCGTCGAAATCGTCGGCGTCTGCTTCTTCCCTTGCTCTTCGCGCATCGCTTCCTTCGATTCCAATTTTACTTTTTTCATCTCTCTCGTTCTCTCTCTCTCTCTCTCTCTCTAAACTTCCTCCAAAAACAGACAAGCAGGAGGCCACCACAACACAACACCAACACCCAGAGCCAACGATTGAGAGAGAGAGGAGAGAGGAGAGAGAGAACGAGAGAGAGAGGAGCACAGCGGCGACGGAACAGAACAGAGCAGAAGAACTCCTGTGAAGTACAACAAAAGAGAGAAGAGAGAGACGAGACATTTTTTTGTTTAGGGTTTATTCTCGAAACCCTAAACCCCCAAAACCCTAAAAAAGGCTCGTGGTAGAAATTCAAAAACAGAAGAGAGAAAATCGCTTCAGAAGCTCCGCATAAAAGAGGACACCGACGCGCGCATTTTGCGGAGCATACATGGAGAAGATGACCGGCGAGGACGTGAAAAACATCACCAGCGATACCACCGAAACATCCGCCGGGGCGACCTCGTTCAGAAAGAAAGAGGAAAGAAGAGACGATTACGACGACGAGAAGGATGATGATGAGAGGAACAAAAAACGGAAACTTCTTTCTCTTTTGGAGCGGAGAATGATGGGAGGCGGAGAGAAGAAGGATGGAAACGAAAGCGAGGCGGCAAAAGCAGTCGCTCGAGCGACGACCGAGATATCAACGAA
>Ga0115566_10003291_pt1 | contig 13102 bp, 13 predicted proteins | sample COGITO_mtgs_1204_3_FD_87173 | JGI IMG/M metagenome (GOLD analysis project Ga0115566, IMG submission 87173) | Pelagic marine microbial communities from North Sea - COGITO_mtgs_120405 | ecosystem: Environmental > Aquatic > Marine > Epipelagic | place: Germany:Helgoland, sampling site Kabeltonne...
TGAAACCCGATGGTCGGTCCGGCGATATCCCATCGTTGCGCCAAATGCGGCTCAACAAATATCCGCGATGTCCGACCCGGAGATTGGTTTTCGACCAACCAGCGCAACGCAAACTTGGTCCGCGTTTCATCCACAAGCAGGGCGCGATGCCATGGCTGCAGCCAGTCCCAGTCCCATCGTAGCGTCAGTCGATCGCCGCGCCCAGCACAAGGAACCTGCGCTGTGCCGGTGGGGTTCTCAAACGCGCCGTAGCCCAGCCGCGACCGAATTGTGCCGGGTGTATAAGTCCCGTCTGTCTGCATGTAGTAGAATGCCAGATCCAGTTTGAGTCCGTCGTCGTGGCTGAGGTGGGGCAGTAGGGGAAATCCATTAAAGAACGGAAACCCAGCGTCCAGCGCCTGGGTTATTGTGCCGGGAAACCGCCGGTCCATCTCAACGGACAACCTGTTTGCGTGGGCAAAGAGGGTTGGAGTCACAAAAGTCCGGTTCATCGCGCATAAGGCGATGCTGGCAGCGACGACTTGACCTGGTGCGGCGCGGCATGGAATTGCAACGCGCCCCATCAAAGGCGCGGCGGCGCGCGCCGTGGTCCATAGTGCGCCGTAGGCCAGTAACAGTAGGATCGCAAACAACATCAAACGCCGCATGGTTCGCCGAAGGCGGCGTGTCAGCCAAAGGGCAAGCAGCCAAGCGACCCCACCGATCTGCGTGGTCATGGTCAACGCGACCACAATATCGAGGTGGAACAACAGTCCCATCCCCTAGACGTTCAACAACAGATGCTCACGCTCCCACGGAGAGATCACCTGCAGAAACGCCTTGTGTTCCATGCGTTTCAGTGCGGCGTAGGTGGCGGCGAACTCTGGTCCCAGCACGTCATGGAGCGCTGTGGCATTGGCGAAAATATCGACGGCGTCACCAAGCCCACTGGGGATATCGGCGGCATTGGTATAGGCGTCGCCTCGGAATTCCGGGGATGGGTCCCGGGCTTCCGTCAAGCCCAACAATCCGCAGGCCAGTGAGGCGGCGATGCCCAGGTATGGGTTGCAGTCCATGCCTGCCAACCGGTTCTCGACCCGCCGTGCGGCGGGGCCCGAGATTGGAACGCGCAATCCCGTGGTGCGGTTGTCGCGACCCCACTCGAGGTTAATCGGGGCGGCGAAATCGGGGACGTAGCGGCGATAGCTGTTCACGTAGGGGGCCAGAACAGCAATCGCGCTGGGCAGGTGCTTCTGCATCCCAGCGATAAAATGCAGAAAGGCGGGCGTTTCGGACCCGTCGGGGTTCGAGAAAATGTTCTGCCCGGTCTTTGCGTTCACGACCGAATGGTGGATGTGCATCGCCGAGCCCGGTTCGTCCTGAATTGGCTTTGCCATAAAGGTGGCCATGCAGCCGTGGCGCAGGGCGGCCTCTCGGATCATGCGTTTGAAGAAAAAGATTTCATCAGCAAGACGCACTGGATCGCCGTGGCGCAGGTTCAGTTCAATCTGGCCAGCGCCGCCTTCCTGCAGAATGCCGTCGATTTCGAGGCCTTGCGCTTCGGCAAAATCATAGATGTCGTCGATGACGGGGCCGTATTCGTCCACCGCACTGAGGGAATAGGCCTGCCGCGCTGCCGCCGGGCGGCCAGTGCGTCCGATGGGCGGTTCGATGGGCATGTTGGGGTCGACGTTGGGCGCGACGAGGAAGAACTCCATTTCCGGCGCAACCACCGGCTGCCAGCCGCGCCGGGCGTATTGGTCCACCACGCGGGCCAGCACGTTGCGCGGCGCAACGGGCATCGGCTCACCCGATTGCAGGACGACATCGTGAATCACCTGGATCGTCCAGTCTGCTGTCCATGGGGCAGCAGTGGCAGTGGACAGGTCGGGGCGCAGGACCATGTCTGGTTCGGTCCAGTCGTTGCCCTCCAGATCGACCCAATCGCCGGTGATCGTCTGCAGGAAGATGGAATTGGGCAGATAGAATTGTTTCTGCTGGGAAAACTTGCTGGCGGGCATGGCCTTGCCCCTCGCGACCCCGGCAATGTCGGCGACCAGGCACTCAACTTCGTCCAGCCGCTTGCTATCCAGGTAGGCGCGCGTCGCGTCGGGGAATTGATCTTGCCAGTCAGCCATCGGGAGAGCCTTTTTTGAAGAACGCCGCGATTTTGGCAGCGAATATGGCGTTGTCGATACCAAGGCCCTGCGCGGCACGTGCTGCAGTGAGGATATCGACAGGCACGAGACCGGGGCCGCGCGCATCGATCAGCAGGGAAAACGGAGCTTCGCCGTACTCCGGATGGGGCTGGACCGAAAAGGCGCGGTCATCATAGACCAGCGCAGCATACTCGCAAAAGTCGTTTCCAGCCAGTTTTTTGGCACCCTCCGGCAACGCAGTGACCTGATCCTGGTGCCAGGCGTTGGCGTGCAGCGTTGTGCCGCCCCAGTCGTATTCGGTGCGCCCGACAGCCCAACCGTGCGCGAATTTCTCAACCCGACCGCCGAGGGCCTGAGCGATGATCTGATGCCCGAAGCAGATGCCAACCATGCGGCGGCGAACTGCGTAGCAGTCGCGGATGAATCGCTCTAACGGCGGAATCCAGGGATGATCTTCGTAAGCGCCGTGCCTAGAGCCGGTGAGGAGCCATCCGTCAGCCGAATGGATGTCCTGCGGAAACTGGCTGTCGACCACATTCCAGGTCGAAAAAGTGAAGCCGTACCCGTCCAGAAGACGCGCGAAGAAAGCATCGTAGTCGCCGAACTCCGGTTGCAGTTCGTCCGGAGCGTGGCCGGTTATGAGGATGCCAATGTGCATGAGGCTCGGGTGCGATCCGTCAGGGTTGTGCGACGCTATCCCGGCGCGATGGGGCGGTCAAACCTGAGTCAGCGTGAGGGCGCGTTGCTGGTCCGATGAAAGCGTCGGCCAGAGAGCCAGTTCCTGTCGCTTGGTCATTATGAAGTTGCGGATCAGGTCGGGTGGAAGGAATCTTTTTGCCTGGGCACTGTCCTCGAACAGATTGATTGCGCTGGAAAAATCTTCAGGGATCGAGGGGCGATCTTTGGCGTAGGCATTACCTTCTGTCGGGGCCGGTGGCTTGGCCGCGTCTTCGATACCGGACAGAGCTGCGCCCAGTATCGCGGCCAATAGCAGATAAGGATTGGCGTCCCCACCCGCGACCCGATGCTCGATCCGGCGCGATTTGGGTGACCCGCCGGGGATGCGTACCGCGACGGTGCGGTTGTCATAGCCCCAGGCGACGGCAGTGGGGGCGTGGGCTTCGTCAACGAAACGGTCATAGCTGTTGGTAAAGGGGGCGAAGATCAGGGTCGAGGCAGGCATCGCGGCGAGGCATCCGGCGACAGACTGGCGGAGCATCTCACTGCCTGTTTCGCCGTCGTCAAAGAGGTTGCGGTCGCTTTTCTGATCCCAAAGCGAAAAATGCACGTGAAGGCCTGTGCCGGTCTGCTCTGCAAAGGGTTTGGGCGCGAACGTTGCGGTGGCACCGTGCTTGCGCGCCAGCCCCTCGGTCAGCATCCGGAACAGCCAGGCAGAGTCGGCGACCGCCAGCGGATCGGTGTGGGTAAGAGTGACCTCGAATTGGCCAGCCCCGGCCTCGGAGATCGCATCACCGATGTCGAGGCCCATCGCCTCGGCTCCGGCGTAAAGGTCGTTGAAAAAGGCTTCGGCCTCGTCCAGCGCCGTTACCGAGAGGGTGTTGCCGCCGGGGCGGCCTGACCACAGCGGTACGAGTTCGGGCGTGGTAGCGGAGAGGAGGTAGAATTCCATCTCGAACGCCGCCTCGACACGCCAGCCATTTGCGGCATAGCGGTCGACAACGGCAGAAAGCGCGTGGCGCGGGTCGCCCTCGAATGTGCGGCCATCGTCGTGATGGAGGGTCATTGGCAACAGTGCGGCAGGCTGGGCAAGCCAGGGCATCAGTATCGGACCACGTTCGGTCGGGCGAAGCACACCATCGGCGTCACCGCTGGCGAAAACCAGCGGGCTGCCTTCGATGTCAGCGCCTTTGAGGTCGAGATTCAGCGCTGAGAAGGGGAAGCGGGCCGAAGCTGCCTTTTCGGCACTGATCCTGCCGAAACGCTTGCCCCGCGCCCGCCCATTGAGGTCGCAGATCGCCAGCCGCAGCGACTGCACATCCGGATGCGCGTCCATCCAGTCGTCCAAACCGCTCATCTGATCAGCTGTGGGCGATAACGGATGCGCCGGACCACACCGGGTCGGTGGCGGTTCAGCCACCGGTTCATCGACCCGAACAATCCGACCAGAAGCAGTGTGAACACGATGAAATAGCCTGCAAGGATCGGGTAGGGGATGAATGGGTTGAATGTCTTGTCGGCAAAGTAATTCGCGTAATAAAGCGCGTCGCCGCGCTGTTGCCATGCCGGGAAGCTGGAAAAGAACACCAGCGTGGTGGCGTGGAACAGGAAGATTGCCTCGTTGGTATAGGCAGGCCATGCGAGGCGCAGCATCGTCGGCCAGATCACCCGGCGAAACCTTGTCCAGCCGGTCATGCCATAGGCGTTCGCCGCCTCGACGTCACCGCTGGGCACAGATTGCAGGGCGCCATAGAACATCTCGGCTGAATAGGCGGTGGTGTTCAGGATCAGAACCACAAGCGCGCCGGCCTGTGCGGCAGTCAGCCATGGCAAGATGCCCGCCTGCTTGAATTCGAGGAAGATGAAATAGGCCAGGAAGAACTGGATGAACAATGGCGAACCGCGAAATACAAGGATGTACCACTCCGCCGGTTTGCGTAGCCAGGGCAGGGGCGACGCTTTGGCAAGCCCCATCGCCTGGCTGAGGAAGAAACCGAATCCCAGTGCGAGTATCGCAAAATAGAGGTTCCAGATGAGACCGGACCCGATCAGCGTGAACTGCTGGCAAAGTGTGAAATCCTCGCGCGGCAATAACCGTTCGCCGATCCCGATCGAGCGCAGACCGTAGGCCTGAATGGTCTCCAAGCAACTCATGCCAGAGCCGCCTTGATTGGACGTCCTCGGGACAGTTGCCGCGTTAAGCGCGCGAGCGCAAACTCTGAGAGTTTGGTGAAGGCCAGATAGAAGATTAACAAACCGAGGAAATACCACAGCCTCCAGTCGCCATGCGGGTAGCTGGTGAATTTTTCTGTCTTGGTGCCACCCAGTTCGCGCGCCCAATAGACGATATCTTCGACACCCAGAAGGAATAGCAGTGGAGTGGCCTTGATAAGAATCATCCAGAGGTTGGATAGACCCGGCAGAGCATAGATCCACATTTGAGGGACAAGAATGCGCCAGAACGCGCGCCGCTTGGTCATGCCAAAAGCGTGGGCCGCTTCGACTTGGCTGTCAGGCACCGACCACATGGCTCCATAGAGGACGTTGGCGGCGAAGGCCCCGAAAACAATGGCGAAAGTCACGACGGCGAGAAAGAAGCCATAGACCTCGTGCATCCATTGCGGCGACGAGGAAAGCGGCAGCTTGGCGGCGTCGCAGACCCGGAAGTCATTGCCCTGCCAAATCGGTTCGGTCCAGCCGGGGCAGGTGATCTGATGCCGGGTCCATTCCAGACCCTGATCAAGCGCGATGACGAAGAACAGGAAGAAGGCGATATCGGGGACGCCGCGAACGACCGCGATATAGGCTTTGCCCAGCCAGCGCAGTAGCGCGATGTCTGACCGCGCTGCGACCGCCCCGCCAAAGCCAAAGGTAAGCGCGGTTGGGGCGGTGATGGCAAGCAGGGCGAGGACGGTCAGGAACGACCACCACAGGCCCATGTGCTTGCCCGTGGTCAGATAACACAGAAGCCAGCGGACAGAGCCCAACGTGTCCGGATCAGCACAGAACGAGAAGATGGCAAGCCTCGCAGCATCGGGGATGGAGTTGCAGGGCTAACCGATCGAGCGCAGGATGGAAGCGCGTCGTTGCGTCAATGCGGACACAGTCTTTCGCGCGCGCTTCAACCACTTTTAGCCACCCAGGTCCTTCAGAACGTCGTTGCCACCACTGGACTGAATAATGCTGTTAAGCAGGTTTTCCGCCTGTTGCTGCTGGTTCTGTAATTTCTGGATCTCGGCCTCATCCATGCCAGACTGGCACAGCCCAAGCGCCTGGGAGCGAGCATCTGTTTCGGCCAGGGATTGATTGGGTGTCACGGCCATACACCAGGCGCGATGCCCGGCCTGATCCGATGACCAGCGACCGCCAGACAGACCGCACGATGCCGCTTGATTGAATTTATTCTGTATCAACGCAACAGAGGCATAACTATCACACGCCTGCGCACGGGTCCGACAGGCCGCAAGTGCCTGGGCACGCCGACCATCCTCCGCCGTAAGGTTAGCCATAGTGGTGGTGCTAATCAGGCACCAATTGCGATGCCCCAGATAATCAAAACTCCACCCGCCGCCGTCAAATCCACAACCCAACTCCTTGTTTGACGTCTGTTGAGCGATGGCGGACGAAGCATAGGCGTCGCAGTTAAGATGCGACTCGGCCCGAGCAGCCTGTGGCAGTGTGGCGTTGGCAATAGCAATGAATGCGGCGACGCGAACCGACAAGTGCATTGTCAAATCCCTCGATAAAACCTGATCTCAGTGTAGCGCGCATTTTCCCGTCGCGTAAAGCTTTGCAGTCGACGCGCATTGAACCGCAGCGCTGTTTTTGGTCAACGCCCGGTTCGGAGTTCTTGCAGTATGCGCCGAGCGCTTACAAAAATGGCCCCGGCGGTACCGGGGCCAAATTTGCTCCAACAGCTCAGCTTACCACTGGCTGCCGACTTCCCATTTCGCGATCATCGCGTTCAGAGTGCCGTCATCCTTCATCGACTGGATTGCAGCGTTGAATGCGTCGCGCAAGTCGCTGTCGGACTCGCGGAAGCCCATGGCGGTGCCGCCACCGATCATCTCTTCTTGATCGAGCAACATCAGGTCGCCGTCACCGTCAGCGATCGGCATCAGGTAGTTCTTGTCGGCAAGAACTGCGTCCGCCTCGCCGTTCTTCACAGCGGCAATGGTTTCCTCAGGTGTGGCGAATTCGACCAGAGTCGCACCGGTGTTGGCAACAAAGGCCGCCTGAATCGTATTTGTCTGGGCTGCGATCACGCCACTGGCCAGATCGGCATCTGCCGACATCGCTAGATAGGCGGAGGGGTCCGGCGGGATGTAGGCGTTGGTGAAGTCGATGACTTCGTCACGCTCGTCTGTGATGCTCATACCAGCGATGATGGTGTCATAGTTGCCGGAAACGAGGTTCGGGATGATCGAATCCCACTCGTTGGTGACCCACTCACAGGTCATTTCAGCGCGTTTGCACAGCTCATCGCCCAACTCACGCTCGAACCCGTCGACTTCACCGGCGTCGTTGATGAAGTTATACGGAGGATAAGCGCCTTCGGTGCCCATACGGACGGTCGAATGGCTGGCAGCGATGGCCACGCCCGCGCTGAGCGCGAGGGCGGCCGTGGCAAGGATCAGTTTTTTCATTGTTTAAACTCCCTTAGTTGGATCATGTGGTGGACTTTATCAGTTGTTTGTCGCTGGCGGAAACCACTTATCGGTCAAATCCGCCAGCTTTCCGCTACGTCCGATTTCTTCAAGGCCCGCGTTGAAGGCGTCAAGGAGCGCATCTTCGCCGGGGCGGAAACCGATTCGCACGCCACCCTCGAATGTGATCCGGGCGCGAGTTACCTCAAGCGTGCTGTTTGAAGACTCGGCACGTTCGACCATCAGTTTGGTCATTCCGATTGCGGCGTCGACGGTGCCATCAGCCACCGCATCGCCCGCCGCCTCGATCGTGTCTGTTCCCAGCACGTCAAAACCCTCGGCCATCGCATGACCTTCCTGGAGCGAGCCTTTCAGGGCCGCGACCCGCGCGCCGGGGCGCAAACTGTCGCCACTGCGCACCAGCCACGCAGCACTTCCGCTGCCGTGATAGGGGGTCGAAAAGGCAATTACCTCGGCCCGTTCCGGATTCGGGCCCATCCCGGACATGATCGCGTCAATCTCACTGCCCTGAAGAGCCGAGATCAGGTCCTCCCATGGTAAGCGGACCCAGGTGCAATCAAGCTCAATTTCCGTGCAGAGAACCGAGGCAAGTTCCACTTCGAACCCGTCCAGCCCGTCGTCGGGGTTCAGGAAACTGTAAGGCGGATAGGCTCCGTCAGTGCCCAGGCGGACCGGTTGGGGAATGTCTTGCGCGGCCAGCGAGGTGGTCAAAAACAAGGTCGCTAGGGTCGCCGGAAATCTCATGCGGCCTTGCCGGGGTTCAGGAAGCCGCGCAGACGCTCGGTTTCCGGGGCGCCGAACAGGCGGTCCGGTGCACCCTCTTCTTCGATCCGGCCCAGATGCAGGAACACGACATGGTCCGAGACATCGCGCGCCAGCCGCATATCGTGGGTGACCAGCAACATGGTGCGCCCTTCGGCGGCCAGATCCTTGATCACTTTCAGAACCTCCTGTTCCAGTTCCGGGTCCAGCGCGCTGGTCGGTTCATCAAACAGCAGCGCACGTGGCTCCATACACAGTGCACGCGCGATGGCAGCGCGCTGTTGCTGACCGCCCGACAGTTGTGCGGGCCAGACGTCGCATTTGTCGCCAATCCCGACTTTAGCGAGGTATTTGCGTGCCGCAGCCTCAACCTCGTCCCGGTCGCGCTTCATAACGTATAGTGGGGCCTCCATCACGTTCTGCAGAACCGTCATATGTGACCAGAGGTTGAACTGCTGGAAAACCATCGAAAGGTTTGTGCGGATACGGGTGACTTGCTTGGCGTCGGCGGGGCGGCGGTCGAGGCCGGTGCCGCGCCACTTGATCGGCTCTCCCTCGAAAAGGATCTCGCCCGACTGGCTGTCCTCCAGCAAATTGGCGCAGCGCAGAAGGGTGGATTTGCCGGACCCGGACGACCCGATGAGCGAGACGACGTGGCCCTTCGGCGCGACCATGTCGACGCCTTTCAGGACTTCAAGCTCGCCATAACTTTTGTGCAGATCGCGGATTTCGATGACGGGCGGGGTTTCAGTCACAGCAGATCGCTTCCTTTTGGCGGGTTGGCGGGCAGACTGCCTGTATTTTGCAGATCATTGCAATGGGCCAGTGGCGTCACACCGTTGGCGGGGTCCAGACTGCGAGGTATTCCGAGGCCGGGATCTGAACGAGGCCTGTCAAAAGCAGGGCATCGCGGTCATCTGCGGACATTTCAGAGATCGCCGACGATATGGCCTCTCGGAGCGGTCCGGGATCGCGGTTGGCGGCGGTAATGTAGGGCAGGCCCGGTGTCGGGCGGGTGCGGTCCAAAACGCGCAGGTTGGTCGCAAAGCTGTCGTGTCGCGTGATCAATATCCAGGAAACCGCGTCGATGGCGGCAATGTCGGCGTTGCCCTCGGCGACCATTCGGGCCGAGGCAATGTGGGAGCCGGAATCGATGGCCTTACTGGAAAAGGAAAAGCGAAGTACCGACGCCTCATATTCTGGCGCAGCCCAGCCGGACTGAGACTGCGGGTCGTTGCGCGCAAGGGATGCGGCGGCAAAGTCGGCGAGGGTGTCGCGTGGGTCGTCGGCGCGGACGACAATGGCGGAGTTGTAATAGCCGGGTTCAACGCCGGGCAGATCGTAGGCGGGGGTACCGACCAGTTGAACGTCTCCGTGAAGGTGTGCGCGATAGGGATAGCCGCAGGTTTGCGAAAGCAGCAGTCCGGGCGCGCGCCAGTCGTCCCATGGATCTCCGCCCCGGTTCAGATTGCCTGGTCCTTCGCCCAGCGCGCCTCGGACAGCCTGCCAAAACCGATCTATTGCGCACCGTGTTTCGGGGCGCTCGTACATCGGCAGGCTTGCTATCATCTGCGCGGTCAGTCGCCGCGTGCGACCCGTTGGCGGGCCAGCGCGCTGTCGCGGTCGTTCACGCCCAGAAGCGAGGCGACGAGTCGCAGTTGCGTGTCTTCTTCGTGATCGCGTTCGCCATCGGCCAGGGCGACGGCCCAAAGCGCCTCGATCACCGTTTCTCGGTCCTCGAACGGCACCGCGTCCTTGATCGCACGGGTAAAGCGGACGGTGTCGGGGGCCTCAGACTCGAGAACCTCGGCGTTTTCGCGCAGAGCAACCGCTTCGGCAAGCGGCAGCTCATAGCGCTTGGCAATCTGGTGGTCGATCTGGGCAACCTCTGACGGCGCGTAGTGCTCGTCAGACCGAGCGACGCGCACCAACAGCGCTGCAAGCGCCAAGCGACTGTCCGGGTCGGGCAGAAGGTCGGGTTCGGGGGCCGTCATACGGCGGAGGAGATCAGCGAACATGACTGGAGATATAGGGGATTGTGACGGCGAGGGAAGCCTGCGTTCGCAAGATTCGCTTTAGCCAATATACCAATCTTCGCAACGAGCAGCCTCAGTACGTCGATAAAGCAGGCGTCTTGCGGCAAGACCGTGTATCACGCCCAACCCGGCGGGGATCCGATCCAGATTCAAGCATTGGGCCATCGCCAATCGATGAGCGCCGCCAGAACCGACCAGCAAACGGCCATCGCGCGCCACATGCACAAGAATTGCATCGCGTTCGGTCGTGCGCCCATCAATCATAGTGCCGATCGATGGCAACCCGCGCGCCTTTGCCAGTTCGTACAGCGCATCGAGCCTTTCATACCGGCGCACAATATCTTCATGGTTTCGGCACCCGTCGACTTCCCCGTCAGCGTTGTTTGCCAGTTCGGCCGCCAGGTGCCTGTAGGCGCCGGTCTCTTCCCAGCTCTGACCTTCGATCCAGTGCAAGCGGCAGCACTGCGCACGCCAACTATTCTGGAACGGCTTTGTTTGTTGGTCCCATGTGCCGAATCGAATGCGACCAAAATATCGGTATGGAATCCCGATGCCGACATAGTCTTTGAGATGCTTGAGTCTTACCCAGATACGCTCAAAGGGATATATTTCCGTTCCGGCGACGGTATTATGAACGACCGTGCGCAGCGACCTTCGAATTCGTTTTCGTAGGGCAACCATCCCCGTGATCCCCCCTGCAAGAAGTGTGACTCAGCCAGTTTGTCGCGCAACGCAGGTCTAGCCGTCATAACCCTCGACGATAACCAGCCGCCCCTCGGCAACGCCTTCGCGGATTGCCTTGGCCGCCTGATAGTCCGGGTCATCGTAGCAGGCGAGAGCGGCTTCATAACTTGGGAATTCGATGACCACCGAACGCGGGTGCGCCTTATCTTCGACCACCGTTTGCTGACCACCGCGCACTACAAAGCGCGCGCCATGTCGTGTCATCGGCCCGGCAGCAGCGGCTTTGTAGTCCTCATAGCCATCCGGGTCGCGGACGCTGTTGTTAACGATCCAGTAGCCTTTGGGCATGAGGTGACCTCGTTAGGTTGGGTGGCGCCAGCCTAGGCCGGGTCAGGCCAGATCGTCCAGTGGGGTTGAAGCAGCGTCTCGATGGGTAATTATTCGCTTAAATGGGCGCAAAAAAACACGGTGCAACAGGTATTTCTCGGTCCATTTTGACGGAGACGGGGTTCAACCGTCCCCACCCTTGAAGCTCACTCAAACTAGCCGCGACACTTCCTTCGCCGCACCGACAAACCCTTCAAACAACGGATGTGGCGCAAAGGGCTTGCTCTTTAGTTCCGGGTGAAACTGTACTCCGATAAACCACGGATGATCCGGCCATTCGACGATTTCGGGCAGGCGTCCGTCTGGACTCATCCCGGAAAACTTCAGGCCCACTGCCTCTAGTTTCTCGCGATACTTGATGTCCACCTCATAACGATGTCGGTGGCGTTCCTCGATCGTCGTGGTTCCGTAGACTTCGGCAACTTTCGACCCCGGTTCCAGCGTCGCCGCATAAGCACCCAGCCGCATGGTGCCGCCTTTGTCGTCCAGCACAGTGCGGGCAATTTTCTGGTTGTCTTTGACCCATTCTTTCAGATGGAAGATCACCGGCTCGAAACGTTCCTCACCCGCTTCATGGTCGAATTCCTGGCTGCCGGCGTTTTCCATCCCGGCCAGATTGCGCGCCGCCTCGATCACCGCCATCTGCATCCCCAGACAGATGCCCAGATATGGGATTTCCCGTGTCCGGGCAAATTCAGCGGCCTTGATCTTGCCCTCGGTGCCGCGCTCACCAAAGCCGCCGGGGACAAGGATGGCGTGGAAGCCTTCCAGGTAGGGGGCGGGGTCTTCGCGCTCGAAAATCTCGGCATCGATCCATTCCAGCGTTACCCGGACCCGGTGTGCCATGCCACCGTGGGTCAGCGCTTCGGCGATGGATTTATAGGCGTCCTCAAGCTGGGTGTATTTGCCGACAATGGCAACGCGGACCTCGCCCTCGGGGTTGAAGATACGGTCAGCGACGTCTTCCCAGACAGACAGATTTGGTGCGGGCGCGGGTGCAATGCGGAAAGCGTCCAGCACAGCCTGATCCAGCCCTTCGCGATGATAGGCCAGCGGCGCTTCGTAGATGGATTTCAGGTCGGGTGCCGCAATGACGTCTTCCTTGCGGACGTTGCAGAACAGAGCGATTTTTTCGCGCTCTTTTTCCGGGATCGGCTTGTCGGATCGGCAAACCAAAACGTCGGGCGCGATACCGATCGAGCGCAACTCCTTGACGCTGTGCTGGGTCGGCTTGGTTTTTAGCTCTCCGGCAGCTCCGATCCAAGGCAGCAGGGTCAGGTGCATAAAGACGCATTCGCCGCGGGGGCGGTCCTGAGCGAACTGGCGGATCGCTTCGAAAAAGGGCAGGCCCTCGATGTCGCCGACGGTGCCGCCGATTTCACACAGCATGAAGTCGACTTCATCATCGCCGATGGCAATGAAGTCTTTGATCTCATTGGTGACATGCGGAATCACCTGGATTGTTTTCCCGAGGTAGTCGCCACGCCGCTCCTTCTCCAACACGGTCGAGTAAATCCGTCCTGAGGATACACTGTCGGTCTTTCGCGCCGATACCCCGGTGAAACGTTCGTAATGGCCCAGGTCGAGGTCAGTCTCTGCGCCATCATCAGTGACGAAAACCTCGCCATGCTCAAAGGGCGACATCGTGCCGGGATCGACGTTCAGATACGGGTCAAGTTTGCGTAACCGCACGGAATAGCCGCGCGCTTGCAGCAATGCACCAAGGGCTGCCGAGGCCAACCCCTTGCCA
>Ga0115566_10003292_pt1 | contig 13099 bp, 6 predicted proteins | sample COGITO_mtgs_1204_3_FD_87173 | JGI IMG/M metagenome (GOLD analysis project Ga0115566, IMG submission 87173) | Pelagic marine microbial communities from North Sea - COGITO_mtgs_120405 | ecosystem: Environmental > Aquatic > Marine > Epipelagic | place: Germany:Helgoland, sampling site Kabeltonne...
ACCGTAATTTTTATAGAAAGAGGTAGGTACTCCTTTGTACGATACACTCTTAGACGAATTTGAAGATGACGCACGTGTAGCGGTTGATCCGGCTGGGTTCGATGCGCCAGATGAAGACGAAGTAATTGTTGATGTCAGTGGATCTGCTGAGACCGACACCGATAATGCGATTTCCGAAATCGATGATGGCGAGTCATGGTCTGATGACCCTGTGCGTATGTACTTGACCCAAATGGGCGAGATACCTCTTCTGACACGTCACCAAGAAATCACACTCGCCAAACGAATTGAGGACACTCGCCGGCAATTTCGTACAAAGTTGCTGGAATGCAACTACGTGATCCAACAAGCCTTCAAAATCATTAAAAGAGTTCACGAAGGTGAACTGCCATTCGACCGAACAGTTCAAGTTTCCGTGACCGACCGTTTGGAAAAAGAACAAATCCTTGGAAGACTTCCACACAATGTCGATTTGATCGAAACACTTCTTCGAAAAAATCGCCAGGATTATTACATCGCACTATCAAAGTCGCAACCAAAAAAGAAACGCCGCGAATCGTGGGTCCGACTTTCGCGTCGGCGGCGTCGATGCGTCCGGTTGATCGAAGAACTTGGACTGCGTACCCAGCGCATCGAAGCCATGATCAATGTGGTTGAGGATTTCAACACTCGTGTTCAAGATCTCAAAGCCAAGATTGCTGACCACAAAAAGGCACGCAAAGCTCCACAAGGACGTGAGCCGTGGCAAAAAGAATTGCACCACATCTTGATCGCCTGTCAAGAAACGCCAAACAGCTTGAAGAATCGTGTCGAGTACATCCGCAAGGTATTCTCAAGATACCAAAAAGCAAAGCGTGCCCTGTCCGAAGGTAACCTGCGATTGGTCGTTTCGATTGCAAAGAAGTACCGAAATCGTGGGCTAAGTTTCCTGGACTTGATTCAAGAAGGTAACGCCGGATTGATGCGTGCCGTCGACAAATTCGAGTATCGTCGTGGATTCAAGTTCTGCACGTATGCAACCTGGTGGATTCGCCAAGCAATCACTCGTGCGGTTGCCGACCAAAGCCGAACGATCCGTATTCCCGTCCATATGGTCGAGACGATGTCTCGGGTTCGAAACGTGGCTCGACAATTGCTTCAGGAGCTTGGTCGTGAACCATCGCTCGAAGAAACTGCTCGCCGTGCAGAAACCACCATCGAAGAAGCACGTCGCGTTTTGGCGATGAGTCGCTATCCAATCAGTTTGGATCGTCCCGTCGGAAATAGCGAAGACAGCCAATTTGGAGACTTGCTGCCAGATGGTGACGCGGACAACCCTGCAAATGGTGCTGCACAGGAAATGCTTCGTGGTCGAATTGACAATGTGTTGAAAACACTCAGCTATCGTGAGCGAGAAATCATCAAATTGCGATATGGTTTAGGTGACGGTTACAGCTATACTTTGGAAGAAGTTGGCCATATTTTTAAAGTTACCCGTGAACGTATCCGTCAAATCGAAGCCAAAGCAGTTCGCAAGTTGCAACAACCAAGCCGCAGCCAGGAATTGGTTGGATTCCTCGACTAATCGTGCTGACGTTCGCTTAATCGCGAACTCGAAAATCGCGAACTCGAAAATCGCGAATTCGAAACCACAAAGATTCAAACGATCACAAACGCCGAGCATTCCATTTTGCTCGGCGTTTTTTCGTTTGAACTCCGGTCAATGGCGTTTGCTGAAATTGCAGGCTTCGCGTCCACGACCAAACGAAACCAGCTGGAGACCGGTTACCGATTTTGTATTTACGATCGTTTTTGCGGCGATCATCCTTTGTTTCAGTTGTCAAACTGACGCACTACAGAATCGGACTCAAGACAGAATCTCGACTTCACGGATCTCGACTTCACGGATCTCGACTTCACGGATCGCGACTTCACGGATCGCGACTTCCATTGAGCAGCTTTCCAGTGAAAATCCTCTCGTTCGCGAAAATGCCAAAGCAAATTTGAAACTGGCCGGAAGTGCTGCCTACGGGCAACTGGAGCACAACCGAAGAACCGGGTCACTGGAATCCCAACTGCTGATCGAAGAGCTATTGCAACAGATCAAATTCAGCTGGTTCGATGCAAACGATTTACCATCGGTCAAGAACTTGATGTTCAATTTTGCCGATCGCAAAACGGCAGATCGGATTGCGATTGTTGACCAATTGGCGATTTTGCCGGCGAAGCACTCATGGAATGCATTGATCAAAATCGTACAGTTTGACCGCGAACCCAAGGTTTCCAACAGTGCCGCAAGAGCGTGTTTGCAAACCTTCTTTATTCGCGACGGATCAACGAAACAAACTGCGATTCAATTTGCCAAGTCGCAAGAACTCATCCGATTTGACCTTCCGGCGAAGGCAATTTCAGCGATTGAAAGTGATAGCGTTCGAGCCGTCGCCTTTGTGTTTTACTTAGCAAAAAAGCTCGAACAATTGTTCGGACCGAGAGCCAACGATAACACGAAAGACGGTAACAATTCCTCCAAAGTGGACAGCGATTTAAACGAAAATCAAATGATTGCCAACCTCCTGGCCGGCTTCCCGAACCCTTTAAGGAAACCAGTTCTTCAAACTGCTTATGAACTCTGTGGCCAGTCGTCGGACGCTGCTCAGTTTATAGATCAACGATGTCTTGAGGTTATCGAGTCAGACCGTATTGAGTTATTGGAATCGACCGTCGAAGCGTTTTTCTACGCTGGAAGGCTCGAATTAATTATCGAGCTTTTCCAGAAGAACCCAGACCTCGTCCAACGAAAGTGGATCATGCCATTCGTTTTGGCAGAGTCGCATTACCTACGTGGGGAAAACGAATTGGGAAACAAAATAGTGTCATGGGCTGTCAGCCAGTCGTCACCGTATGACACAGAAAAGCAGCGACTGCCTGTTTTAAACGCAATCGCGCTGGAATCAAACGGATTGATTCATAGTGCGGAACACTTGCTTGGCTCAGATGAAAAATTAAAGTCATTGCCGACTCACCTTCGTTTGGCGACCTACGAAATTCGAATCGGAAAACTCAACTCCGCCTACGATCGCATTCAGACCATCTTGGAGTCGCCACAGGTCATTACGAAAATCAAATCGCAAAGTTTTCGACTTCTTTCCGAAATAGCTGGGGCCAAAAACGACGTCCGCCAGGAATTAGACTGGCTAAAGAAAGCTTTGAATGCTGATCCAGCAAACGCCGCCAATGCAGTAAGATTTTATCTGGCAGCCCAAACGCTCTCCGACATCGACAAAAAGATTGCTCAGCAAAGGATTGATGTTTGCATCGGGATCCAAAGGGATCGAAACCGAAAAGCAGGAAAAATGGAACAGTCCAGCATTCCGGCGGAGAGAAATATTGGCAAAAAGACAATGCAAAAATCCTCCAATGCGTTAGCCTGGTTGCTGGCAAACACCAGTGAAGACATTGAGGAAGCCTTAAATTTTGCGAGGCGTGCGGCTGTAGAGCCGATGCAGGACAGCTCAATCTTGGACACGCTTGCATTCTGTTACTTCAAATCCGGAAATCAAAAAGCCGCAATCATTGCTCAGCGGCAAGCTGTATTCCTAAAGCCCTTCGACAAGGGTTATCGTCAGCGTCTCCGAAAGTACGAAGAAAAGTAACCCTCGCCGCGAACGGCAATTTTTCTCGTTCCCTCGCTGATCAGCCACAACTCTTGACAAACCGTTCGGCTTTTAGCGACTGAGCCTTTATCCCATGTGATGTTCATTGTGTTAAACTCGCCTACTAACTTTGCAACCCCATGTATAACGGAAATCAAACGATGTATCGAAATTTTGCATTAGCAATGGTGCTGGTCATTTACCTCAATCAGATCGGAGCCGCCGATGACTGGGCACGCTTCCGCGGCCCTGAAGGTTCTGGAGTCGCGGTGGATTCGAATTCGTTGCCAACCGCATGGTCACCGTCTGCGAACTTAGCGTGGAAGACGCCGCTCCCTGGACCAGGAGCATCCAGTCCAATCATTGTCGGCGACAAAGCATTCGTCACCTGCTACTCCGGCTATGGGTTGATCCAAGAGAGCCCGGGCGACATCGAGCAACTTGTTCGTCATCTTGTTTGCATCGATGTAAAGTCAGGAAAGAAACTCTGGCAAAAAGATGTGAAAGCATCTTTACCCGAGGATCCCTACTCCGGCATCGGCGTAACGGCTCACGGATACGCTTCTCACACGCCTGTTTCCGACGGAAAAAACGTTTTCGCGTTTTTTGGCAAAAGCGGAGTTCACGCTTTTGATATGGATGGCAAAGCACTCTGGAACGCAGAAGTAGGCAAAGAATCTGACCCCGCTAAATGGGGTTCATCCTCCAGTCCAATCGTTTACAAAAACATCCTAATCGTGACCGCTTCGGCCGAAAGCCAATCCATTTTCGGTTTCGATAAAGATTCCGGCAAAGAACTTTGGCGTCAGGAAGCCAAAGGCCTTGATGGCATGTGGGGCACACCGACGTTGGTTAAAGTCGACGACAACCGGACCGACCTTGTCATGTGCGTTGCCAAAGAACTTTGGGGGCTTGATCCCATCAACGGAAAACTTCGATGGTTCGCTGACGCGACCGGTTCTCAGCAAGCCTACTCCAGCGTTGTGCTGGATGGCAAACGGGTCTACGCATTCACCGGACGGGGTGGTGGCAGCATTGCACTCGATGCCGGTGGTAGCGGTGACATCAGCAAATCGAACACGGTTTGGACCGGACGCGACAACGCGAGCTTCTCATCGCCTATCCGTCACAAAAACAAGCTATACGTCGTCGCAAGCAGCATTCTAACGGTAGTCGACGCAAAAAGTGGAGAAAGACTTCAGCAACTTCGCCTTAAAGGCGGTCGAAAAACGGGAGGTCGTTTTGGCTCGCTCGACTATCCATCTCCTGTCGTGGTGGGTGACCGAATGTTTTATCTCAATGGCAGCGGACAGATGTTCGTCTTCTCACTTGGTGAAAAGCTGAAGCAAATTGCCTTAAATACCGTTACGACTGAAAAGGAAATTTTTTGGGGAACACCTGCGGTCAGTAACAATCAAATGATCCTTCGCAGTGCCAAATACCTTTACTGTGTTGCTGACAAGGGTGACAAAGTAGAACCAAACGCGACTTTACTCGCAAAAGGTGGCGATGAACCCGCTCGACCGACACCACGTGCAGGCGGCGGCCGACCAGGTGGAGGACGTCAGTTTGATCCAATGAGCATGTTTAATGGAATGGACACAAACAAAGACGGAAAGGTTACGGAAAAAGAACTGGAAGGTAACCGAATGGCAGATCGGTTGAAGACATTGGATAAAAATGCTGATGGAGCGATTTCGAAAGACGAGTTCAGCTCGGGCATTTCAACCCTGTTCAGCCGCGGTGGTGGTGGAAATCGTGGTGGTGGTGGAAATCGTGGTGGTGGAAACTATGGAGGCCGCGGCAATGACACTCGACCAGATCGTCCGCAACGCCCTGAATCCGTCAAGAAGTAAATCCGTTTTCAGTCGGCAATCGGCGTGCAAACGCCGATTGCCCTTGTTTTATTTCTTGGGAATCACCTTCGGTACAGTTACCGTTTTCGTTTCGTTCCGCGAATGACTTCTGACGGAGTACCACCGTAAATCACTGAGAAGGCGCGATTGAAATCATTTCCATTGCGAAGAGCTTTGATTAAATTGTTGAATTTGCTGCGATTTCCCATCAGCTTTGAGACAAAAACGTAACCCGCTATTACAGCGTCTTCTGGTGGTAATTGGCCACGGACAAATTCGTCACCCGTTTGCATCTTTGCCAGGACTTGAGGCCAACGCTCCTTCCAACCGAGAACTCGCGGATCCTTAGGAGCGGTTTTCTGCGCTGCCGCCCGCGCCGCACCTTCTGAAAACCACGTCGGCGTTTCCACGCCAAGATTTGCAACAAGGACGCCTGCAATTTGCTGAGCAAGCATCGCTTCTTCGGAATACTCGTCATCGTTTCGAGGCAAAATAATTGCCCCATAAGCGTTAACAATGTCGTATCGAAAATGACCTTTCCATTCTTTTGGTAGCTCTCGTCGCTCGACCATTTTTCCAAACTCACTGTAATCGTAGCGTTGTTTGAACAAGTACAATGTTGCCCGGCCTTTGACCAACGGCCCCGATCCACCCAAGAACATTCGATTGATTTTGGGTGTTAGCTTTTCTGCAAGTTTTGCATAGTCATTCAAAACGGTTTCAGACATGTCGCCGAACAGAACAAAACTCTTCGTTTCGACCATGGTTGGGTCTGTGTTAGGCATGAACAGCTTCCAATTGGTCTTCGATGCAGCCAATCGGTCCGCCATCAATTCTTCGTGGGATGCCTTGGTCGCTTTGGCAAGCTCAAAAATCGGCTTGATGTCCTGGCGTTCGTCTTTTGCGTCGAAAGTGCCACCCTCCAAAATCCATTTTTCTATTTTGGCGATCTCCTCTGGCTTCAATGCCGGTCTTCTTGCGGGCATTCGCGCACCACCTTCGCCTTTGATTCGTTTAACGAGAAGGCTTTCCGCCGGCTTTCCCTGAACAATAATTTGCCCGGTGTCGCCACCCCGGATCAGTTGTCGAAAAGTTGAAAGATTCAAACCGCCACTTGCGTTGTTCTGAATATCGTAATGGCATCCATTGCAATTTTTGATAAAGATCGGCGCGATATCGAATGCGAAACTGACGGTCTCCTTTCCAGTTGCCATGACCACTTTGGCTTCGTCGACAACAGGCGCATCGGGGTCAGCCGCTTTTGCCAAGTCATTCAGGCTGACCGCCTTGTCCGCACCATCGTACTTCGCACCTTCCGCGATCCACTTTTTCAAAATCGCAACTTCCTCCGCTTTGACTTCTCCACTTGGTGGCATTTCACCGTCGTCGATCACCTCAATCAACCGACTGCCGGTAGCGTCTCCTGGAAAAATTACCGTATTATTATTTTGCCCCCTCATCAGATTTTCAAATGTCGACATGCTAAACCGGCCTTGAGCCCGATTCACATGGCAACGACCGCAATTGCTGACCAAAATCGGTGCAACGGATTTTGAGAAACTAACGCCCATCGCAGCGTCACTGCCCGGTTTGGGTTTGGGCGGATTTAAGGGCTTTAGTGCAGGAAGTGTATAACCTTCTAATTCCAGTAGCGAATGGGCTTTTTGTAATCGTGAGTAAGTCGGGCGTAATGCCCGGATGACTTTCTGATCTCCAGAAGTTGTCAACGAGTCGATGTCCGCTTGGATGGTTTTGACCAATGCTGCACAATCCTTCAGCTTTTTCGACCCGTAAAGCTTTCCAGCTTCCACCATTTGATTGTTGATTTTTGTAATCGCCTGACGCTGCGCCGCAGTTTGTCCGCTGCAAATGTTTGCACCAAATAACAGCAAAGCAAAAGCAATGACAAAACAGCTCGATTGGGTCAGACGCACTTTGAACTCCGCTGAAAAACTGAAACTAGACTGGATAAAGCAAGCAATGATTGATTTCGATGCGGGCTTCAACCGCTAAGATTATTATAAGTTGCTCTTGAAAATCGCGAAACTTCCGCGAGGACGTTTTCGAACATGGATACGAAGGTAGTCATTTTCGGGCAAGGTTGAATTGTTGCCAACGCGGCCTGTTCATCTTTAAAAATGCCACGCAAGTGCGTATGGACACCGAAATATTACTTCTTAAAAACGAATAATGCCTCAAAAAGTACTCCGAGAACGCGACCGAAAACGTTTTTTATGCGTGGTGCCGCTTGCGTGCCTTCAACTTTCGCTTGAAAAAATATTCGTCGGAACGTGATTGCTTGTAGCCGTATTCGACAGCAAACCATTCTGCAAACCGCTCGCGGTCCTCATAACCGGTATTCCGATCGTCAAGCAAATGCCCCAATTCGTGTATCAAGATGTTGTTTAAATAAAAATCTCGAGCCGTTTTCTCAGTCCAAGCCAATGTCCATGTCTCATCGACTGCATCGTGCGTCCATTTACCGCCATACATCTTGGTTTCAACCAATAAACGAGGCGATGGCGGGGCTCCATAGGTCTCAACAAACGCTTCATTGAGTGGGTAAAGATACAACGCCGTCCCCCACTGCATCCCGTAGCAGGGAAAGCTCTTTTTCTTTTTGGTAATCCGCCCAAGTTGGACGACATCAAGATCAGCGAGCATCTCCGGTGGAAGAAGTGCAAGCCGGTTGGCGACTTCAGCTGATGTCACAACGTGGACAAGTCCAATACCTGGGTCCTTTTCAATGATCCGATAGCCGTCTTTTTCCCCTTCGACCGGTTCATACCAATCTTCATTCGGAAAGAAAGAACGTTTTGCCTCAGATTGTGCAAAACGATTCCGATTCCGCGGGACACCGTAAGACATCCGCTTTTTGCTGCGGCGAAAAGCGTGATTTTTTTTTGAACTCGACATCGCTATTCCATTCAGAAAACGGTCTGCGACATCCCTGGCGATTGTATTCAGCGACGATTGCTGAATCGAAACTATTTCTCCTTCAACAATAGTAGGCAGCGGGACGGCCCGAATTCAAGAATCAAATCTCAAGCCCATGGTCCGACGCTGGAATCCGCCCACGGAACTGCGACTCGATTCGAGTTTGCGGAGGATGCCGATCATTGCGACTGCGACAAAAACCCGGATCGTGCCGATTAGTCGATCATTGCCCGTGCGTCCATCCGCCAAAGGACGCTTTGTAAAACTGAAGTGCTAGCACCTCGGTTGACAACTTCAGAGGTGGCGACCAGCGGTGGAAATCCGAAAAATCCCATTGCTGTCCAGTCACTTTGGGTTCGACACTCGGTTGGAACCGTTACTCATCCGCCCAGTAGGCTCAACCAATCCAGAACCAGGATGGTGAATGCGGACGATGCAAAAACAGAAACGAGAATCATAATCATCAACACGACGGGTGTGATTTCGATCGTTTTGCGAGACATCGATCCAGGATTGCTTGGCTGAGAACCGTTGGACGGCAAGCCTGCAGCGGGCACATCGGATAAAGATTGGCTTGACTGAGAGTGAATTTCCGAACCGGCAACAATGTCGGAAAAAGAAACTGCATTGAGTCGGATTTTGGAATGTGATCCGCTTCTGGAAGGCGACACATTCTTCACCGAATCATCGTCGGAAACCGCCACCGTTTCATTAGGGGAAGCAGGCGCGGGATTTTTTTCACGATCAACCGTTGACGGATCGAATGCAGCAGAGCCATCGACAATCGGCGTGCCCTCATTCGAAGCGTTTAAGGAGGCCTGCTTCACAACCACCGCTGGAGTCCTTCCAGCCAACCAATCAGACAAAACTTGATTGACTTCATTACAACTTTGCGGCCGGTCATCAGGATCTTTTTCCATCATCCGATCGAGTATTTTTTGAAGCGAGTCAGGGCAATCGTTTCGGTATTCTGAAATTTTCTTGGGGCTACGAGTTTGATGCATGCTGATACGTTGTGCGAGGGTTCCCTCATTAAACGGTGGCTCACCAGCGAGCATAAAAAACAGAGTGCACCCCAAACCGTAGATATCGGCGCGGTGATCAACGGTATGACTGTTCATCGCTTGCTCAGGTGCCAAGTAATCAGCGGTACCCAGGATCTTTTCGTTGTACTCCAAAGTTAACGAATACTCGTCTTCCTTGAAGAGCGCCAAACCGAGATCAAGGATTTTGACTTCGTTATTTTTATCGACCAACAAGTTACCCGGTTTCACATCACGATGAATCACGCCTTCGTCATGAGCAAACTGCAGAGCATTCGCCGCCTGGGCGATATAACTGGCTGCATCACGCGGGTTGACCTTGCCATCTTGTTCAATAATTTTCCCGACGTCCCGACCATCGACGAACTCCATGATCAGATAATGCGTTTCACTTTCTTCGTCATGATCGACGTCGAATGCCCGGACGATGTTGGGATGATTCAATGAGGCGGATGCCCGGGCTTCGATGTAGAATCGTTCGAGATAAGTCTTATCGGAAACCCGCTTTCGAGGCAGAACCTTAATCGCACGTCGCTGGTGCATTTGGACGTGTTCGACCAAGTACACGCTGCTCATGCCACCCGTTCCGATGTGGCCAAGGATTTTGTACTTGCCCAGAAAGAAGCCTTTGTACTTTTGGCTGAGCAATTTCTCGGATTGCCATTTGGTAATCATCTCCATTTCAATGAGACGATTCATCACGAATTTGGTATCGGCCAATGGCTCGCCACCGTTCTCTTGCTTGAGCCTGGTTAGCGAATCGCGCAGCACATTATCCGGAATGAGTCCGCTTTTTTGTAAAAGCTCTACAAAACGTTTGACGCTAATTTTCGCCATAACCATCCGGGAAAAGCATTAGAGAAGCGTACATCCTGTCCCGCCCTAGCCAAAGATCGTACCAACACCTTTATCTTAGCCTCGAATCAAGGAAACGTCATGTGATCTTTGAGATATTGAGGTTTGTGGAAGTTTGAGCGAGCAATGAATAGGGTAAAGAACAGAATTGTCCGATTTTTCATAGACTAAATGACGCGCCATTCGCATATTGGGCAGAACGAGTAAAATATCCTGTTTCGAAATTGCCCGGATAGAAGATGCCCGTTTCCGATATTGTCATCAAAGGTGCACGTGAACATAACCTACAGGATGTAAGCGTCACCCTCCCGCGGAACCAGTTGATTTGCCTTACGGGCGTGAGTGGAAGTGGTAAAAGTTCGCTAGCATTCGATACTCTGTATGCCGAAGGCCAACGCCGCTACATCGAATCACTCTCCAGTTTTGCGCGTCAATTTCTAGGGCAAATGCCCAAACCGGATGTCGATCTGATCTCTGGATTGAGTCCATCGATTTCGATTTCGCAAAAATCTGCCGGCAATAATCCGCGATCGACGGTCGGAACGATTACGGAAATCTACGACTACTTGCGGGTCCTTTTTGCTCGTGTCGGTTCTGGGCATTGTCCAAAATGTGGTGATCCGATCACGGCTCAGTCGCGAGATGAAATCATCGGACGAATTTCACGATTCGAAAAAAACGCAAAGTACATGATTCTGTCCCCCATCGTGCGAGCCCAAAAAGGTGCTCATCGCGATCTGTTTGAGGATCTTTTGAAGCAAGGATTCGTCCGAGCCCGAGTAAACGGCGAAGTCGTTGCACTAAGCGAAGATCACAACCTTGACCGCCAACTGCGCCACAATATCGAAGTCGTGATTGATCGACTGGTCAACAAAGGCAACATTCGCGGTCGACTCTCCGAAGCAGTCGACCTTGCTTTGAAGATCGGCAAAGGCAACTTGATTGCCATGATTGAGAATGACGATGCACCGACCGGTGAAGACGACATCGACGCAAAAAAACCATCACATTCCGATGCTGTTTTTAGTGCTGATTACGCATGCGTAAAATGTGGCATCAGTTTCGATCCGCCGACACCGCAAATGTTCAGTTTCAACAGTCCGCAGGGCATGTGTCTGACCTGTGACGGGCTTGGCGACTTGTTTTCATTTGATCCAGAACTCTTGATCCCTGATCATACCAAGAGCTTTAAAGATGGCGCGATTCCGTTGATTGGTGACTGGAAAGAAGTCGGTCGCTGGAAACGTCACATTTATGAAGGCGTTGCAGAATCACTTGAACGTTCGCAAGAACTTCCGACCGACCACATGCTTGAGACGCCTTGGGAGCAACTGGATGAAGAACTGCAACAAGCGTGGCTATATGGCACAGGCGATTTGCATGTGACATTCACGTGGCGTGGCGGAAGCTCGCCGATGAAATACGGTGGAACTTTTGACGGCGTCATTCCCGATTTGATGTCAAAATATCAAGAGTTGAAAAGCAAACCGGCGATGCGGAAGTACGAAGAGTTCATGTCGAACATTCGTTGCCCGGAATGCGATGGCGAGCGGCTTTCAGAGCAGGCTCGAAGCGTAAAGCTGAAGTCAGGCCATAAAGACTTTTCCCAAGCCCCACTTTTGACTTTGCCGGAGATTGTCTCACTTCCAGTCAGTGACGCAGCTGAATTCTTTTCACAGATCGAATTGGATGAAACCAGGGCTTTTATTGCAACGGAAGCCTTGAAAGAAGTTCGAAATCGACTGGGATTCTTGCTGAACGTAGGACTGGAGTATCTAACACTTGATCGCAGTGCACCAACACTATCTGGCGGTGAAGCACAACGCATTCGGCTAGCTGGGCAAATCGGAAGTGGACTCGTCGGAGTGCTTTACATTCTTGATGAGCCGTCCATTGGCCTGCATGCACGGGACAATGACCGATTGATTTCGACGCTGCTGAAACTGCGTGACATGGGCAATACCGTTGTTGTCGTTGAGCATGACGAGGACACCATGTGGGCTTCCGATCACATTATCGATTTTGGTCCTGGACCTGGTATTCGCGGTGGTGAGGTTGTGGTTGAAGGATCACCTGCCGATGTGATCAAATCAAAGCGGAGTCTGACGGGGCAGTTCCTCAATCGGACAATGACGGTTCCACGCCGCGAACAGTCTCGGGGCGCAAAAGAGGGGCAGTACCTCCGAATTCATGGAGCCAAGCACAACAACCTCAAGGACGTCACCGCGGAAATTCCTCTGGGAAGTTTTGTGTGCATTACCGGCGTTTCCGGGTCTGGAAAGAGCTCATTGGTGAACGGCATTTTGGTCGAAGCCCTCCGCCGCGATCTAAATCGCGGTTTAGGCGAGCCAGGTGAGCATGACGAAATCACTGGCCTGGAATATCTCGATAAGCTGATCGCAATTGACCAAAGCCCGATCGGCCGAACACCTCGAAGCAATCCGGGAACCTATATTAAAGTTTTTGACGAAATCCGGTCATTGTTTGCCCAACTTCCTGATTCCAAAAAACGAGGATTTAAACCGGGACGTTTCAGTTTCAATGTAAAGGGCGGCCGCTGCGAAGCCTGTGAGGGAAACGGCGCGAACAAATTGGAGATGGATTTTCTGGCTGACATTTGGGTGACATGCCAAGTTTGCCAAGGCAATCGTTTTAATCACGAAACGTTGCAGGTGAAATTCAAAGACCATAATATCGCAGAAATTCTCGATATGGAGGTCGGTCACGCTCTCGAATTATTCGAAAACATCCCAAAGATTTACGACAAACTTCTTAC